>Ga0116152_10000850_pt1 | contig 25202 bp, 22 predicted proteins | sample AD_UKC119_MetaG_FD_89894 | JGI IMG/M metagenome (GOLD analysis project Ga0116152, IMG submission 89894) | Active sludge microbial communities of municipal wastewater-treating anaerobic digesters from Hong Kong - AD_UKC119_MetaG | ecosystem: Engineered > Bioreactor > Anaerobic > Digestate...
AGCTCGACGATTGTGAAGCCACGATCTTTAGTTGATATTATTTTATTCATTTTGCCCCCTAATTATTATTGTTTACTGATAGGATAAATATACTACTTTCACGATGTAAACACAAGCTTTTTAAGGAAAGATACTGTTTGAAATCGTATACTTTAAACACTAAAATATGTAATGATTAATAGTCATCAGATTATAATTACTAGACTATTATTAACTTTTGACGACACGAAAACCAACATCTGGATGTACGCCAGACGACGGATAGTAAAGAGTTAAAGTTAAAATTCCTGCTTCAGTTCCAGTACACCAATAACCACCTCGACGAAAAGATTTTTCAACAGTCTCGCCATAGTTGCTATATAATCGTCCTATTCCTTGTGATGTTGTCCAACTATTTATTCCAGAAATGCCTGTTGAGCTCGGTTGTGATGCAACAGGTAAACCGTTCATAAGTAAAGATACACTATTCCATTCCTTTGAAGAATAAGAACTTTCACCTAATATACCTGGTTGCTTTCCGCCACTAATAACGCCTTGGGTCCATTCATAGGCGTTTCCTGACATGTCCCAAATAATTTCACCGTTACTAAGAGTAAGAGTTCGTCTCTGATTCGAAGGTGATGATTGTCCAGTACCATAATATCCGTTTGAGTCGTTAATATCAGCTTCAAGGGCGTCGTTAGGAGTACTATCGTTATGACCACTATAAAAATAACCATTACCAACCGCTCCATCTGACCAATTACTTGATACGCTTAGAACATTTTGAGCAATAGTCATCCACTCTGCTTCAGTTATTAAATGACAACCTACATCACAATTTGCAGTGTATAAAGAAGAAACGTTTTGTGATGTGGCTTGCGATATATTAGCTACGGGATAACCTATAGCTGTAGATACTAATTTTCTTGTAGTTGATATTGGATAAGAATCTGCAGGCCATGTATTGTAAGCAGTGGAGTAATTAATTTTTTACGGATGCATAAGTATTATTATTGGCTGATACTGCACGAATTGAACTCGATCGGCTCACTTCTCTACCTGCAATCATTTTTTTTGCACTAATAGATACTTCAACCGTGTTGTTTGTTCCAAGAGCATATTGTCTGATTGAATCGCTGTTTGTGGGATCGACAATTACAGTATTTGCGACACTTGAATTGGGGTCAGGATAATACGCCAAAGTAAAACTTTCTATATCATCAATGACTTTCGTATCTTCGGCTTTACATATCGTGCCAGTGATATCTGGTGCACAGGTTGGTAATTGAAACGGAATATTACAACCTATCATATCGTAGTTTGATGGTGCTAATACTCTTCTCCATAACGAGTTATCTTTGATGAAATATACGACATTCAGCATTAGTGGTGAATTATATTTTACATCTTCGCTATTGCATTCACTGGGTTGGTTTGCGATATATATTAAATCTCTTGACGGGTCTAATGAATTATCAGTTGAAGCGTAGACGTTTAAGATCAACATATTACCATTATTTTCATCTGCATTGTGAAAAGCGGTCGTATCATCATCGTAACCTTGAGGTGAAACCAAGGTTATATTATTAGTAGCAAGAAGACCACCGCTCGTATTTACGTCCTGTTGAATTCTATTTAAGGCATCTTGAATATCATAGGACATGTTATTTAATGCTTTATTTTCAAGCACGTCCCCAGTCATATTCACTATTGCTGAAACGAATATTCCAATCGATAGAATAATTATTGGTACGACAACAAGCATTTCAACTATTGTGAAACCTGTTTGGCTGTTATTTATTTTGATTTTATTTTGCAACATATGATGCCGTTTGTATTTCATTTGAATTTAATCCTTTTCCATAACTTACCGTAACTAATATTTTTGATATTGATGACGAAGTTCCGTATGGACAAGTTATGTTAACAGTAACCTTTACTTCAGACATATTCGGTACTACGACAGAAGAATTATTTAATGGTGTTAATACCATGCAAGGATTTGTAGCTACGTATTTATTCATTTCAACATAATTATTGGCAAGATTATAAGCCGTTGTGCTACTACGAACTTTTCCGCCATCTTTTAGAGTAATATTATAAAGTTGATAACCAGTAACTAAAAACGCGGCTGCAATAAATAAGGTTATTAACAGTTCAATTGCTGAAAATCCTTGTTTATAATTTAATTTTGTCATTGATTCTTACTCTTTATTTTATATGTCGTGTTCGTGCTTGTTAGATAATAATACAAGTTATATTTTCGACATCGTAAATTAGTGCTGTTGCATAATTCGTTATTGTCATCTAATGGCTGGTAAACATATTTTGATTCGGTAGGTTGAGGTAAAACGCTTGTTGTCGTCTGACTATTATTAGTAGCTCTCCATAAATCACAAGCAGTCTCATTATTATTGCCAGGAACTTCAAGAGATTTAGGGTTAATGTCACGAAGTACAAATAAGGTTGTATCTATAGTACATCCACTAGCGTCTGATAATATACCAACTTTTTCTGTAGACGGATAAAATCCAAACGATGTACTACCATTCGTTCCGGAAGTATAAAAGGTTTCTAAACTCATAGCGATTGATTCCGTATCGGCTTTTCGTTCCGCATCGTCAGCTTTTGACATTGATCCTTTTAAATTTCCAGTACCAAGTACCAACAAGATTGACATTATGGTGACTACGATAATTAATTCAATAATAGAAAAACCTGAATGTCTCATGCTTATAATCATAAACGCTTTAGTTTTATAAGGCAAGTTATTGAATTTCTATTGGTTCTTGTTCGATTATGACATCGAATTTTTCTTTTACAGTTTCGATTATTTTGTTACGAGCAGTATGCAAATCATCGTATGAATTTGCAGATTCGTTAACAAGTATCATTGCGTTATTTTCGTATATTCTTATACCATTTATTAATTTGCCTTTTAGGCCCGAACGTTCAATTAACCAACCAGCAGGTATTTTAAATTTATCATCACTAATTTCATAAACGGGTACATCTGGATAATTTTTTTTAATTTCATAAATTTTATCTGAATTGATAATAATGTTTTTAAAAAATGAACCACAATTCGGTAATATTTTTGGGTCAGGTAACTTATTTTTCCTTATTTCAATAACCGCTTTTCTGATTATCTGTGGCGTGTAATCAAAAATTTTATTTTCATCAAGATATTTTTGAAGTGAATTATAAAAAGGAGGGGACATCTGATTCGTTTTTAGTTTGATAGTAATTGACGTTATTATATATCGGCCTACTTGTTCCTCTTTGAATATACTGTTGCGGTAAGAAAACTTACATTCGGAGTTTGATATGTGAACAATTTTATTTGTATTTTTGTCATATGCCTCTAGAGATGATATTGTATCAGAAATTTCTTGACCATAAGCTCCAACATTTTGGACTGGAGTTGCCCCAGCTGTTCCTGGTATAGCCGACATTGCCTCAATACCACTCAAGTTCATGGAAACTGATTTTTCTACGACTGAATCCCAATTTTCTCCAGCACCTATTTTGATAATCGTTGATTCTTCGTCTTTTGAAATAATTTCAAAACCTTTGATACAGTTTTGAACTACAATGCCATTATAAACATAATCTTTGGCGATAACATTACTGCCACCGCCTATAGTGTAAATTGGTAAAGATTTATTTTTTGCAAAATTACAAATTTCTTCGATATCTTTAATGTCATGAATAGTAGCGAAGTATTTTATTGGACCACCAAGATTTATCGTAGTTAGGTCGCGAAAAGAAATGTTTGTTTGAATTTCCATACAAAGATATTATAGCTCAAAATAATATAATATGTTATAATTACCTCTGTTTATGCACCCGTAGCTCAGCGGATTAGAGCATCTGTCTTCGGAACAGAGGGTCGGCGGTTCGAATCCGTCCGGGTGTACCAAAAACATTAACTAGTATTTTATGTAAATATATTATATTAACAGTAGCAAAGATGTGTAATTTGCTTTGAGAAACTGCCTGTTAAATTAAGGAATATTTTTGAATTATATTGTGGTGTGAATGGTTTGTTTTTTAAAGAGAAACGATTATATTATGAAAAATTTAAATAATTTGGGTCATAAATTTACTGAGGCACTTTCTGTTGCTGTTTCTCGTCAAGATTCTGTAATAAGTGAAAGACAAAGATCGAAAAAAGTTCATGTCACAGGGGCGGGGAGGACTTTAACTTTCGCATACGAACAATTAAGAAATGCTGCCGAATATGCTGAAGATCATTTATTGCAGTATGCAATTAAACGTTTTTATAATCGAGTGTTTTTGTCTCGTGACGGGGAATTAGTAAAAAACAGTGGCGAGGAATTAATTGTTGAACTCACTATGGCCGGTTATCTTCAGAATGATACCGTTAATACTGATACTATTGTTCAAATTAATAATCTTGCCTTTGACTATTATAATTCGCAGTTAAAATACGGTAGGGATAGCTGGGGACTAGATATATTATCAGTTGAAGTGGAGCAATTGTTATTAATAAACCTAAAAAGAGATATTTTTGCTCATTTTGTTTATGAATATTTTCTAAAGATTATCAACCCAAAAAAAGCAATTGGATACAAAGTACAAAATTTTGAAATTCTATTATTCGTAGCGGTATATCGTATATTATTCAAGTTTGATGATTCTGCCGTCAGATCAGTAATTTTAAAGCGTTATCAACAAAAGCCTAGTTTAAGCAGTTTTCGTCAAACTAACGAGATGATTGATAAAGTGCTTGTCTCGAAATCACTCGATAAGATAACTAGATTAGTAAACAGACAATCGGCTCCATTTAGAATTTTATGGAAAATGGTTGATAGGGATCAAGACGTCAAGCAATTATTTAATTCTCGTGAGAATTTTCTTTCTCTGTTTAAACAACAGATCGACAACGAATATGGACAAATAGAAAAAAGAATAAACAAAGGTATCATCAAAAGCGTAATATTCTTGATAATCACAAAAATCTTAATAGGAATTGCAATCGAAGTTCCTTATGATTTTGCGATGAAGGGTGTAGTCTCTTGGTTACCACTAACAATTAATTTGCTATTCCCACCGATTTTCATGGTTTTACTGAGGTTTACATTGCAACTTCCAAGTAATGCCAACGAACAATCTTTAATAGAAATCGTTGATAATTTAATTTATGGCGATGATCAATCAATCGCAATTTCTAAACAGCCCCGAGCAGGCTTGGGCACTAAATTCAATATAGCCTATGCATTATTTTCTGTATTAGTTTTTGGAGGCATAGCATTGTTATTGTACTCAATCGGTTTTGAATGGTTACATTTAATAGTATTTTATGTATTCTTGTCGGCTGCTAGTTTTCTTGGATTTCGTTTATCAAGAATTATTCGAGAGGTTGAAATTGGTGAGGGACAGCAGAGCGGGATAGCTATTGTAAGAGATTTTTTCTATCTGCCTTTCGTAATCGTTGGTCGTTGGATTTCAGAAAAATATGCTCAAGTAAATATTGTTGCATTAATCCTAGACGTAGTAATTGAATTACCGCTAAAAACTATCTTACATTTAATCAGACAATGGGGTATTTTTATTGCCAATAAAAAGGACGAAATTTAATTACTTCATTTCATTTTATTTGCTTTAACAGAGGTAATGGTGTACAATATTTTTTTGAAGTGGGCCAGTAGCTCAGCTGGTTAGAGCGTCTGCCTCTTAAGCAGAATGTCGAGGGTGAGAACTGCCATGTCGGCAGTTCGCAAGGCCGGAAGCCGGATGACGAACGTCACCGACTGAGGCGGGGTCGACCGTGATTTCAAAGAAATCAACGGGTAACCAAGTTCCAGATTTGAACCCAATTGCACTTTTCATTACAATTTACATATGGGCCAGTAGCTCAGCTGGTTAGAGCGTCTGCCTCTTAAGCAGAATGTCGAGGGTTCAAGTCCCTCCTGGCCCTCCAAACAAAATTGAGACCATTTGGTCTCTATTTTATTTGGAAGTACCCAAGTGCGACTTAAATTCGCGACATATCAATGGAATGTCGAGGTTGAGAACTGCCTTAGTTTATACTATCTCCTAGTATCCAATTTAAGTGTTAATTATATTTATTAGTCTTAAATAAAAACACACTATATTGTTATAATAAAGACACTAATTAATAAGAAAAGAGGTAACGATGGAAGATAATAAAATTCTTAAACTAACATATACTTTTTTTCTTGGGATATTGATCGCTACTTTTATTGGTGTTGGAATTAATACTTTTTATGAAGCACCAAAATATCCTGAAACTCCATCAATTCTTAAAAATAGCTATGATAAAGAACCGACTAGCGAACAATTGGACGCACAAATAAAATTTGAAATGCAACAATTTGAAATGCAACAAGAAGAATATGCAGAAATTATCAAGCCTTATAATCGAAATGTGTCGATTATCACATTAATTTTTGCAGTGCTACTACTAATATTGAGTATAATTTTTGAAAAAAAGATGAAATTCATATCTGACGGAATAATGTTGGGTAGCTTATTCACCTTAATATACGGAATCGGTAGAGGTTTTGCGTCAGAAGATAGTAAATTTATCTTTATTGCAGTTTCTATCGGTTTATTAGCTGTCCTTTATGTTGGCTATCATCGTTTTGTGAAATTAAATATAAACAAAAAGGTATCTCTAGAAAATAAAAATTGAGATAGTTACTAGTAATTTACATGTTACGTTTACTTAAAAAATTATTAAATACATTTAAATTTACAAGCTCACTTAATGTGGGTTTTGATTCTGGTGGTATAAATAAACCCGTTATCGTTTTGCTACATGGAATAGCGGCGACTTCAAAAACTTGGGATCATTTAATCAAAGATCTCGATACGGAAAAATATCGGGTTATCTCATTAGATTTACTTGGATTCGGCAATTCGCCAAAACCAAAAAAATGTAACTACGATGTTGATGAACATATTAGATATATTCGTAAAACTCTTCGTAGAAATAGGGTATGGAATATTGATAAATTAGTCGGTCATTCAATGGGTTCGATAATTTCGGCTAGATACGCTCGTTATTATCCGAATGAAGTTGGTGAGTTATACTTATTAAGTCTTCCTCTTTATCTTAAGAAACATCACTCTCAAACCATTATTTCGAAAAAACGAACAGATATTTATTTGGAAACTTTTAAATTCATAGCTAATAAAAAAAGTTTTACGATAATCGCATCAAAAAACTTAAGGAAAATATTTAAACCAAATGATGGTGGAGAAGTACGCGAAGAAAATTGGCAAGCATTCCGACTATCTTTAAAAAATACAGTAATTAATCAAAACACCCATGATGACATAAGACATATTTCTATTCCGATAAATATTATTTATGGTATTTTTGATGAAGTCGTTATACCTGAGAGTTTAAATATATTATCAATTTTTGAAAATGTTACTATAACTCGATTAAAAAATGTAAATCATTTAGTTGGAGAAAAATTCTCAAAATACGTTGCTGATATGATACGAAATTCATAATCACTTGCATAGGTGATACTGTTGTCGTATGCTTATGCTAACAATCAATCTAAAAAAAGGTATATATAATGAAAAATCCATTCGCCGGATTATTCGGCAAAAAAAATCAATCAATCGACGAACAGCTTCAGACCACTGAAAATATTGTTAATCCGACAATAAATGATATCGATAATTCTGATAATCAATCATCACCAGAAGTTTCAACGGCTCAACCATCAATAAATCCACTTGAATCAAATTCCGAAATAGTATCAGACACAGATTCAGAACCAAATACAGTCGAATAGGTTTTAGAAATTAATTTTTTACAAAGCTACAATTTAATTCAATTAAGTTTCTGAAATTTAATACTGTTTCAAGACTGTTTCTTGTCGTCCATCAACCAGCATCAGATACATCAAGAGATGATGATATTGCTTCTTTGTTTGGTTCGACATTGCCCCATTGCCAGGAATCAATTTCTGGCAAATCGATGCCGTATTCCTTGATATAATCAGTATTTTCGAAAATTTTTCGTTGATATTTTACTATTAATTCACGTGCTTTATCATTAGAAATTTTACCTTCTTGGGCCATTCTTTCAAAAACTTCCATTACTATATGATAGCGACTAGTCCGGTTACGTACGTGCATGTCGAATGGAGTCGTGGTACTGCCACTTTCAATGTAACCTCTGATATCAAATCTCTTGGCATCATCGACATAATTGAATATAATTGCCTTTAATGTCTCAGGATAACCGTGAAAATTGCATATTACTGGTTTATCGATAGTAAAATGACGATTAAACTCGTATTCATTTATTGTAATTTTGCCTCTTCCGAATCCTTTAGCAGTTAAAGAGCTAATATTTACGAATCTGATTCGAATTTCAGGTACTTCAGATTTTACTAAATTAATAGAAGCCAACGTTTCTTTAGTCGGATAATCGCCACAGCCAACAAGAACGATATCTGGATTGTCATCGCTTGCAAAATCCCAAGTCATAATACCGTCTTCGGCTTGTTTTTTAGCTAATTCTGGAGTTAACCATCTTGGCTCGATAGTTTTTCCTGCACAAAGAACATTTATCTGTTCAGGCGTACTTAACATATATTCGAGAGCATATATTGTGCTATTTACATCAGCAGGAAACAGAACATTAACAAAATCACCATGACGATTAAGAGCATCATCTATGAATCCTGGGTTCTGATGACTAAAACCATTATGATCTTGACGCCAACCAGAACTTGTTAATATGTAGTTTAACGAAGGAAAAGTCCCACGCCATTGAATATCTGATGCATGTCTGATGAATTTTGCATACTGGTCCATCATACTGGCGACTACTTGAATAAATGCTTCATAGCTTGCAAAAATAGTATGACGGCCAGTCAAGACATAACCCTGAGCTAGACCTTGTAAATTATGTTCACTGAGCATTTCCATAACTCTACCATCCATTGCCATATCTTTGTCCCAAGACTCATAAGGCCATACCCAAGCACGTGCCGCTGACTCAAAAATACCATCTAGCTTGTTTGAATAAGTTTCGTCTGGTGACATAAAACGAAAATTACGATTTTCTTGATTTAACTTGAAGACTTCACTAAGATATTTTCCTGATTGAACCATACTACTCGAACCAATCGTTCCTGGAATTGTCGCATCTTCTGTAAATTGATCGACGGGCGGTAGATTGAGTGGTTTATATACTGGTTCACCAGCCAGAGCATTTTTGTTCATACCCATACGGAATTCACCCTCTGGAATAATATTTTGAACAAAGTCACCAAAACCTTTTTCGCGATCAAACAACTCTTCAAATTTATATGATTTTAGCCATTCCTCAAGCATTTTTAGTTGCTCTGGATTAGTTTTGGCATCTGTTAATACAACTTGATGAGCTAAACAATTGCCTTCAATCTTTTGACCGTTTACTTCCTTTGGCCCTGACATGCCTTTCGGAGTGCGCATTACAATCATCGGCATTCTTGGTGCAACTGGTGGATTACTAGATTCTTTAATACTCCAAATTAGATGATGTGCCCAATCTAGAGTTTCTTCCATCTGTTCATCAAGGTTATCACCGCTAACGATTCGCGGTTCGTAGCCATATCCCCAGAACAACGATTTTAATTCGTCATCAGTCATTCTTCCAAATACGGTCGGAGCCGAAATTTTATAACCGTTAAGATGTAGAATTGGAAGAACTGTACCATTCGTGCGAGGATCAACTAGTTTATTAAGATGCCAAGCTGCCGATAATGGTCCTGTCTCGGCTTCACCGTCACCAATTAAACAGGCGACAATCAAATTGCGATTATCGAGTGCAGCACCATATGAATTCGACAAAGAATATCCTAGTTCGCCACCTTCAAGAATAACGCCAGGGGTGCCAGGATTGGAATGGCTTGGAAAGCCGTATGGCCAACTAAAATTTCGACATACATATCGAATTCCTTCATAGGTGTGCTTTGCTTCGGGATAGAATTCTGCTAAAGAGCCTTCTAGAAATAAATTCGCCTGAAGTGCTGGGAAAGCATGTCCAGGACCTAATACGAAAAGAATTTCCTGACCATATTTTTTAGCTAGTTTACTCAAATGAGCATAGGCCATATTTACCCCTGGTCCAGAGCCCCAATGTCCTAGTAATCTAGGTTTGACGTCATCATACGTCAGAGGACGTTCTAATAAAAAATTGTCTTTTAAAAAAATTTGTGCAACTGTAAGATAATTTGTTGCACGTCTAAACTTTTCAATATCTTGTATGTTTTTATTCATGATTATGCTTATTTTATACTATCAGTTATTTTTTGAACAGTTTTAAAATTTGGAATTTAATGTTCTTATCTGTTAAGCTATAAAGATGAAATTATTAAATGGATCTGAGCTATCAGGCTATATTAAAGAACGTCAGGCCAAACAAGTACGTTCATTGCGTCAATCTTGGCGAGTTTTTCCTCGTCTTGCAATATTGTACACAAGTAATAATCCGACTATTGAAACTTATATGCGACTCAAGCATGAGTACGGTGCGGATATTGGCGTAATAGTCGACATCTATAATCCTAGCGAATCAGAATTACTTGAACAAATTAATAAACTAAACAATGATGATAGTGTACACGGTATAATCATTCAACTACCGTTAAATAATCCTAATCAGGTAGAAGAAGCTGTCAATGCTGTTAATGGCGAAAAAGACGTCGATGGTCTTGGTATAAATGCTCGTTTTAGTCCTGCTACTGCCATGGCTATAAACTGGTTATTGGTAGGCTATAACATAAATTTGGATGAAAAAAGAATTGCAATCGTTGGGAATGGTCGACTGGTTGGATCTCCTCTGGCTAAAATGTGGCGTGATTCAAAATTTGATGTCTCGGTTTTTGATAGTAAAACAAAAAATTTATCAGAAGTCTTGAGCTCTGCTGATATTATTGTTTCAGCAACAGGTGTGCCAGGTTTAATAAAAAACGAAATGATAAAGGGGGGTGCTGTTGTCGTTGATGCAGGAACTGCATCAGAACATGGCAAAATCGTAGGTGATTTGGCTGAAGATGTGCGTGAACGTGATGATTTGTCTATAACACCTCAAAAAGGAGGTGTAGGACCATTAACCGTGTCTGCGTTATTCGATAACGTCATACTATCAGCACGAAGAGTTGCCGATAAAAAAGGTCAACAAGATATTTAATTAATCTAGCTTATGATATTAAGTGCTTCTTTGACTCGTTGTACGACTTGGCGAGGGGTTAATTCTGCCTTAACTATGTAGCTATGAATTCCTAGGTTTTTTAATTCTTTTGGTGATTCTTCTTCACCCAAGTTCGTTAAAATAATAACGGGGATAGTTTTACCCCATTCTTTTTTTCGAATAATTCCTAAAGCTGTTGCACCATCCATTTCTGGCATTTGTAAATCAAGCAAAATAATATCTGGTAGATATTGCTCAACTAGTTCAATCCCATGAGCTCCGTTATTTGCAAGTTGCACATCAAAACCATCAGCTTCAAATTTCATTCTATACATCTGACTGATTACTGGGTCATCTTCGATGATGGCAATTTTTGTCATGATATTAAAATTGTAACATAAATTTGTCTAAACGAATATTTCAATAGAAAGTAAAAAATATAAAATTTCTAATATCATTTATAACTAATAACTCATAAATTCAATAATTAAGGAGAAATAGCCATTGCTATCATTGACAATTTACGATTTTTATAATATAATTATAACGATATGTCTAAATTATCAAGACAAGAGAAATTATCATCAATCAATAATCGACATTCTAAGAAAGATCTAGTACCCGTTACTGATAGTGATATATTTTATGGTCACGAAGAAGAAAGATTTGCTCTTGGTGTCTATAGTCCTCAGCAAATAGAATCCTACGCTTTTGGATCTATTCCACAAGCATATTTGCAACTAAGATCGAATGTTTATACTAAACGGGGATTTTTAGATGGAAAATCTGTAAGATTTGACGGTACTGAGATGGATAATCATGATCATCATTCGGTACATTTTATGATGATTGAAAATTTAGATTATGAAAATCCTGAAAATTTTAGCAGAAAGAATACCTTATCGAAAATGGGCAGAATTGCGGTGTTTTCTTGTATGCGTATGATAATTAATACAGATAGTAAAGAAATACCTGCAAAGTCATTTTATCCAGAATATTTTAAAGACAAAGATACGCCTAGAGCCATTGAAATATCCAGAGTTATTGCTGCACATGATGATTCTGACATTAGAACGTTTGCCCAAGGTGTTTTATTTACTGCTGGTTTAGCAAAATCGATAAACGAAAATTTAGGACCTGTGTATGGCGTCGTCGAAAGACATTTTGCACAGGGCTTGAAGATGTCTGGAGTCCCAGTTGAACCTATTGCAGAATTAAAATATCTAGAAGAATATAATTCAGAAAATCTACTGATTGAGATTGATAAAGAAGAATTTGCCAGACGAGTTGGTTCAGAAATTCTTAAAAAAATGACAATACCAGTCGGAAGTTTCACATACTGGAGCGATATCTTAGGGCAGAATAATAAATAATAATTATTCGGAGTAAATTATTATGGAAATCAAAGACAACAATCTCGACAGAATATACAGAAGGAATTATGGTTTTTGGAATGAACAAGAACAGGAAAAAATTAATAATTCTAAAATAGCTATTGCTGGTGTTGGAGGTGATGGTTTTCAGCTTGGGATAAAACTTGCAATGATGGGAGTTAAAAATTTCAGTGTAGCTGATCCTGAGGAATTTGAGAGGGAAAATTCGAATCGTGTGTTTGGTGCCAAGATAAGCACTTATGGAAAGAATAAAGCAGAAGTATTTAAAGATATGGTTCTTGATATACATCCTGATGCAAAAATAGAAGTATTCAATGATGGTGTTACTGAAGATAATGTTGAAGAATTTCTTAAAGATTCAGATTTATTGTTAGATGAATCCGAATTGAGATATTTAAAAATTGGGACGATGTTGGCTAGAACAGCTCGAAAGATGGTAATCCCAGATTTAATGGTTATGAATATTGGTTTTTCTTCCATAGCAACATCTTTTAATCCTAAACCAAGTTGGAATCAATCGACTTTTGAATCCGTAATGGGTATTCCAAAGGGAATGCCAATTGATGAGGTTAATAGTGTAGAGGTCGATTTTAGCAAATGTTTGCCATACGTCCCAAGTTATGGTGATATTAGATCTCTAAAAGCCGTCCAAGAGGGTGCTTCACTTCCTTCTATTACTCAGGGTGTTGATGTCGCCTCGGCTCTTGGAAGTACGGAAGCTTTCTTTCATTTGACATCTGGATTAAACAATAATAGAAGAAAGCCAACATGGGCTCCAAAATTTAGGTATATGGATGCATATAATGGAGAAAGTGGGATCATCCGAGGATCAAGAGTTTCACATTACATGGGTCTTGTGGCTATTGCAGGTAGGTCTTTACTTGGTATGAACCCAAGAGCGAGTTATTCTCAAGAAGATAGAGATAGAAGAGAAAAGTAAATACTTTTTCTTTTTTAAAAACACATCATAAGTATTATAATGGCTGTATGGCGGTGGATTTCTATCTCTTATTAGATGCAATTATTGGCATTAGTTTGTTGTTTTTGTCAGTAATTAGTTTAATGGGCGGTGGTTATCAGAAAATAATTAATAAAAAATTCGCTATTTTTAGTTTGCTTATTGCCGTATGGATTATTACTAATCATTTAAGTAATGATTCAAGTTTGCCTTATATGATAATTTTAATTTCAAATTGCGTTGTATTTTCTTCAAGTTTTGGCGTTCTAATACTACTAATCCAATTTATCTCTAGTTTAGCAAACGATAAAATCATAGAAAAAATTGTACACTCTTCTTGTCCTATATTATGGATAATTTGTTTATTGGGTGGATCTAATTTGGTTGTATCGGGCATTGAGCAACAAGGCAACGTATATGCAATCCAGTTTGGACCAGCGATATGGCTTTATGGATTAGGGATTCTTTTTATGGTATGTATTGCTATTGTTGGATTGTTTCGGGGAATGCGACATTCAAATGAAATTAATAGGCAACAGTTAGTTACTATTGGTTTGGGATTATTGATTTCACTTCCATTAATTATGCTTTTTTCTTTTATTATCCCTGTTCTTACTGGTGATTTTTCTATGACTGAATTTGGTATTACTCCGTTAATAATTTTAGTAATAAGTTTATATTACGGCGTTGTGCGTTATCAGCTTTTTGATATTCGACTTGCTGTCGTGAGAACGATTACATATACACTTTCTTTACTTATGTTATCCGCTATCTATTACTTTTTAGCATATGCACTTTCGATAATGATTCTTAGTGACAATGCTACTTCATCCATGAGTCTAAGCCCTGTCAATATTTTGTTGGCTTTATTCCTTGCTTTTCTGTTTCAGCCAATTAAAAACTTTTTTGATAAAACCACTAATAAAATTTTCTTTAAAAACAACTACGATACTAATGAATTCTATGCAAGACTCAATCAAACACTAACGTCCACGACAGATTTACGAGGTTTATTGGAGAAAGTAGCTTATGAAATTGCTGATACACTAAAAAGTGAACAAGTTTTTTTCTTTATTCACACTTCAAAGAATCACTATATTACGGCGGGTACTAGTGGTTATACGAAAGTACCAAGAGCAGATGCACTTGAGCTTCAAATTGTACATGAAATGGACTACGGACTATTTATTGCATCTTTGCGTGATGAGAATGATCCAGTCAGACGCTTAATGGTTAGTCATGGCGTTGAACTTATATTGCCATTAAAACAGGCGAGTATTTTAGGATATTTATGTCTGGGTAATCATAAAACTTCAAACTATTCTCGTCGAGATATTGAGGTTTTGAATACAATCGCTGACGAATTAGTGATAGCTATACAAAATGCCTTGGCGGTTCAAGAAATACGTGAATTCAACGTTACACTACAACAAAGGATTAATAACGCCACAAGAGAACTTAGAACAAGTAATATTATGTTGAAAAAATTAGACAAGATAAAAGATGAATTCGTTAGTATAGCAAGCCATCAGCTTCGTACGCCTCTTACTAGTGTCAAGGGGTATATAAGTATGATACTTGATGGTGATGCAGGTAGTATAACTGAAACACAAAGAGAATTATTAGATGAAGCTTATATCAGTAGCGAACGCATGGTGCATTTAATTAATGACTTTTTGAATGTATCAAGGCTCCAAACAGGAAAATTCATAATTGATAAAAAACCTGCCGATTTGTCTAAGATTGTAGGTGAAGAAATCGACAGTCTACGAATAAGTGCTAATTCAAGAAACAGGGAGTTTATCTATAATCCTCCAAAAGATTTTCCGACTTTAAATATCGATGAAGGGAAAATTCGTCAAGTAATCATGAATTTTGCTGATAATGCAATTTATTATTCGAATGAAAACTCAAAGATAAAGGTCAATTTATCAGTTGAAGACAAAGAGGTGATATTTACTGTAAAAGACAGTGGTATAGGTGTTCCAAAAAGTGAGCAAGTACAATTGTTTACTAAATTTTATCGTGCCTCTAATGCCAAGAATAAAAGGCCAGATGGTACGGGTGTCGGGTTATTTTTAGCAAAAAAAGTTATTGATTCTCACCATGGCAAAATCGTATTTGAATCAATTGAAAACAAGGGTAGTACTTTTGGTTTTCGTTTGCCGATTGATAATGACTAAAAACTAATTTAGATTAATCTGAAAATCTCAAAAATTATTATTATTATAAAAATTATTATACCTGAAGCAATTAGTATTGGTTTTAATCTAGTTTTATTATCAAACCACCATTGGCCAAATTTGGAGCGGTTGACAGCTTGAACACGAGTGATGACTGGTCGTTCAATCGTGGCATCTATACCTCGGTAAACTTTATTTCGTTTCTTTTTATTCTTTCCCATATAATAATATTATACCAAGTTTTTATATTACGTTTTATGTCCGACCAGACATATAGTGAAATTAATACGCACGAAAAGGGGATATAGGATATAACAAAAAATAAACCACCCCTAGATCCAGGAGTGGTTTATTATGTATCGTCTGAATTGCTTCAGATTAATTTGGAGCAGTCAGACTCTATTATTTGTTAGCAAGCATACGTCGACTAGCTATGTAGTAGCCGGCAGCTGTAACTATAGCACCAATACCTAATAGTGAAGCGGTGTCATCACCTATACCAGTAGTAGGTAATTGTTCAGGTGTTTTTTCAACTTCTTCAGCGGTAACTTCGAAACTAGTTTTACAACCTTCGCTAGTAACGGTTTTTTCTTTGCCATCAACAGTTACGACGATCGTTGCTTGGACAGTGTACTTACCAATACTGTTTTGAATATAGTCAAGAGTTTTGTTAATACTTGTTTTAGTATCGATTGTTTTACCATTTGCATCATATATTACGTACTTAACGCTCTTGAATGTAGCGTTTTCAGTCGTATATTCAGTATTGAAACGGAAAGAATTTTTTGAAATTTTTTCTACGCTCAATCTGTCACAGGTATAACATACTTCTTTAGTATCGCAAGTTTTCGTAGCAATAACCTTGGCAGTATCAGTTTTTGAACCGTCGCTAGTAGTTGCTTTTGCGGTGTTAACTAATGAGTTATCACCACATTTTGGTAAACTTTCATTCGTATCAACTTTGGCTGTGAATTTAATGTATACATCACCACCGTCAGCATCAACTCTATTTATTACGTATCCACCGTCAGTGATACCATCACTAATTTTTTTAATATCGTTATTAATTGCGACATAAGTCGAATCTTTAACATAACTCAAACCCTTAGGTAGTGAGTCTTTAATAACAACATCTTGTAAATCAGTATCTCCAGTATTTTCAAAATGAATCTGGAAATCAACTAAATCACCAGCTTTAGCATCTACACTTTCTCTGAAAGTTTTATCAGAAGAACCGTTAATTCTTACAGTTTTGTCAATCTTATAATCAGTTACTTCAGCTTTAACTTTAAAGATAACAAGACCAGTGTATTGCATACAGCCTTGGATATCACCATTTAATGACCTATAGCCAAGTTTTACGCCTGAGCTAATTATGTCATCACTAAGATCAATACCGTCTGTGAATACATTGTTTGTATAGCTTGCAGAGCCCTTTATATATTTGAGTGAAAAGTTGTCTGAATTTGTAAAGACAGCTTGATCCCAAATTTTTGAAGGTTCAGCGTTAGTTGACGAAAGATATCCGTCAATTTGGATTCGTTTTGCTTTATAATCTGGCAAGTTAAAGTTTGCTGTAACGTTGTTTGCTACTAAATTTAAGTTTTCTGCAGCGTTATTGTGAACGTACATTCGTACGTAATATTCTTTTCCACTTTTTATATCGATTTCGTCTACCCATCCGCCAGCTGTTCTGTCGCTAGCATCTTTAATAGTTACGAAATTTCTTTCATCGCCGTAATTTGGATTATCGGTGATTGAATTAAATGTGACATGATCTGCCGGATTATTCATAGTATAAGTTGGGCGATCCGGTCCCCAAGCAAATAATGTAGCTGGTATAGCAACAACAGCTAATGCTATTGCTAACGTAACCTGCGTACGTTTTGACGCATGTTTAAATATTGAGAGTAATTTACTCATCTCTTTCTCCTTATCTGATTCTCCTCGCAGTTTCATTTGGAAGAATCATTTTAATAGTAATAGTTTAAGTGTCAATTTAACGGTTTTGGTGCTGAATTGTTAATCGTTACAAATCAGATCATTACAATTAGTGCATGTCGATTAAAGATATTTGGTGTGTAGCCACTAGGGCTACACACCGTAAGTTATAAGTTACTACCAGTCTGGTTCATCTTCGTCACGAGCGGTTCTATCGAACCCATCGTTAGAAGAAGTACCAGCTCCATCATCTTCGGCGTCCTCTATGGCAATTTCATGCCGTTTTTCGGATGCTTCATTTTTGTCTTCAGCCCTTTCTTCTGCTATATCGGCATCTTCCTCGGGATCTTCCTGGTAACCATTGGCTACTCTGGAACCGTCCCGATCAGATACCTCCATCAAGTCGCCGTCATTCTTTTTCCAATCGGCGACATCAGGATTTGCCAGTACATCTTTACTAGCATCTTTAGGTAATAAGACAGGAGTATCTGGAATTATTATAATTGGAGGTTCTTCTGGCTTTGGCGTTGGTTTTAGTACAGGAGGCGTTGGCTTTGGTACTGAACCCTGAGGATTCAGACACGCTCCACGAACGGAAAAAATTTCAGTTGTTGACTCAATTGCGGATGCAGTCTCGTCAACAACCATCTTTGATTTTCCATTTGGAGGTAAGAACAATAAAAAAATTTCACCGTCCAAACCTTTTTTGGAGCCAACTTCTTCTACCTTACCATCAGAAAACATTGTATTGCCATCATATCCAAAATCTTTTTTAGATTGAACAGCAATCCAGTTTTCTTTATCTAAAACTTGTGTTTTTGTGGCATCTGTCCTAGATATAATTGAGCCCAATAATGCATTAGACGCATCTGTATCAGACTCTAGAAATCTTACTATTTGCTCCGGAGTTTTTGCACCTTCGGAGCTAAACGGGTTATTTCCGGCCTCGCCAGCTACTTTTGATAAATCAATGTCGAAAGTATAATCTCCGTCTTGCCATCCATTTGAACTGAGAGCGTTTCTTGCTCTATCTTCAATCTTGATGGATTTGGTTTCAGTTTGCTTATCTTCTTGTTCTTGAGTTGAGGCAAAGCCTACAACAAAAGACATCACGATAAGCATGACAATCATTGCGATGTTCGCCTCTTTCGTTCTAAAACGAGCGAAAAAAACATACACCAATGTAATAAACCAGATTGCTAAAACAATTAAATTCCAAGGAAAATCGACTATGACCTTTGTCGCTATGTAGGCTAAAATCGCCGACAGAGCAACAAATGCTGACCAGGTATTAGGTAAAGACTTAATGAAGAACAATACCACGGCAACGACCGCGAATATCCATACCATTGCAGTCAATTTAATCAACTCCTTTCAGCTTCTGTTTTACCCTTATTCAACCATTTAAAAAATTTGTTGATTGGGGCTATGCTAACATCAGGAATATTTTCTGGAGATGGAACGAAATCTGGGTTGAGTTGCTTAAGACGTTTCAAAATTGATGCTTCGGGGTCGTCGATCAAGTTTTGATCCGTATTTACTTCTGAGAATTCTCGCAGTAAATTGACATCTTTTTTGCTACTCTCACAGACTGCCATGCAGTCCTCAAGCTCCTGAATTAATGCAAGAGCTTCGGTCTGCTTACCATCTTTGAGTAAGGCCATTATGCTTTCCTTTGTTTCTTTGAACTGTTCAGACAAAGTTTGTGACATACTTATCCTCTCCTTTTTAAAATTTCCGCCCTCAAAGCGTTTAATTACGATTAAAAACCGCGATTTGCTGCTCTGAGGGGGGTCGGGAGCAGCCGTTAAGTAACCCACTTGGATTAACTAACGTGCTACTTCCGAACAAGGAGGATAAATAGAGGTAAACTAATAAATATCTGTCTAAATCAGACATGCACTGTAATGATCTGACTTGTTAACGTTCCTCCGTTATTTTCGGTCCTCACACCTTAAACAACTGATATCGAAAGTTTATCACAAAAATGCTAAAATGTCAATGCTTAATAAAATATTTTGATAAAAAACACAAGCTTTATTTAAAAAGAGTATAATATCTAGTCAAAAGGGGCATTATTTGCTACAATCATCTGGTAACTTGATATTTGGTCTCATCGTCTAACGGTTAGGACACCAGGTTTTCATCCTGGCAATCCGGGTTCAATTCCCGGTGAGATCACCAAATTTAATATAATATTACAAAAAGCTTAAAATTAACTTATCAGGGTCGGACCCTGATAAGCAAATTTTAAGCTTATTTATATAATAAAAAGTTAATATAATGTTAATTTATTTCTGTAACTTTACTGGACTATCAATTGCGATTGAGTTAAACTAATATCAATAAACTTAAGCAGTAATTAATTAATGGCTCGAAAAAAGAAGATAATAATCGGAAACTGGAAAATGTACTTTAACGTACATGAATCTAGTATGTTTTTGCATAAATTATCAAAAATGGTAAAAATGCATAATGATGTGGAAGTAATAATAGCTCCGACTCTTCTGGCATTGCAGTCACTCAGCCTCCAGATAAATCACAAGCAATTTAAATTAGCTGCTCAAAATTTTTATTGGCGAGATGAAGGGCCTTATACTGGCGAAGTATCTGCATCACATCTTAAAGGTATCGTGCAGTATGCTTTAGTAGGTCATTCAGAACGTCGCCATAATTTTAACGAATCTGATAAAGAAATCAGAAATAAGGTTGAGGCTGCCGTACGCAGTAATATTAGACCTGTTCTCTGTATAGGTGAAACGGCATGGGAGAGAGCTAACGGTGAAACATACGATGTTTTACACGATCAATTGATTGGTGGTTTAGCAAATATCACAAGCTCCGACCTCCTAGATATCGTCATAGCATATGAGCCTGTGGCATCAATTGGTACTGGTAATATTGCTCCTGTGAGCGATGTAGCTGCTGCCGTTAGAGCAATTCGAAGCCAAATTAATCATTTATATGGTTCAGAAGCTTCTAAAAATATAAGTGTTTTATACGGTGGAAGCATCGTCTTAGATAGTGCGACAGATTATTTGGATATACCAGAAATTGACGGTCTATTGGTTGGCGGAGCAAGCCTTGATGCAAAAATGTTTAGTGAAATAGTTCAAAAAGCACATAAAAAACCAGAAAAGGATAAAAAAGATTAGGGGGGCTGAACAGATGAAAGATTTCGATTTTGATGAAATTGACAGGGCAGTTAATTCTTTTATTTCCAAAAATTCTGATGGAAATAGTAATGACAACGTAGATGTCCAGAAAACCGGTGCAGATACTAACAGTTTAGTGGCCTCTGACAACCCACCAGCCATTAAATCGATTTCGGGCCAAATACCTTCTTTGGCAGGCAGAAGAAGTGGTCAATTTATGGACATGGTGCGTCCATCAAACCCACAAAGGGGTGCGGTAACAACTGTAGTTCCAGAAAGACAAGCGATAGATCTCTCTTTACAGAACGAGATTGCTCCAGTAACACCTCCGACTGATAATAAACCTCAAGAAATTAAACCTGTGGTTGAAGAAGCAAAAATTACATCACCTTTATCTGTTAATCAAGAATTAAATAATTCATTAAATAAAATCGAAAACTATGCTAATAATGGTTTTCCTCAAGTTTCAGAAATTAATAAAGTAAACAATAGCATTGTTAGTGATTCAACTAATCAACTATCCAGCAGTTTACCAGATTCCCCATTTATTTCTGGGGCAAAAGTTGAGAAGAGGCCTTTAGGTGCTTTTTCCGAAGAAACAACTACTCAACCAAATGTTCCAGAAGAATCTGTTGAGCAAAAAATCGAGCCTGATCTTGTTAAAGTTTCGTCTTATCAAAAAGTTGAAGAGAATGAAGAGAAGCCTGTCGTGTTTGTCCCTTCTAATGAAAGGGATGTAGAATCATCTAATAATTTGAAAACCCCCTTACCTCCAGAACTCCAAAATGACTTGCTTTCGATAGAATCAGACAGTACAACTACCGATCCGAATAATAGTGGCTTACCTAATAAATCTGATACCTTCAATTCTAATTCGCAAGTGAACAGTCAGTTGAATAATCAAACTTCTATACAGCAACAGTACCAAGAAAAACCAAGTTCAGTAAATCAAAATAGTGGTGCAATTTATGACACTGATAGCTATCATAAGTCATTGACACGTCCGGAAAAAAAGAAATCAGGATGGGTTTGGGTGCTATGGATAGTGTTATTACTAGCCTTAGGTGCCGGTGCCGGTGCAGCTGTGTATTACTTTGTTTTGCCAATTTTGTGATTGATTTTAATAAATATTTCTCAATACCAATATCAGCAATGATTTAGGTATAATGATTAAATGGATTTATTAAATGGCCTTAATTCGGTACAACGAAAAGCAGTAAAAACTGTCTCAGGTCCTCTACTGATTTTAGCTGGAGCGGGTAGTGGCAAAACGAGGACTCTAATATATAGGATAGCTTACTTGATTTCTAGTCAATCGGTGTGGCCTAATGAAATCTTGGCAGTAACTTTTACTAATAAAGCGGCACGAGAAATGCGTAGTCGCCTGGCTGAATTATTAAATCAAAATTTAGATGATCGAAATTTTATGACATGGATGGGTACCTTTCATAGCGTTTGTGTCAAGTTGCTCAAAATTGATGGCAAATCAATAGGAATAAAACCGAATTTTGTTATTTATGATGAAGACGACAGAAACGGTTTAGTCAAGCAAGCCATGAAGCAACTTTCTTTAAATGATGAAAAGATAAAGCCAAAGGCTGTTAGTAGCTTAATTTCTAGTGCAAAAAACAAAATGGTTGGTCCAGATGAATATCAATCATCTGCAAATATGCCTTTTTTAAAGGATGTCGCTAAAATATATAAAAAATATGAGTCGCTTAGGATTAGTGCTGGAGCACTTGATTTTGATGATTTATTAATAGAAACATTTCGCATGTTAGATGAAGTTCCAAACATTAGGAAAAAATGGCAGTCAAAATTCAAACATATTCTGATTGACGAATATCAGGATACAAACACTGTTCAATACAATATTGTTAAATTGTTAGTTAACGAAAACCGTAATATTTGTGTTGTCGGTGATGATTGGCAATCAATTTATAGTTGGCGAGGGGCGGATTTTACGAATATCCTAAATTTTGAAAAAGATTTTCAAGGTGCAAAAATCGTAAAACTTGAAGAAAATTATCGAAGTACTGGAAATATATTAGAATCTGCAAGTAATCTTATTTCAAAAAATACTCAGCGTACAGATAAAAAATTATGGACGGCATCAGGCCCAGGATTGCCGGTTCAGGTCCACTGTTTATATAACGAAGCCGAGGAGGCAAATCTAGTTGCTGAACGAATTTCTTCTCACGTGGCCATGAAGGCTAGAAATTATGGTGATTTTGCTGTCTTTTATCGTACAAATGCTCAAAGTTATACTTTAGAGCGTTCGTTTTTGCATTACCATATACCATATCAGATTATTGGGGGAGTTCGTTTTTATGACAGGAAAGAGATAAAAGACGTTATTGCTTATCTAAAACTGATGTATCAACCAAATGATTTAGTGAGTTTTACTCGCATAGTTAATACTCCTGTAAGGGGGATTGGGAATGTTAGTTTAGAAAAATTTTTAATTTATAAATCTGAAATAAATACTGACATCATTGAAGCTTTATTAAAAATAGAAAAAAATAACAGTATTACGAAAAAAACAAAAGATTCTCTTTATAATTTAGGTAAAAATTTACATACCATTAAATCTTTAATTAGTACCGAATCACCATCTGAAATAATCGAAAAAATAGTGTCTAGGACTGGTTATCGCGACTTTTTATCAGACGGTACTCCAAAATCCGAAGAACGTATAGAAAATATCGGATCTTTAATTTCTGATGCTCAAAATTTTGCATCATTGGAAGATTTTTTAAATGAAGTCGCATTAATGTCAAGTGTTGATTTGAAAGATGATATTGAAAAAGTATCACTTATGACATTACACGCTTCAAAAGGACTAGAGTTTCCTATCGTATTTATCGTAGGGCTCGAGGAGGGTATTTTACCTCATGCTAGAGTTTATGAATCTGGTCCCTCTGAGCTCGAAGAAGAAAGGCGACTCATGTACGTCGGTATGACAAGAGCACGTGAAGAATTACATTTGACATATGCTCAGAGTCGAGTTCAATTTGGAAGTATAAGCTATAATCAGATGTCACGCTTCTTAAATGATGTCGGTGATGGAGTAGCATTAACACCATATGAAGAAAAAATAATAAGAGATGATCAGGAATTTTTCATCGAAAATACGTTTGAAGTCGGCGATAAAGTTCGTTCAGCCTCTTTTGGTATAGGCGAAATTATTGATGTTGATGGTTTAGCTGTTACGATTCAATTCTCGAACGGACAAACTAAAAAATTGAACATTGAATACGCGAGATTACAGAAAATATAAGCTATGGTTGGACATCATATTTTGATATAATGGTTAAATTAGGTGAAATTTATACTTATGGATATTATGGGTAGTTTAAGACAGTATACTAAGGGTGCGATAATCGCTATTACTGTTTTTTTGATTTCCGTAATCTTAATAATAATTTCTAATAACTCCTATGCCGATGATGGAAGTAAACCAACAGATGGTCGCTTGGTTACTATATATGATCGAGGTACTGAAAAAGCTATCGTCACTCAAGCCGAAACTGTTGGTGATGTTCTCAAGGAAGCTGATGTCATGATTAATGACAAGGATTTAGTCGAACCATCAGTTAATGAAAAATTAGTGGCCTCTAACTACAAAGTAAATGTATACAGGTCTCGTCCCGTTATGGTGGTGGATGGGAACATGCGTATAAAAATTACGACGGCTTTTCAAACAGCTAAACAAATAGTCGAAAGTGCCGGGATTGAACTTTTTGATGAAGATGTTGCAATTTTGGAAAGAAATGATGATATTATCTCTGATGGTGTCGGGCTAATACTAAAAATTAAAAGATCGACCCCATTCAGCTTAACTTTATTTGGTAACACTTCTGAAGTTCGAACTCAAGCAAAAACCATCAAAGAAATGCTTGATGAAAAAAACATCAAACTTGATGACAACGACAAAATATTACCATCTGAGCAAGTTAGTATTACTCAGGGAATGACAGTAAAAATTTGGCGTGAAGGTAAGCAAACTATTAATATTGAGGAACAGATTGATTTTGACATTAATAAGATAGAAAACGGTGATATGCCAGTTAGTTACAAACAGATTCAAACACCTGGTGAAAAAGGTCTTCGTAATGTTACATACGAGATAATTATTCAAGATGGAAAAGAAGTATCTCGTAAAGAAATTGCCAGTTTAACTATTAAACAACCATCAAAACAGGTTGAAGTTGTGGGTATTCGAGGAAAATACAGCACACCGACTGAGAACCAAGTGATCGTATGGAATGCTTTGATAAATAGTGGTTTTAATGAAGTACAATCAGCTGGAATAATGGGTAATTTAATGCAAGAGCATGGATTTAAGACCAGTGATACTGCTGGTGGCCTAGGTATCGCACAATGGACTAGTGG
>Ga0116152_10000851_pt1 | contig 25191 bp, 35 predicted proteins | sample AD_UKC119_MetaG_FD_89894 | JGI IMG/M metagenome (GOLD analysis project Ga0116152, IMG submission 89894) | Active sludge microbial communities of municipal wastewater-treating anaerobic digesters from Hong Kong - AD_UKC119_MetaG | ecosystem: Engineered > Bioreactor > Anaerobic > Digestate...
ATTAGATAAATCAAAAAATATTTCCAGAACATTTTCACTCTGAGATTTTATTTCCGCATTATAAATATTAACATCTGCCACCAAAACAACATTGGAATTCTCCATATTATTATCTTCTCCAGCCGCATTTTCTTGAGCCTGGGCAAAAAATGCAAAACCCCAAAAAGACAAAAATCCCGCCACTCCAAAGATTATTTTTTTCATATTTGTTTTTTATTTTTTAGAATTTAATTCATTTTTATTATACAATATGTGTCAATAGGATGTCAACCAAGATTAGACCTCTTTCAAAAGTCTACAATTCATAATTATATAATCCCGCAATCAAATTAAATCTTAAGCTAAATCTCTTTTTTCTATTTCTATATCTATCGGAAATTATTCTAAATCGCTTAAGCATTCCAATTACATTTTCAACCTTTATCCGTCTGGAAGAATGACTATGATTGAATTTCTTTTCATCTTTTGTAAGTTTACCGTTTTTCTTTTTCTTCTTTGGGATAACAGCTTTTGGATAAATGTTTTGGATGCCCTGATAGCCGCTATCAGCTAATATTCGCGTATTTTTTCGGATTGGTATTTTTGATTCTTTCAGTAATCGAAAATCATGTTTTTTACCATTGGCCGTATTTGTTTTGAGAATTTTTTTATCTTTTAAATTGATGATTATTTGAGTTTTTATCGTGTGCTTCTTTTTCTTTCCGGAATAGTACCTTTTTTGTTTTTTTTCGGTCTTTCTATGCTTGATTCCACAGCGTCTACCACTACAACCTCAATGTTTGAATCTTCATAAATATCTTTTCTATTGGGCAATTTAAAATCAGTGGATTTTATTAAAATATCTTCAATTTTTTTACAAATTTTGTAGCAATTTGATTCACTGACTCCGTAGGTTTGTCCAAGACTGAAATATGTTCTGTATTCTCTTATATATTCAAGTGTCATGAGAATTTGATCTTCACGGGAAAGTTTTGATGGTCTGCCTTGAATCTTTTTTCTTTTTTCTTCAACTTCCTTAACTATTGCCAACATTCTTCTGAATGTTGTTTTTTTAACTCCTGTTTTTCTCCTGAATTGAGCTTCATTCAGTTTGGATATTTTTTCATACATCTTTTTATTTTTTTATATTTTTTTTCATATCTTAACAGAAGTTGGGGACTTTTGAAAGAGGTCTATTTTTTAAAAAAACACGCTTTAAATTTGCGTGTTTTTTATATAAAAGTTTTCTGAAATTTATTTTTTCTTTGCCTCTTTTTTCTCTTCTTTGATTTCTTCAATCTTTCCGCCAGCCTCCTTGATAACTTCGATAGCAGAATCAGAAATTAAGATTTCCTTGGCAACCGTAATTTTTTTCTTCAATTCTCCGGTAGCTAAAATTTTTACTCCGTTTTTAATTTCGCTTTTTCTAAAAATCTTTTTTTCTACTAAATTTTTTAAATCAACTGTTTCACCATCGGAAAATTGGCTGTCAATCTTAGCTAAGCTCAAAATATTTTTCTTGGCGGTAATCGCTTTAAATCCGCGATTCTTCTTTAATTTTTTCATCAAAGAAGTACTTCCGCCTTGAAACAATGGATCAACATTTCCACCAGATCGCGCTTTTTGTCCTTTATTTCCTTTTCCGGAATAAGTTCCTCGTTTGCCTCCGCGTCCAATGCGTTTCTTGGATTTTTTGGCTTTAACTTTTAATTCATGTATCTGCATAACTTTAAAATTATTTCTTAGCTGGCTCTGAAGCAATCTCAAATTCTCCCAAGGCTTTTACGGTTGCTCGAGCTACATTTAATTTATTGGATGTTCCCAAAGATTTAGAAACTACATCTTTAATCCCCACTAAGTCAACCACGGCGCGCACCGCTCCTCCAGCCACAATTCCGCGTCCTTCCTTGGCCGGCTTCATCATAACTTTAGCGCTTCCCATCTTTATATCAATATCATAAGGGATAGTTCCTTTGGAAATATCAATGTTAATCAAACCTTTTTTAGCATCATTAACCGCCTTGCCAATTGCATTGGAAACATCAGAACCCTTGCCAACCCCTACGCCCACTCGTCCTTTTTTGTCGCCAATTACCATCGTTGCTCGAAAACTGAAACGGCGTCCGCCTTTCACCACGCGAGTTACGCGAGCCAAATCTAAAAGCTTTTGCTCAAACTCCGGTTTTTCACGCTTTCTTTTATCAGTTTTAAATTTTTTTGATTTATTATCATCCTTCATAATTTTGAAATCCAAAATACATTATATTAAAATTTAAGACCGTCTTTTCTAATTTCTTCCGCCAATGCTTTTACTCGCCCATGATATTTGTAACCACCTCGATCAAAAACAACCTCGGAAATTTTCAAATCTTTGCATTTCTTAGCAATATCTTTTCCAACTTTCTCAGCGCCTGCCACATTTGGTTTGGTTTTCAAAACCAAACAGCTAGAAGAAGCCAAAGTTTTTCCTTGCTCATCATCAATAACCTGAACATAAATATTTTTTAAACTTCGAAAAACGGAAAGGCGAGGACACTTAGCAGAACCGGAAATTTTAGCCCTAATTCTTCTTTTTCTATGTAATCTTTTACTATTTTTACTCATCATATAACATTAAAATTAAATCTAAAAATTCTCAAACTAAGCTGCTGCTTTTTTGCCTTCTTTTCTTCTTACAATTTCTCCCACATATTTAAATCCTTTTCCTTTGTATGGCTCAACTGGTTTTAAACTTCTAATCTCTGCTGCAAATTGTCCAACTTTCTGTTTGTCAATTCCCGAGATGGTCATCACGTTATTCTCTACCTTTACTTCAATTCCTTCCGGAACTTCCACTTCCACTGGATGAGAAAATCCCAAAGCCATCTTCAATTTCTTTCCTTGAACTTCCATTCTAAATCCCACTCCGTTCAATTCCAAAGCCTTGGAAAAACCATTAGAAACACCCTCGATCATATTAGTGATCAAACGATTAGTAGTTCCCCACATTGCCTGAGCTCGCTTGCTGCTATTATTTTTTTCAACAACAATCATTCCATCTTTTATCTCCACTTTTACATCATAAACAATTGTCATCTCTAATTTGCCCTTAGCTCCGGAAACCACGATTCTATTATCCGCCATTTCAACAGTTACGCCTTGCGGAATTTCTATTGGTTTTTTACCTATTCTACTCATATTATTTTAATCTCAAATTTATCTCAAAAAAATTATTTTAAAAATAATTACCAAATTTCACAAATTAATTCTCCGCCCACGCCGCTCTTGCGAGCATCTTCTCCGGTCGTTACTCCTTTGGAAGTAGAAACAATCGCGATTCCGGCGCCATTTTTTACTCGGCGAATATCCTCTTTGCTCACATAAATTCGCTGTCCTTCTTTGCTGATTCTTCTAATCGATTTAATCGCCGGAGTCAAATTCAAATTCCCTTCTTTGGAGATATATTTCAATTCAACTTTTATCATTGGAAATTTTCCGTCTTTCACCACTGCTACATCTTTTACAAATCCTTTTTTCTTCAAAACATCCGCAATCGCTTTCTTGATTTTTGAACTAGAAAAAACCACCTCGCTGTGTCCAGCCATCTGCGCATTTCTTATTCTAGTTAACATTTCACTTATTGGATCTAACATAATCTTCTTTAAAGTTAATTCAATATTATTTTAAACTCTTTTTAATTAAATTCTACCAACTACTCTTCTTTACTCCCGGAATCTCTCCATTGCTTGCTAACTCGCGAAAACAAATTCGGCAAATTTCAAACTTGCGCATATATCCTCGTTTTCTTCCGCATCTCCAACAACGACGAACTTCTCGAGTGGAAAATTTAGGATCTTTTTGAGATTTAGCGATTACTGATTTTTTTGCCATATTATTATTTAAATATTATTCAAATTTATAATTATTATCTAAAATTATTTAGCTTCTTTTTCTTGAAGTGGAAATCCCAACAAGTTAAACAAAATATCTCCTTCTTCTTTTTTGGTCGCTGTCGTTGCAACACTGATTTGCAATCCAAAAATAAATCTCGCATCTTCAGCGGAAATTTCCGGAAATACAATATGCTCTTTAATTCCCAAATTCAAATCCCCCTCTTTGCTCACACTACTTCTTTTTATTCCCTGAAAATCTCGAGTTCTCGGATAAACCGCATTATTCAATCTATCAATGAAATCCCACATTCTCTTTCCGCGCAAAGTCACCTTAATTCCAACCTCGGAACCTTCACGAACTTTAAATCCGGAAATGGATTTTTTGGCTTTAGTCATTACCGGTTTTTGTCCGGTTATCGCTCGCAATGCTTCTACGATCTCATTGATCTTATCTTTTTCCTTGCCAATTTTTCCAATTCCAACATTAACCACTACTTTCTTGATTGCCGGAATAGAAAATTTATTTTTATAGCCAAAAGTTTCCTTCAATTTTGGAACGGCTATTTCTGCATATTTAGTTTTGGAGCTAACAATTTTCATAACTTTTTTGACCGATAAATTTTCCGGTTTATATAAATCTATTCTTTAAATAAAATTAAATATTTTTCTTACATTTCTTGCAAATTCTAACTTTCTTGCCATCTTCAGAAATTTGATATCCCACTCGAGTCTCTTTTTTGCAAGACGGACAAATCAACATTGCATTAGAAACATCAATCGGCGCAGCAGTTTCCACTCTTTGCCCTTTTTCTCCATCTTTGCGAGCGCGCAAATGCTTCTTGATAATATTAACACCTTCCACTAAAATTTTTCCTTTAGCAGCAAAAATATTCAAAACCTTTCCTGATTTTCCAGTATCCTTTCCGGCAATAATTTTTACTTTATCATCTTTCTTAATTCTCATAATTTCCTACGAATTACGAACTTATACGAATTTACGAACCGTTGTATAAATTTGCAATACTTTTTCAAAATCTTTACACTTTATTATTCCCATTTAGTACTTTTCGTACTTTCGTACAAATTCGTACTTCGTAGGGTTTATAGGACCTCTGGCGCCAATGAGGCGATTTTATTAAAACCTCTTTCCTTAACTTCTCTGGCAATCGGTCCGAAAATTCTACTTCCCTTTGGCTCTTTATTATCCACAATCACCGCTGCATTTTCGTCAAAACGAATATAGGAACCATCTTTTCTTCTTAAATTCTTGGACTGTCTCACAATAACCGCTTTCACCTTGTCACCTTTCTTAACTGCTCCGCGAGGTTCAGCAGATTTAACTGAAGCCACGATAATATCACCCACATAAGCGTATCGTCTCCTGGAACCACCCAGCACCTTAAAACACTCAATCACTTTTGCTCCCGTGTTGTCAGCTACTCTTAATTTTGATTCTGCTTGTATCATATTATTTAAATCTCTAACTTATAAAACCTGAAATGTCTTATTTTTACTTATTGGTCGCACACTGTGAAATTCAACCTTATCCCCCACTTTATATTTATTCTCCGGATCATGGACTGAATATTTTTTGGTGGAGCGATATTTCTTCAAATATTTCGAGTGAGTTTTGAAAGTATCCACCGCCACAACAACAGTCTTATCTCCCTTGTCACTCACCACCACTCCCTGAATTGACTTGATTGATTTTTCCAATTTTTTATCTGTCATAAAATTATTCTATATTATTCTTCTCACTAATTACTGTTAAAATTCTAGCGATATCTCTCTTAACATTTCTCAATTCTCTGTGATTCTTAGCCTGCTTCACGAAAACATCAAATCGCAATTCCTGAACTGAACTGATTTTTTCTTCAAGTTCTTTATTTAACTCGTTGATATTTTTTTCTCTTAGTTCTTTAGCTTTCATAACTTAAATCGCTTTTTAAAATTATTACCGAAATTATTTTTTATCAATAAATTTTGTTCTTACTCCCAATTTGTGAGAAGCCAACTCCATTGCTTTCTTGGCCAATTCTCTGGTTACTCCATCCATCTCAAACATAACCTTTCCCGGTCGGATCTTAGCTACATAATGATCTACAGAACCTTTTCCCTTACCCATCGGCACTTCGTCTCCTTTTTTGGTCATCGGTTTATCTGGAAAAAGTCTAATCCAAATTTTTCCACCTCGTTGAATATGCCTGGTCATTGCTCGTCTGGCTGACTCGATTTGTCTAGCAGAAATCAATCCGCCTTCCAAAGCTTTCAACCCAAAGCTTCCAAAACTCACTTCACTTCCGCGAGTAGTTGCACCTTGAATTGGTCCACCACGATGGATTTTTCTATGTTTAACTTTTCTCGGCATTAACAACATATATTTTATCAACTCATCTAAACTTATTCCAACAAATTTTTTGTTGAGTCGAGCTATTATTATTTCGACGAAATTCAATCTGAGTTATCTTAATTCAATATTATTATCTAAACTATTTAGTCTTTTCTTCAAAAACCTCTCCTTTGTAAATCCAAACTTTTACTCCGATTGCTCCATAAGTCGTATTGGCAGTCGCTCTTGCAAAATCAATATCGGCGCGCAAAGTTTGAAGCGGAATTGTTCCTTGAGACAGCCATTCCTTGCGAGACATTTCAGCTCCACCCAATCTTCCGGAAACCTCCACCTTGATTCCTTTGACAATCTTACTTTTGTCAGTCTGAGTTAAGGCAGATTTTAAAACTCTTCGAAACGGCATTCTTTTTTCCAATTGTTCCGCTACTTGCTGAGCTACAATTGACGCATTGGCTTCAAAATCTTTCACCTCGCGAATATCAATCTTGATAGCAATCCGGCTTCCATTGAAAAAATTCTTTTTAATCGCTTTGCTGATATCTTCGATTCCGGCTCCGCCTCTTCCAATCAAAATTCCGGGACGAGAAGTTAAAATGATAATCTTTATCTCATTTTCAGATCTTTCAATTTCCACATCGGAAATAGAAGACTGCTTCCATTTTTTCATAATGAAACTTCTGATTCCCACATCTTCTTTCAAATTCTTAGCGCCATTCTTTCCACCAAACCATCTTGATCGCCAGGAAGTAGTAACGCCTATTCTGAAACCTTTTGGATTAACTTTTTGTCCCATATCAAATTTTCTTAAGCTATATTATTATTTCTTAAACCTTCTCTTTACAATAAATTTATTGCTATATTTCTTCTTGCTTCGAGTTTTCTTACCCAATGCAATCTTACCCCAAGGAGTTTTCGGATATTTAAGACCTACTCCTTGTCGACCTTCTCCACCTCCATGTGGATGATCAACTGGATTCATTGCGCTACCTCTCACTGCCGGACGAAATCCCAAATGTCTTTTTCTTCCTGCCTTTCCAATTCTCTCTACTCCGTGTTCAAAGTTACTCATCTGTCCAATCGTTGCATAACATTCACTGTTCACCAATCTAATTTCTCCGGAAGCCATTTTTAATTGAGCTTTGCTTCCATCCAGACCCATCAATAAAACTTTGCTTCCCGCGCTTCTGGCAATTTGTCCACCCTTTCCAACAGTCATCTCAACATTACACAAAGTTGTTCCCACTGGAATATTTTTAATTTGCATTCTGTTACCATTATCAAAGCTAGCTACTTTATCAGTAATAATTTTTCCGCCAACTTTCATTCCCTCGGAAGCTAAAATATATCTTTTTTCTCCGTCAGCATAAACAACCAAAGCTAAAAGGGCTGATCGATTTGGATCTTTTTCCAGCGCCTCAATTCTTCCCACAATTCCAATTTTATCCTGTCTAAAATCAATAACGCGATATCTTCTTTTGTGACCGCCTCCTCTATGACGAACCGATATCTTTCCATGAGCTCTTCCTGATTTTTTATTCAAGGAAGTCAACAAGGATTTTTCCGGTTTCTTCTTAGTAACGCCTTCGGGTTTAATCACAGACATATTTCTTCGTCCCGCCGCGTTTCTTTTGTAAACTTTAATTGCCATCTTATTTATCTAAAATATTATCTATATTATGCAGACTTTCTTTTGAACATTTTTTTATTAAATCCGCTTTGATTCATTTCTTTTCTCTTAGTCTCAATCTTGTGATGCTCCTTTTTAACAGAGCTTGTAATTTTCTTATCAGAAACTTCGTTTTTTTCCACTGTTTCTTCTGAGCCTTCAGTCTTATCTGCTGCCACTTCTTTCGGAGCTTTAGCTTTCTTCTTTGGCTTAGCATCACCTTCTTTTCCTTCAAGAATAAGACTCACCTGAGAACTTCTTTTTAGAATTGAAGCCGCTCTTCCATAGGCTCTCGGCATCCATCTCTTCAAAGTTATTCCTTCGCCTACCTGAATATCAGTTATTATCAAAGATTCTCTAGATAGATTAAAATTATTTTCAGCATTCGCCACTGCACTCAATAATAATTTTTTGATCGGATCATTAGATCTTTTAACTGTGTTATCCAATCGGAAAATTGCATCTTCAATATTGCAACCTCGAATAATATCAGCCGAAATTCTAACTTTTCTTGGAGATATTCTTAAATTTTTTAACTTTGCTCTAACTTTCATATTTCTAAACCTTAATTAAATTTAAACTATTTCTTAGCCTGTTTAGCTGCATCAATTTCTCTCTGCTTAGCTGCTTGCTCTATCTCTTTCTGAATCTTACCACCGTGCCTAAAGAAAGTTCGCGTAAAAGAAAATTCTCCCAATTTGTGTCCCACCATTTCTTCGACCACATAGACATTGATAAACTTTCTTCCATTATAAACTCCAAAAGTAAATCCAACCATTTCCGGAACAATTGTACAGGAACGAGACCAGGTCTTGATAACTTCTTTATCTCCCGGTTTCTTACTCTCTATTTTCTTCAATAATCTTTCGTCTATATATGGACCTTTCTTTAAACTTCTTGACATAATAATTTAGTAATTGGTAATTAGTAATTGGTAAAAAATTTATTCAAAAATCTCGATCTTATCTCCCTTTTTCAAAGTCACAACTGCTTTTCTCACCGCGCTCTTCATTCCTTGATGGCGACCAAATCTTTTTTTCTTGGACGGGATATTAATAATATTCACATCAGTCACTCGCACTTCATACATTTTTTCAACCGCCAATTTAGCTTCCCGCTTGGTAGTTTTTGGCCTTAGCTTAAAAATATATTTATCCGAAGACATCAGTTCTTGCGCTTTCTCGGTAATCCAAGGCTTCACAATAAAATCATAAGCCAATTGAGATTCTCCTTTAGTAATCGCTGCTTCCTTTTTTTCTTCTTTAGTAACAGTTTTTTTCTCCTCTTCTTTTTTTACTGCTTTCTTCGGAGTCTCGTCTTCTTTTTTACTATTAAATAAACCCATAAAATTTTACTTATACTTTTTTTCTAAATATTTTACCGACTCTTCGCTCAAAATCAAATTCTTATGATTCATAATATCCAAAACATTCAAGTTATCCACCGGAATGCATTTGGTTCCCTCAATATTTCTAATATATAGGTAATTGTCTTTTTCTCCCTGAGCCAAGTTAATCAAATTGCTTCCTTTAATTTCCAAAGCTTCCAAACCGCTAACAATATCTTTGGTTTTTTTATTAGCTGCTTCAATCTTATCCACAATTTTTAAATTCTCGCTACGAAGCTTTTCACTCAATACCATCAAAATCGCTTTCGCGTTAGCTTTCTTATTGATTTTCTTCTTAAAATTTCTTTCATTGGTTGGTCCGAAAACAATTCCACCGCCTCTCCAAATCGGATTTCTTACTGATCCTACTCGCGCTCGTCCGGTTCCCTTTTGCTTCCAAGGTTTTTTTCCACTTCCTGCCACTTCTCCGCGTCCCTTAGTACGAGCCAAAACCATTCGACGATTAGAATCCATTGAAACATAAACTTCATGCAATAAATCAGCATTCAACGGCACATCAAAAACGCTATCGGACAATTCAATATCCTTAACTTTTTTTCCTTCAAAATTGTATACTACACTTTTCATCTTTTTAAATTTTCAGAAATTATTTCACTAAAACTTGAATCAATCCACTATTGATTCCAGGAACAGCTCCTTTCAATCCCAGCAATCCTTTTTCTTTATCTAAATAAGCTACTTTCAAATTTTTAATAGTGTATCTTTCCCCACCCATTCTTCCGGCCATTTTCTTCCCCTTCAAAACGTGTTCTGGAAAAGCGCAACCAATAGATCCCGGGGCGCGTAAATCGTGTCTGTGTCCATGACTAGCCGGAGATCCGCCAAACCCGTGCCGTTTTACCACACCTTGATAACCCTTAGCTTTAGTAGTTCCAATTACAGTCGCTTTTTCATCCAGCTCGAAACCATCTAAACTTATTTCTTTTCCAATTTCAAAATTTTTAGATTCCTCTTGGGAAATTCTAAATTCTTTTTTAACATTCTTACCTTCTTTTAATTGAACATCCACTCGCACTGCGTCATATCCATCTTTTTCAGAATTTTTTAACATCTCAACTTTGCCAGGCAAACACTCAACCAAAGTCACATTCAAAGCCCCCTTCTCGCCATCATAGATGGTTGTCATTCCAACTTTTTTTCCAATAATAAACTTTGACATCTCTTTTATCTTAAAATTTCTTAAAATATTTTAGCAAACAAAAAACTGGACTTTTCAAGCCAGTAAAAACCAATTAAGTTTTTTAATTCTCTGGCTAGTTGAGTATCCGATCACTACAGCGATAGGACTTTAACTAGTTGTATTTTAAACTCGCAAATCCATTATATTCCTAAAAACGGACTTGTGTCAACTGTTTTGATTACATCATCTTTACCTCAATATCCACTCCGGCTGGTAAATCCAAATTTGTCAAATCATCTATCGTTCTAGGTTTTGGATCCATAATATCAATCAAGCGCTTGTGAGTTCGCATTTCATATTGATCGCGAGCATCTTTGTGAACAAAGGTTGATTTGTTCACTGTTACTTTATTGATTTCAGTCGGCAATGGAATTGGACCGGCAGTTTGTGCCCCAGATCGCAAAGCAGTTTCGATAATCTTTTTAGCAGATTGATCGATAACTTTGTTATCATAAGCCTTGATCTTAATTCTAACTCTAGATTGTACTTCTTCTTTTTTACTCATTATAGTAATAATCCATTCGATTAAAATTCATTCTCTCTTGAAATTTAAGAGAACTATTTTCCCGTCGCTCACAAGCAACGGGATAAAGTTCGCTCAAAATTATTTGATAATTTTTGTTGCAATACCGGCACCAACAGTTCTTCCACCTTCACGAATAGCAAATCTCATTCCTTCTTCCATCGCTACATTAGCGGAAAGTTTGATTTTTAGATTTACAGTATCACCAGGCATAACCATCTCTGTTCCTTCTGGAAGCTCTACTTCTCCAGTAACATCAGTAGTTCGAATATAGAATTGAGGTTTGTATCCTTTAAAGAAAGGAGTATGACGTCCACCTTCTTCTTTCGTTAGAACGTAAACTTCGCCTTCGAATTCGCTGTGAGGAGTAATAGTTCCTGGTTTAGCCAAAACTTGTCCTCTCTCAACATCTTCTTTCTTAGTTCCACGGAGCAAAACTCCGGCATTATCTCCTGCTTGACCTTTATCAAGTTGTTTATTAAACATCTCGATTCCAGTCACAGTTGTTTTTTGAGTAGCTTTAAGTCCGATAATTTCCACTTCGTCACCAACATTAACAACTCCTCTTTCAATTCTTCCGGTAACTACAGTTCCCCTTCCTTCAATTGAGAAAATATCTTCAATCGGCATCAACAAAGGTTTTTCCGTATCACGAACCGGTTCTGGAATTTTTTCATCAAGAGCAGCAATTAAATCAAAAATTGGTTTAGCAGCTTCATCATCAGCGCTGGTCGCTTCCAAAGCTTTGATAGCCGAACCTCTGATAATTGCAGCATTATCTCCATCAAATTCGTTTTTAGTAAGAAGCTCTTTAACTTCCTCTTCAACAAGATCAATCAACTCAGCGTCATCCACCATATCAACCTTATTTATGAAAACAACAATATTTGGAACACCCACTTGTTTTGCCAAAAGAATGTGCTCGCGAGTTTGTGGCATAGGACCATCAGTAGCGCTAACTACCAAGATAGCTCCATCCATCTGCGCAGCACCGGTAATCATATTTTTAATATAATCAGCATGACCAGGACAGTCAACGTGAGCATAATGTCTTTTCTCTGATTCGTATTCACAGTGAGCAGTTGCAATAGTAATACCACGCTCTCTTTCCTCAGGAGCTTTATCAATTTCATCAACTTTTCTCTCCTTAGCCAAACCTTTCAAACTCAAGACATGCAAAATAGCTGCAGTCAAAGTAGTTTTTCCATGGTCAACATGACCGATTGTTCCCACATTAACATGTGGTTTTGTTCTATCAAATTTTTCTGCCATAAAACTTTACTCTGCGAGAGAAAACCCACTCCCGCAATTTTTATATTTTATTACTTATTATTTTAAATTTAAAAAAATAACGCAACACAAAAACAGTTTTTTTATTCCTGCTCGCATTACTTATAGAATAATAGCATCTTGATTTTTTTTGTCAATAGTTTATACGTTTTTCAAAAACGATTAAACCGGTAATTCGACAATAAACTTCGAACCACGGCCGTCTCCATCCGACTCTACCCAAACTTTGCCTTTATTTCCCTCGACAATTTTTTTAACCACATACAAACCCAATCCGGTTCCGCTGGCATTTAATCTTTTAACGTTTTTCCCGCGAGAAAATTTAGTAAACAATCGTGGAATTTCATCCGCCGGAATTCCAATTCCCGTGTCTGAAATCATAATTCGCAAATGCTTTCCCGGTAAACATTTATCATTCAAACTGCAAATTTTCAAATTTATTCGCACCCCGCCTTTTTTAGTATATTTAATCGCGTTGTCCACTAAATTAGTAATCGCCTCGCGCATTTTATTTTTATCCACATTTACTTCCGGAATATTTTCTCCCTCAACATTAAATTCCAAATATAAATTCTTGTCCTTGGCTTTCATTGACAAAGACTCAGTTATATTCTTGCAAATCTCTGCAACCTGGCATTTTTCAAAATCAAAAGTCACCCGCCCGGATTCCAAACGCGACACACTCAATAAATCATCTACGAATGCTACCTGCTGTTCATTGGCGCTATAAATTTTTTGCAAAATTTCTTTTTGATCTGGCGCCAGTTCACCATAAGTTCCATCCGACAAAAGCATCGCATAACCCTTAATGGTTGTCGGCGGACTCTGCAACTGATGCGCCACAATAGAAACAAATTCCGTCTTGGCATTATCCAACTCTTTAAGCTTTGCATTGGCATCCGATAAATAATCAGAAATTTTCTGCAACTGATTTTTCCGATTTTCAATTTCCTGATTGGCATTTGATAATTCCTCCTTTTGTTCCACTTCTCGCTTAACATTCCTAATCAGATTATAACCAAAAATTCCCGCCAATAATAAAGTTACACTCACTAAAATTCTATTAGTATCATTCTGCACAAACGTAAACTGCGAAGCAATCAAGATCAGAAGAGAAGCTACTAAAGCTTGAACTCCAATTAATTTTACATTAAAAATTTTAAATCTAATAATAGAATAAGACAAAAAACCCACAAAAACAGGCATACCAAATAATTTATACTGCTCGAAACGCCAATCGACATCCAACATTATGAGAAAATTTCCAAATGAAAAAGTAATTAAGAGAAGAAATGTCCCCAAAGAAAAGAACATGATTTTCTTTTTTGATTCAACAGTTGACTTCAGATATCCAATAATTGATACAGATATAATAACAATAATTATCATCATTTCTACAAAATAAACATAGCTCCAGAGTATCCCCTCTGTAGCATTCCTATCGCAATCAGTCAAAAGAAAATTTTCCAAATTATATCTAGTAGAACATAAAAAAATAACAGGAACAGAAGCAATGCCCATTAAAATTTTTATCAAAAAACTCACATCTTTTTTATAGATAAATCGATATACCAAATAAAAAGCAGAAAAATAAAAAATTAATTCCAACGGAGCCATAATTGACCAAAAAAACATTGAGTATTCATGCTTTTCTGTCGCCCACAATATTAAATCGAAATAAACCCAAATCGAAAAAGAAAGCGTTAATAAGAACAAAGCTATATTTAGCGGATCTTTTTTATTTTTAGAAAAAACAAAAACACCGATAGCCAAAGAAGCGACCATTGATATTATGTGTGAATAATAAACTATAGGATCAAAAACATTGTCCGAAAAAATCAAAAACCTTGCTTCATCCCAATTGCAAAATAACGGATCCATATTTATTTTTACTTTTTTATTTTTTTACCACCTGAAACCAGCTTCAATTAAATTTTTATGACATTTTAGATATATTTTTTTAAAATATGTCGGAAAGAATGGATAATAATCTTTAAAATATTCTTCCGGCAAATATCTGGTTCCTCGAACCACACCCCTGCATCTAGCAGAACCGCAAAAACATTTCATTGTCCAAGATGTGTCCTCAGATATTGAATAATCAAAGGTTAACTCTTCATCTTTTTTTATATTCCTCAATGCTACAAACGTGACCTTACCTTTAACTCCCATGTTTGGATTACAAGAATGATTTGCATATACATATGGCTTAGCAGGATCAATCCACCAGCCTCTGTCGATACCCATTATATTTGGTAGCGCCAGCAGTTTCCTTTTATTGGATTCGTTCATCTTAATCCTTCTCCCTTTCATTATAAATACTATCTCTTCTCTCTTTATATCTCTTTTTGCAAACAATCCAAATCCTTCAATATTTGAATTACCAACATAAACCTTCTTCATATATTGTCGATTTCTTGCTGCAATCTGGTGTTTAAATTAATTATAACATCAACTACAACAAAAACATAATTACATATTTAAAACACCTTTCAAACTTTTTTAACAACCCTCGAAAAAATCAGAACACTAACGACCATTAGATAAACCATCAAGTTATACAAAGGCAACAATACTATAGAAAAAATCCATTTATCAACTGCTAAAATATTAATAAAACCGCTCAATAAAGTTAATATCCAAGCAAACAAATCTTCACTCTGTGGATGTTTTTTAGATTTTATAAGTGTGGGAATAGCTGCAAGCAAATCAACTGACAAAAAAATTAATAAGGCAAAACCAGGATTCCCAGAAACAACCCAGATATTAATACCAATCAAAGAACCAATCAAACAAATTTTATCCACAAATTCCCATTTTCTTTTTCCATAAAAAATCGATAGTATAACAGTTAAAAACATTCCAAAAAAACTAGCGATAGGCAACCATTTTGTGTTATCTGCACCACCTAAAATATAACTTCCGCCAATTAAAAGTTCCAAAAATGTCCAGACTAGCCATGTTACAAAATTTGGTTTTGTCTCACCCCTAAATATCGATACAAAATATGGAAAATATGCAACTAAATTAATGAAACCGGCTAATTCACCTAAAAATTCTTTTTTCGGAATTAAGCTATGGTCACCTCGCAACAAAAAAAAGCTACCCAAAAAAATAACTACTACTGACAACAAATTAACATCCACCTCGTCTATTTTTCTGAAACTAAAAATTCTTTGCATTTCTCAAATTCACTATTTAACTTAAAATCCTAATACAAAAAATTTTATTTGTCAAGACCACGTATCATTCCAAAACCGGCAATCCTCCAGATACACCATCCTGATTTTCTCCTTCATTTTCAAGCGTTTTTTCACTATTTTCCACTTCACTATCATCATTAATAATTTCCTCATTTTCAACACCTTCCATTTGAGTTTCTTCTTCAATTTCATCATCAAAATATTTATCGCCATAATCCATTTCTTCACCTCCTAAGCTTTCTTCATTTTCATCTTCACTATAATCTTCCGGATAAGTGCAGATTTCCGATCCGTATTCTTCTTTGTTTTCCTCATTACAAAAAACGAACCCGCAATCAGGCTCGTTTTCACCGCAAAACAACGCTTCGCAATCTTCATCGTCTTGGTCGCAAGACACAATTCGGCTCGCGTTTTTATTTATAATTTTATAAGTCCAAAGGTTAACCTCTTCATCACCAGTGCACGCCTCACCTTCCTCATCACTCTCCGGATCGCACTCCCAGACAAAACACGACTCTTCTAAGGGGTCACAATCGATTTGAGCTTGGATGATATAGTCTTTTTTTATAATATAGCGGTAGAAAGCGGAGGCAACAGAAGAAAATATCAAAACTATCATCACCAGCCAGAATATTTTTGTTTTTTTATCCATGTGTATCCTGAAATAATAGCATACAATCCTCCTTTAATTTATTGTATCACAAAAAATAAATTTCAGAAAATTTTATTTTTTCCAATCCCTAATTACCATTCCACCGTTTATTCTTTTTACTACTACATTCTGCTTCTCGCGCCATTTTAACTCGCGCACAAACTCAATTGGCAAAGTAACCGCGATTGATCCATTGCCAAGCTTGATTAATTTTCTGATATTTTTTTCCGACGATTTTCTCGTAGACATATGCTTTATTTTTTATTATATAATGTATTATATAATACATTATATAATAAAATCCAAAAGAATCAAAACATAAAAAAAACCGCCTAAATTAAAGCGGGTAAGTAAGATTACATTGTCTTGGCGACGACCTACTTTCTCCGTTAGAAACGAATATCATCGGAGCTGAAGGGCTTAACTGCTGAGTTCGAGATGGAATCAGGTGTACCTCCTTCGCTAGAATCACCAAGACAATATAATCTTGCTTGCCACGCCTTTTGGCGGGCTTGTACGAATTTACTTTTTTAAAAGCAAACTCTGAAAATTGTAGATAAAAAAAGGCTTATCTCAATTAAAGTCAAAATAAATGACTATTAACTGTTAACTCATAATGATACCGCTCCCATCCACCAAAAGCAGCGGACAAAAGCAGTTATCACTACAAAAAGAGAAAAAGGTTTAGTTTTATTAGTATTTCTTGGCTAAATACATCACTGTACTTACACCTAAAACCTATCAACCTGGTCGTCTTCCAGGAAACTATATTGCCTTATCTTGAGGTGGGCTTCCCGTTTAGATGCTTTCAACGGTTATCCCGAACGAACATAGCTACTCGACAGTGCCCTTGGCAGGAACAGCCGATACACCAGAGGTTTGCTCTTTCCGGTCCTCTCGTACTAGGAAAGAATCCTCTCAAGCAACAACGCCTACGGCAGATAGAGACCAACCTGTCTCACGCATGTTACCACTTATTACTAAGTGCATTGGACTATATCTTCATCCTTTTTTATTTAAATAAAGGAGATTGACGTCTAGTCTCTACGGGGTCAATATACGCTTTTTTCGTTTTTTTGAATAATTCAAATTGCGAAAATTATCAATTAAGCCAATCAATTTTTCAAAATCTTTTTTATTTTTAACCTTGTTCTTAAGATTGATTATTTTTCTCATTAATTTAACCTGTTCTTTTTTCATTTGTACATAAGGTTCAATTAAATCCAAAAACTCTACAATCTCCCTTTGTCTACTGATTATATATTCTGTTATTCCATCTTTTCTGGAACGTTTGCGTCCCAAATTTATTTCGGAAAAAATTTTCAGAAAACTTTCTTCCTTTTTAGATGATTGATAAAAAGCAACGTAACACACAATTTGAAAACCAAAACGATAAGTTTTGTTTGGTTTAGCTTGTGCATAGATACTTCCATCAGCATCCAGAAAGCCAGCTAAGTAAGATTTTTTGATTGACGAATTTTTTGGCATATACGACTTCCCTCGGTATTATCCTAACATACGATAGTTTAAATCGCAATCAGGACTTCACCGATACAGTCAATTTCTCGTACGCAATCACTCGCGTACGCCGCCATGATTTGATGTCTATACCTCGGATTCAAACAGTTCAAAAGATTATTTTATACTTAATGCATAATACTAAATACAAAATACTTCTCCTAAACGGTTTGAACCCAGCTCGCGTACCTCTTTAAATGGCGAACAGCCATACCCTTGGGACCTGCTCCAGCCCCAGGATGAGATGAGCCGACATCGAGGTGCCAAACAGTGTCGTCGATGTGAACTCTTGGACACTATTAGCCTGTTATCCCCGGGGTAACTTTTATCTGATGATCTTCCACGCTCCTACAAGCGATGGTCGGTTCACTAAATTCCACTTTCGTGACTGAGCGACTGATTAGTCTTTCAGTAAAGCTGGCTTGTGCTTTTGTACTATCAGCCCGATTTCCATCCGGGCCTAGCCAACCTTTGTAAGCACCTCCGTTACCATTTAGGAGGTGAGCGCCCCACTCAAACTACCCACCAGGCACTGTTCCCAGTCTGGTAACTAATTATCTAGTTTGCTTGTTTTCTAGTGACCTTGTCAATTTCTTATTAAAAGTAATAAGTTTATTTAATCTTTTTCCGTTTAATTCATAAGATTCTATTATTTTATTCACGATTTTTTTATTATACAGATCTAAATCAATCAAATATTTTAAATGCACAAGCATCTCATCATTTGATCCCAAAGCTGTTTTCAAGAAATTTATTCTATCCTTGATCGATTTATTCCTCGCATATCCTTCAATGATATTTGTAGGAATAGATCTTGAACAACGTCTTATTTGATCTGCAATATCTCTGACTTCGAAGGGAAGTTTTAAAGATATTTTGTGAATTATAATAGAAAGTTTATAAGAATTTTTATAAACCATTAAATCTTTAAAAGATTTTCTATCCATGTGGCTACTTTTACTTTTAACTTGCATATTACAAAGTCTACCAGAAAACTAGTTTTTTAACTAGCCAACCAGTTAACAGACTAGGGTTAGAATTAAAATAATAACAGGGTGGTATTCCACTGATGACTCTTCCTCAACCTGAGTTGAGGCCTCAAAGTCTCCCACCTATTCTCGGCAGCTAGAACCTTAATTCAATGCCAAGCTGTAGTAAAGCTCCACGGGGTCTTTTCGTCTTGCCGCAGGTAGGGGGCATCTTTACCCCCACTGCAATTTCACCGGGTCCTTCGTTGAGACAGTTCCCCAGTCGTTACACCTTTGATGCGGGTCAGAATTTACCTGACAAGGAATTTCGCTACCTTAGGACGATTATAGTTATCGCCGACGTTCACTGGCGCTTCGGGAATTGGCGTGAACCGCTTCCGTTAACGTTCCAGCACTGGTCAGGTGTCAGCCCCTATACTTCAGCTTGCGCTTTTGCAGAGACCTGTGTTTTAGATAAACAGTCGCTAGGGAATCTTTAGCTGCGCCCGATCTGGATTTCTAGTTTGCTAGTTGGCTAGTCATCTAGTTATTTCTTAAAAAATATTTTTAAAAAATTTACCAGAAAACCAGCTTACTAGATTACCAGAAAACCAGACCGGGAAGACATCTCGCGAACTTACGTCTAGATTTTTTGCCGAGTTCCTTAACGAAGGTTCTCCCGTTCCCCTTAGGCTACTCGCCCTATCTACCTGTGTCGGTTTTGGTACGATTACTATAATATTAATCTTAGAAGCTTTTCCTGGCACTCTGCTCGCTACCGTGCGTCATTCCGAAGAACGACTTCCAGAATACTCTTGGATTTAATGTATAACGGATTTACCTATTATACATCCTTAAGTACTCTACACAAATCCAATAATGTGCGGCAGTTACTAAAATGCGTCACTCCATCAAATATTATAGTAGTTACGGAATATTAACCGTATGTCCATCGACTACGCCTTTCGGCCTCGCCTTAGGATCGACTAACCCTGGGATGATTGCCATTGCCCAGGAAACCTTAGATTTTCGGGGTGTGAGGATCTCACTCACATTGCGGTTACTCATGCCAACATTCTCACTTCCCTACGCTCCACCATGGCTCACGCCTTTGACTTCATCGCATAAGGAACGCTCTCCTACCAATTATTACATAAAGTAATAAGTCCATATCTTCGGTATCATATTTAGCCCCGTTACATCTTCGGCGCGAAATCTCTAAGCTAGTGAGCTATTACGCACTCTTTAAAGGGTGGCTGCTTCTAAGCCAACCTACTAGGTGTTTCAGAAATTTCACTTCCTTTCCCACTTAATATGAATTTAGGGACCTTAGATTATGGTCTGGGCTTTTTCCCTTTTGAGCCTCGACCTTAGCGCCGAGGTTCTAACTGCCCGGATAAGAAACAAAAGAATTCGGAGTTTGGTTGAGCGCCCTACGGCGAACCGCGAGAACTCATCCAGTAGCTCTACCTCCCTTGCTCATTTCCCGAACGCTAGCCCTAAAGCTATTTCGGAGAGAACCAGCTATCGCCAAGCTCGATTGGAATTTCTCCCCTACGCACAAGTCATCCCCTGAAGTTGAACGATCAGTGGGTGCGGGCCTCCCCTCAATGTTACTTGAGGTTCACCCTGCTCATGCGTAGCTCGCCTGGCTTCGGGTCTAGTTCATACGACAAATCGGCGATTAAGCCTCGCTTTCACTATGCATATTCCACAAAGTGATTTATGCAAGCCGTATAAAACTAACTCGTTGGCCCGTTCTGCAAAAAGTACGCCATTGCAGTGCAAGCACTGCTCTGACTCTTTGTTAACATATGGTTTCAGATACTATTTCATCTCCCTCATCGGGATGCTTTTCACCTTTCCCTCACGGTACTAGTTCACTATCGATCTCGTATAATATTTAGTCTTGGAAGTTAGTGCTCCCAGATTCAAACGGGATTTCTCCGGTCCCGCCCTACTTGAGGATAATTACATTGATTATATTTTTTTTCGTATACAAGGCTGTTACTTTCTATGGCCACTCTTCCCAAAGTGTTTTACTAAAAAATATAAAGCAACCCCGATTAAACGAGTATAATTACCTCACAACCCCTAATCCGAAGATTAGGTTTAGACTGTTCCGCTTTCGCTCGCCACTACTGACGGAATCTCTATTGATTTCTATTCCTCTAGCTACTAAGATGTTTCAGTTCGCTAGGTTCACTTCATTATCCTATGTATTCAGATAATGACTTCCGCCTAAAGGCGGAAAGGTTTCCCCATTCGGAAATCCCCGGATCAAAGTTTGCTTGACAACTCCCCGAGGCTTATCGCAGCCTGCTACGTCCTTCATCGCTTATACGAGTCAAGGCATTCTCCATATGCTTAAGTAACCTTTTCTCTTTTATAGTCTTACACAAAAAAGTGCAAGACTCATCTTATGTCATTAAAAACGACACAAGATAGTTAACAGTTAATAATCATCTAGACATTTAGATTATTAACTTAATTTTCGATAAAATTGCTTTTTTTACCTACGCTTAATTTCTACTATGCATTAATTTATTTCCACGATGTTTTAAATTAACGCGAAAAATTAAGTCTATATTTAATTTTCAAAGTTCGTCATTCTCATCCGCCAGTTTAATTTAGCGAACTGAATCACGCGGAAATATTTTTTTAAGATTTTTCTCCAAAAAATATCTCCGTATGAAATTTTTAAACAAATAAAAAACCCGCCTAAGCGACGAGTAAACTATCAAACCAAAAGGTCTTTTAGAATCACCCGTTTTTGTATTTAATTTCTTGTTTTTTGATTCGCAAGGAATTTATATTTTTAATCAATTAATACATAAACTCTCAAACGCCATTTAATACTAGCAAAGGTTTGAAAACGTGTCAAGGGTTTTGGAATAATATCACGAAATTGTAATAAATTCATAGAACAATATCCTGTTTTATGCTAAAATTTCAATATAATAATTTTATTGAAAAACCAAATGAAAAAAATATTACCACTTATTTCACTTTTAACATTAACGTTTATTATTTCCGGTTGCGCGCAAAAAACTGAAGAAAAAGAAGAAGACATTATTAATCCATTTAGTGTTCCCAGTATGGTCAATACTTATGAAAATTCAAAAGAAAAAATAAACGACTCCGTCCAAAAAGAAAACGAAAAGTTAAATAATGCATTATTAGAAGAAAGTGGATTAAATGATAAATAGAAAAATTTAACACTACACTTTGCCCCTTCTCCCCGAGGGAGAGGGCTGGGGTGAGGGTCGGCTTGTAATTTCAAATAAAATCTAAACACCATCTCTCCCATACAAAATACCTAATACCAGATACAAAATACCTCTTTAGATTTTCTCTCTCAATTTCCTATGATAAGTAATCGCAAACCGATGCGCCTCATCGGTTATATTTTTCAAAAATTTCTTATCACTTATTATTTTTTTTATTTTTTCATTTCGCACTTCATTGATTCCAACCACTTCCAACTTTTTTCTGGTCGGTCCCTTAGCTACTCCGACAATTTCAATACTCATCCCCAACTCACCCGAAACTTCTCTTCCCATATTCAAATGCCCCGCTCCGCCGTCTAAAATTATCAGGTTTGGTTTTTTCCATTTATTATTAAATCTTCTCAACAAAACTTCGCGCATCATTCCCACATCGTTAGAGGCCTGAATGGTTTTTATTTTGAATTTTCTATACTGTGATTTTTCTGGTTTCAATCCGCCAAAAACTACCATTGAACCTACCGCGAATTCACCGGAAATATTAGAAATGTCATACGCCTCAATTCGTAAGTCATCATAACTTTTTTCTCTTTTATTGTTACCCAGCAAAGCAATTTCCTGAATGTGTTTCAAGGCAAAAATTTTATCTCGCAATTCTTGCGCTCTTTCAAATTCTTCTTTCTGAGAAAATTCTCTCATTTCCTTTTCCATTTTTGCCAACAATCTTTTTTTCTTTCCTGCTAAAATCATTCTGATTCCCAATATATTTTTTTTATAATCAGCTTGAGAAATTGCTCCAGTAAACGGTCCGGGGCACAATCCAATTTGAAATTCCAGACAACCTTTCTCGCTTTTTTCATTGCGGCTATGAAAAGGAAAAATCTTGCGAATAATTTTTAGCGCAATTTGCATCTGAACTTTGGAAGTGTATGGTCCGTAAATATAAGAATATTTTATCTTTTCATTTTTTAAATCTTTTTTTGACTCCATTACCAAATCTGATTCCCTCTTGATTAAAATTCTAGGAAATTCCTCTTTAGTAAAAACAAAATAAGAAAAAGTCTTGTCATCTTTTCCCTCAACATTATATTTGGGCTGATGTTTTTTAATTAAGTTTGCTTCCAATATTAAAGCCTCCAAAACTGTTTCTGTTTTTTGAGTTTCAATGTTAACCACCTGCGCAATCATCTGTTCAATCGGACGGACATACTCGGAATTATTTTTATCCAAGAAATACGAACCCACCCGATTCTTCAAATCAGTCGCTTTGCCCACATAAATAATCTCGTTATTTTTATCCCTGAAAATATAAACTCCGGAATTTTTTGGCAGCTTTTTAATTTGCGCTTTAATTTTTTGCTCAATCATTTTCTTAAAAAATTATTCATCCCAAAAGATTAACAAGGATACAGAATAAAAGCAACCAAATTACTATGATTCGGTTGCTAATTTGTTTACTTTTAATAAAAATGTCATTATGGTGCTGGCACAAAACTCATAGTCGTCTCAATAGATCTTGTAATATTATTATATTGTCCAATAACTTTGATTTTTCTTATCTTAGTTATTCTCGCTGATGAATCGGTGCAACTGCTTATTCGATTATCATCCTCGTCATAAAAATACAATTCAAAATCACCGTCTCCAGCATTATCCTTAACTATGCCGCTACTATCATCACACTTTGAACCAAAAACCTTATACAACGTATCACTATCACTCCAAACCCAACCTGTTCCATAAGGAAGATTATATCCATATTGATCAACTTTGTAATCCCTTATTTTCATAAGCGCATATTCCAAACCACTATCCGCTACCTGAAAAGCATTGATTGATTTAGTAGTCGACAAGGAGCTCTTTCGACTAATAGAAGAGGTTGACATCAGACTTATTCCAATTATCAAGGATATTGCCATTATAAACAAAGAGTACACTAAAACAGAACCTCTTTTATTTTCTAAAAATTTTTTTTTGTTAAAAATATTTTTCATAAACTAATTTTCAATATTATTCTGAAAATCCAATCCGATATTTGATTTGGAGTAATCCCGCAATGAAGATGTACTCTGAATCCGAACTTTTGTCGGACTAGCTACTGTTCCATTGGAGATAACCATCATAACCGTAACTTTACCAACTCGCATGCTCTCACCAGAGCTCGCATCTCCATCACTATCCGTAGTAAAAAATTTTAATTCTTCCACATTTTCCACAATCGGATAATTATCTGAGAATGCAGTTGAACTGCTGCATTCACTCTCATCAGTCACTGTTTTACTTAATTTATAAATTTTTTTGGAACTTAATTTATATTTAATGCACGCTGATTGTGAGTAATCAAAAACCACAATTTCATCGTCGGTCTGCTTTTCTCCTGTAGGTGATTCAACTGAGCTGGTTCGAAAAGTTTTGCTCATTAAGTTAAGTGCATACTGAGCATTTTTTAGCGATTCCCCAACTTCTCTAGCCTTACCATAAGCCTTGAAGGCAGAAGCAAACGCGCCTGAAACCGCCGACATTACAATAACAAATATACTCATTGCCACGATCACCTCAATCAAAGTGAAACCTTCTATTTTTTTCTTGTTTTTAAATTTAATTTTCATTTTTTTATGATCCGGTTCCCCAGTCTGATAAAGTTATTTCCGAGAACACGCATTTATGTTGTACATTGCAGTTTGATGTGCTATTTGGAATGTTTGTATCATCCCAAGTTGCCATGCTAGTCACCGTCAAATCATCTTCATCTCTATACAATTTTACAGCCCGTTTAAAGCTGGTTTTTTCTCCAGAACTATCATAATCGTAAAATCCATCACTATTAATATACAAAACTTTATCGCCTGATCCATTGTTGCAATCGCTATTTACTATCTCGTCCGAATCAATATCAATCCTGCATAAATTTGGCGTACTGCTAAATCGCTCAAAAGTTTTTGGAAAATCTCCTGTACATCCATCTTTTTTAGGGCATTCACGATCTGCCCAAGTATTGTCGCGAATATTTCTTACCAACTCCACACTCTCTTGCGCCAACATCGACGCCACTACACTATTTCTCTCATCACGAAATTCTTGAATTCCTTTGGAAAATAAGAGCATAATTGAAAGAATCGCCACATTTAAAACAAAAATAGCCAAAACAACCTCGCCTATTGAAAATGCTTTTTCCTTTTTATTGATTTTATTTTGCATATGTTCTTATTGACAATCCGTATTATCTCCCGGGAATTTTTTAATTAGTCCGGCTTTATTGAAACAAATAGTATAATACTTTCCACTCCTACCTACCCGAATTCTTTCCCAGTTTACCCCCCCCGACAAACAGTTTGTAGAAATTATATCTCCGTGC
>Ga0116152_10000852_pt1 | contig 25132 bp, 25 predicted proteins | sample AD_UKC119_MetaG_FD_89894 | JGI IMG/M metagenome (GOLD analysis project Ga0116152, IMG submission 89894) | Active sludge microbial communities of municipal wastewater-treating anaerobic digesters from Hong Kong - AD_UKC119_MetaG | ecosystem: Engineered > Bioreactor > Anaerobic > Digestate...
CCTGAACAAGAACACCGTCCCGGACGATCCCCGGTCGCCGTTCGTGACCTCCGGCCTGCGCATCGGCACCCCGGCGGTCACGACCCAGGGCATGGGGGAGACCGAGATGGTCACGATCGCCGAGCTGATCACCCGGGTGCTGCGCGACGTCGGTGACACCGCGGAGATCGCGGCGGTCCGATCCGAGGTGGCCGAGCTGTGCGCCGGGTTCCCGGTCTACGGGAACGATGCCGGACGGCCGACGACGCCCTGATGTCGTTCAGGCGCCGCCCTTGCGGCGCAGGACGACGCCGACGGTGCGGGCCAGGATCAGCAGGTCTGTCACCAGCGACCAGTTGTCGACGTAGTAGAGGTCGAGGCGGGCGTAGGTCTCGAGCGACGTCGTGTAGCGGCCGCTCACCTGCCACATGCCGGTGATCCCCGGCTGCACCCGCAGGCGCTCCCACAGGGTCTCGTCCCACTGCGCGGCTTCGCACGGCAGGGCCGGCCGTGGGCCGACCAGGCTCATCTGGCCCTTCAGGACGTCGAACAGCTGGGGGAGCTCGTCGATGGACGTGGCCCGCAGGAATCGACCGACCGGGGTCACCCGAGGGTCGTCGGCCATCTTGAACATGGGTCCCGACGCCTCGTTGAGCGCCTTGAGGTCGGCGAGCCGTTCCTCGGCGTCGGGCACCATGGTGCGCAGCTTGTGGAGCCGGAACGGGACTCCGTCCTTGCCGACGCGCTCCTGGTGGAACATGACGCCCGGACCCGACGTCACGCGGATGGCGATCGCCGCGGCCGCCAGGATCGGTGCGGTGATGACGATCGCCACGCTGGCCACGATCAGGTCGAAGGTGCGCTTGGCGGCTCGACGCCAGCTGAACTGGGCGACCGGTTCGACGCACATGACCGGGTACGGACCGAGCGGACGGACCGAGATCCGGTTGGCGGCGATGTCGCGCATGGACGAGGTGAGCTCGACGAAGAGCCCCTCGCGGGTGAGGTCGCGGATGAGCCGGTTGGCGGACCGCTGGTCGACTCCGGTGGTGGCGACGATGACCCCGCCGGCCCGGGTGGCACGGACCAGGTCGAGCACCTCGGCAGTGCGGCCGAGGTAGGGGCCGAGCTCGGGATCCGAGCGCAGGTCGATCACCGGGCCGACGGGGACATCGGCGACGAACCCGACGACCTCGTAGCCGAGCCCCCGGTTGGCGTGCAGTGCCTCGGCCAGCTCGGTCGCCTCCTCGTTCCGCCCGACGATCACGACCCGTCGGGTCATGACGCCGCGGGAGCGGAACTCGCCGATGACGCGGCGGGCGAGCTCGCGCTCGAGTGTGACGGTACCGGTCACGCACGCCGCCGTGATCAGGAGCCACTCCCGCAGGTGCTCCTGCTGGAGGATCACCGAGATGCCGGCGAGGACCAGGACCCCGGCGAGCACCGAGTTGACGATGCCACGGAACTCGTCGGCCCGTCGGGTGATGCGCCGGGCCTGGTAGAGGCCCTGGTGGGCGTACAGCAGGGGCCAGATCGGCACCGACAGCAGTGCGGTCAGCACCGTCGCACCCGTCTCGCCCCGGGTGACGCCGACCCGGGCGCTCAGGCCGGCGGCCATGGCCATCCCACAGATCGTGGCGACGAGGTCGGCCGCGACCAGAGCCGTCTTGACCTGGACCGGGAAGGGCACCCGGCCGAGCACCCGTCGGGTCCGCGGGAGCGGGTCGCCGACGATGGTCAGCTCGGGTACGGAGACCTCGGAGGGGGCGTCCATCGACACGGCGCCGCGGGCGAAGACGTCGGCCGAGCCGATCCTCCGTCTCAGATCCTGCGCACGCGTGGCGTGGCCCCACTCCGACTGCATCCGTCCCTCCTCGACAGCAGGACGCCGCAGCGCAAAGGTGGATGGACCGTCCGGTCCGTCCACCCTCTTGCTCCCAGCTCCCAGCTCCCAGCATCACCCTTGGTATCCCGGCCGTTGTACCACACCGTCACGAGGGTGCACAGCGATGATGTCGACGTCGCCGAACCGTCACCGAGGTGTCATCGGAGCGACACGATGACGCCCTCTTCACGAGGTCCATCCAAGGCGGTGACGGGCGGATCCGGGCACCTCGGGGCGACACGGGCAGGGCACTAGTGTCGCCCCGGTGCGCGACTACCTGATCGTGATGGCGGTGTCGGTCGCCGCCACGGCGGCGTCGGTGCCCCCGTTGCGGTCGCTGTCGCGTCGGGTCGGGGCGATGGCCGAGCCGTCGGACCGCAGCGTGCACGCGGAACCCACCCCGCTGCTCGGGGGCGCCGCCCTGTTCGTGGGTCTGGTGGTGGGCATCGCGACCGCCGCGCTGCTGCCGGGGCTGCGGCCGGTGTTCGAGGCTCCCTCCAACGTCCTCGGCGTCCTCCTGGCCGCCGCGGTCATGTTCGTGACCGGGCTCGTCGACGACCTCCGGGACGTGTCGCCGCCGGCCAAGCTCGCCGGGATGGTGCTGTCGGGCTCGGTGCTCACCCTGGTCGGCCTCACCGTGATCTACCTGCGCATCCCGTTCCTCGGCTTCACCGTCCTGCCCCCGGACCTGTCGGCGCTGGTGTCGGTGCTGTGGGTGGTGGGCCTCGCCAACGCGGTCAACCTGATCGACGGGCTCGACGGCCTCGCCGCCGGCATCGTCGCCATCGCGTCGTTCGCGTTCTTCCTCTACGGCTGGCAGCTGTTCCAGGTCGGCGTCGTCGACGTCACCAACGTCGGTCTGCTGATCGCGATCGTCACTGCCGGGGTGTGCCTGGGCTTCCTGCCGTTCAACTTCAACCCGGCGAGCATCTTCATGGGCGACAGCGGGGCGTTGCTGCTGGGGCTGCTGCTCGCGTCGTCGACGATCGCCGTCGGCGGTCAGTCCGACGATCCGTTCTCGGGCCAGTCGTGGTTCTTCTTCGCTCCGCTGGTGATCCCGTTGGTGATCCTCGGCGTTCCGTTGCTCGACACGGCCTTCGCCGTCATCCGTCGGGCCAGTCGGCGCTCCGGGGTGGCCACCGCGGACAAGGCGCACCTGCACCACCGGCTGATGGACCTCGGCCACGGGCACCGTCGCGCCGTGGCGATCCTGTGGGCGTGGACCGCTCTGCTCAGCGCGTTCGTGCTCGTGCCCGTCTACACCGACCGTGGCAACGGGATCGTCCCGATCGGACTGCTGGCCCTGGGGCTGCTGCTGTTCACCGCGTTCGCCCCCCGCCTGGGCGAGATGCGCGCCCGGTCCTGATCTGGCGCCCGCAGCCGAGCGGGCTCAGGATGCGGTGACGGTGTCGGTGTCGACGCCGGAGCGGATGATCGTGCCGGGCCGCGCCTCGGTCGGCCGACCGTCGCGGACCACCTCGACCCCCGACACCAGCACGGATCGCACCCCGACCGAGCCCGCGAAGAGGCGTTCGGTGCCGCCGGGCAGGTCGTCGACCATCGAGAGCATCTCCGAGTCGACGACGTCGGGGTCGAACAGGACCAGGTCCGCGTGGGCTCCCTCGCGGATGACGCCCCGGTCCCTCAGGCCGAACAGCTCGGCGGGCACGGTGGTCATCATGCGCACGGCGTCCTCGACGGTGGTCAGCTTGCGGCCGCGCAGGCAGTCGGCCAAGAAGCGGGTCGGGTAGTTGGCGCCCTGCATCCGGTCGAGGTGCGCTCCGGCGTCGGAGCCGCCGAGCATGACCGACGGGTGCTGCCACGCCTGGCGACGCAGCTCCCACGACTCGGGGTCCGCGTCGGTGGCTCCGGGCCACAGGACCGTGCGCAGGTCGTCCGCGATGACTATGTCGAGGAGCGTGTCGAACGCCCCGGTGCCGCGTTCGGCCGCGATGTCGCCCACCCGGCGTCCCCGCAGACCCTCGTTGGCCTCCGAGAAGGTGTCGCCGATCACGTAGGTGCTCCAGCCGGTGAGGCGGGCGAACACGCCGGCGTCGGGCGACGCGGCGCGCTCCTCCATGAACCGGCGCGTGCCCGGGTCGGAGAGCTTCTCGATGCGCTCGGGGACCGGCAGGGCCAGGATGTCGCCCCAGTCCGGCATCATGTTGAGCGCGCAGTAGGTCAGGAAGCTCATGTTCATGCCGACGATGACCGGCATGGTCAGCGCCACCACCCGGGCGCCGGCAGCCGCCGCGGTGTCCATGGCGGCGAGCTGGTTGCGGTAGCGCTCCGGGGCGTGGGAGTCGACGGTGAGGACGTTCCAGTTCAGCGGGCGGTTGCCGGCCCTCGAGAACCGGATCATGAACTGGACCTCGTCGTCGTCGAAGCCGTCCAGGCAGCCGTCGGAGGCGAACTCCAGCGTGGTGCCGGGGTGTTGGGAGACGACCTCGGCGAGGGCGAGCAGCTCGGGCTCCTCGGCCCATCGCGACGCCACCGGCTCCCCGTCGCCGTCGGAGTGCGTGCGGGCCCGCGTGGTCGAGAACCCGAGCCCGCCGGCCCGGATGCTCTCGGCCAGCAGCTCCTCCATGTCGCGCAGCTGCTCGTCGGTCGGCTGGGACCCGACCGCGTCGGTGCCCATGACCTTGCGGCGCAGGGCGCAGTGGCCGACCAGGAACCCGGCGTTGACCGCGAGGTTCCCGTCGAAGCGGGCCAGGTAGTCGGCGAAGGTCTCCCAGTCCCAGTCGATGCCCTCCTCGAGCGCGGCCAGCGGCATGCCCTCGACCTTGGCCATCATCCGACGGACGTAGTCCCCGTCACCGGGGTTGAGCGGGGCGAGCGTGAACCCGCAGTTGCCGGCGATCACCGTGGTGACCCCGTGCACGCTCGACGGCGACGCGGTCGGGTCCCACAGCAGCTGGGCGTCGTAGTGGGTGTGGGGATCGACAAAGCCGGGACAGAGCATCAGCCCGGTCCCGTCGACGGTGCGCTCCGCGCCGTCCAGGGCCGGGTCGGCCGTCTCGGCGACCGTGACGATGCGGCCGTTCGAGATGCCGACGTCGCCGACCCGGGCCGGGGCTCCGGTGCCGTCGACGATGGTGACGTTGCGGATCGCGAGGTCCACGCGTGATCTCCCTGCCGGAATCTGACGGGTTGTCAGATTTCTGGGTGCCCATCGTTGCAGAGCGGTTGGGGCACGGCAATGCGTGTCGGGACGGGGCGTCCGGGGGGCGCGTCGGGAGCGGAGCGCGGTGCGCTCGTGGCAGCAGGTGACCGATGTCATCTGATAGAACCTCCGCGCAAGTCGGCCGACCCGCGGCGGGACGGGCCGTGGTCCACCGGGATCCGGACCGGCTGCGACCACGCCGACCAACGCCACACGTCGAACCCAGGGGGACTGCACATGGCTCGGAGCACCCACATCCGTCACGTCGGGGTGGCCCTGTTGGCCGCGATGGCGCTGGTACTCGGCGCCTGCGGGGCGTCGGGGGGCGACGAGAAGGGATCCGACAAGGAGGGGTCCACCACGACCGCGGCCGGATCCTCGACCGGCAACGAGTGGGGCACGCTGCCGTCGCCGTGCGGCAAGGGCAGCTTCAAGGTCGCCGAGGGCGAGGGCGGCACCGGGACCGACAAGCTCTACATCGGCGTCCCCAACGACCGGGGCGCCGCCATCCGACCCGGCCTCAACAAGGAGCTGTGGGACGCGTCGGTGGCCTTCACCGACTGGTGCAACGAGCAGGGCGGGATCGGCGGCCTGCAGATCGAGCCCGTCGACCTCGACGGCAAGCTGTTCGAGGTCGAGGCCGCCATGGCCAAGGCGTGCCACTCGGTGTTCGGCTTCGTCGGCGGGGCCTTCACCCAGGACGACCTGTCCTTCACCGGCAAGGAGGGCTCGGACTTCCACAAGTGCGGACTGATCGATGTCCCGGCCTTCGCGGTGTCTGTGCAGAAGAGCCTGTCGAACGGCCAGGTCCAGCCGATCCCGAACCCGCCGAACAAGAAGTCCGAGCAGTGGATCATGGACTTCAAGAAGCTCTACCCGGAGCAGTCGGCCAAGAACGTGGTCGTCTACGGCGAGCTCCCGTCGCTCAAGGTCGTCAAGCTCCAGTACGACGCCGCGGTGCAGGCTGTCGGTGGCATCCAGCAGCTCGAGGCCCTCAGCTACCCCGTGGCGGGCATGGCCGACTGGACGCCGCTCGCCCAGAAGGTGATCGACAGCGGCGCCGGTTCCCTCTACTGGATCGGTGAGCCCGGCAACGCCGCCAACCTCATGTCCAAGCTCAAGGAGCAGGGCTGGAAGGGCGTCGCCCTCAACGAGACCAACGTGTACGACGCCGTCTTCTTCTCCCAGGGTCCGGCTGCGGTCGACGGGTCGGTCATCCGGCTGGGGTTCCACCCCTTCGAGGAGGCCGACAAGTGGCCCGCGATCAAGCAGTACCAGGACAACCTGAAGAAGTACGTGCCGGACGGCAAGGAGGCGGCCCTCGGACTGCAGTCGACCTCGGCATGGCTGCTGTTCGCGACCGCGGCCAAGGACTGCGGTGACCAGAACAAGGGCGTCATCAGCCGTGACTGCGTGCTGGATCGGGCTGCCGAGCAGAAGGACTGGACCGCGGGGGGCACCCACGTGCCCACCGACCCGGGCGGCGACGAGCCGCCGGAGTGCGGGATGCTGATGGTGGTCAAGGGCGACGGCTTCGAGCGCCTGTGGCCCGAGATCGGTGGCGAGGACGACGACCAGGACGGCTTCCACTGCCCGCCTGACAGCATCGCCACGGTCACCGCCGAGCTGCCCGCCAAGGGCGCGATCGATCCCGACCGCAAGCGCTGAGCCGTACCCGGAGCTGAGTTGGACAAGTTCCTGACCTTCACGATCGCCGGCCTGTCGACGGCCGCGATCTATGCGATCGCGGCGTTGGGCCTGGTCGTCACCTACACGACCTCCGGCATCTTCAACTTCGCCCACGGCGCGTTCGGCATGCTCGCCGCCTTCGCCTACTGGCAGGTGAACCAGGGCTGGGGCGTGCCGGTGATCCCGTCGGTGATCCTGGTCGTGTTCGTCATGGCCCCGTTGTTCGGTGCCGTGATCGAGCGCGGGATCATGCGCGGCATCGAGGGCGCGTCCGAGGTGGTCAAGATCGTGGTGACGGTCAGCCTCATGGTGGCCCTGCTCGGCATCGCCAACGTGATCTGGCCTCCCGACGTGGCCCGTCCGGTGCCGCCGTTCTTCGCCGGTAAGACCGTGGAGATCGCCGGAGTCGCGGTTCCCTACTCGCGGATCCTGACCATGGCGATCGCCATCGCGGTGGCGGTCGGACTCCGCCTGGTGCTGCGGCGCACCCGGCTGGGCGTGGCCATGCGAGCCATCGTCGACGACCGGGCGCTGCTGCAGCTCAACGGCGGCCGGCCGGGCCGCACCGCCATGCTGGCCTGGGCGCTGGGAGCGGGCCTGGCCGCGGTGTCCGGGGTGCTGATCGCCTCGGAGCAGACCCTCAGCGCCGTCACCCTCACGCTCCTGGTCGTCAACGCCTACGCCGTGGCGGTGGTCGGCCGGCTGCGATCGCTGCCGGGGGCGTTCCTCGGTGCGGTGGTCCTCGGTCTGGCCGAGTCCTACGCCACCGGCTACATCGACCCGTCCTACGCGCTGGGCCCGGTCAGCCTCCAGAACCTGCGCACCGCCATCCCCGCGGTGATGCTATTCGTGGTGATCCTCGTGCAGCCCGAGGCACGTCTGCGGGCCCACGGCGTCAGCCGACCCCGATCCCCGGTGCGGCCCCCGTCGCAGGTCACGGCGATCTGGGGTGGGATCGCCCTGGTGCTCGTCGCCGCGGCGGTCGGCTCCCTGCTGTCGGCGCCCGACCTCAACCTGGTCTCCAAGGGCTTCGGCTTCGCGCTGATCACCCTGTCGCTGGTGCCTCTGACCGGCTACGCCGGTCAGATCTCGCTCGCCCAGATGACCTTCACCGGCATCGGGGCGCTCGCCATGGCCACCTGGGGGGCCACCGGGTCACCGGTCGGTGTAGCGATCGCCGTGGTGCTCTGCGCGGTGGTCGGCGCGGTCGTCGCCCTGCCGGCGCTGCGGCTGTCGGGCATCTACCTGGCGCTCGCCACCGCCGCGTTCGCCCTGTTCTGCACCTCGATGGTCTTCGGCCAGTCCGAGGTGATGCCCGGCGGGTCGATCCAGGTGCCGGGGCTGAGCATCGGCGGCTTCGAGGTCACCAACGACTACCGCCAGCTGATCCTGTTCGCGGTGACCTTCGCGCTCCTCGGCAACCTGCTGGTGCTGCTTCGCCGCAGCGCCTGGGGGCGGCGCGTGGCCGCCATGAAGGACTCGCCGGTGGCGTGCGCGACCCTCGGACTGAACCTCACGTCGACCAAGGTCGGGGTGTTCGCCCTGTCGGCCGCCATCGCCGGCCTCGGTGGAGCGCTGGCCGGCCGCACGTTCATCGCGGACGACTTCGGGCTGACCAACTCGCTGCCCATCACCATGCTGGCGGTGGTCGGCGGCATCGGGTCGGTCGCCGGGGCGTTCCTGGGGGGTCTCCTGCTCGGGGCCATCCCGATCGCATCGACGATCTTCGCGGCCAACGCGATCGGCATCTTCCGCTTCGTGTCGATGCCGGTGACTGACGTGCTGAGCTTCACACCGGGCCTCATGGGAATCAGCCTGGGCCAGGAGCCCGATGGTGCCGCGCCTCAGATGGCCGCCGGGTACCGGGCCGTCGGTGAGTCGGTGCCGTCGCTGGTCATCGCCGGCGTCGGCGGCGTCGGCCTGTGGTTCGCCACGCGGGCCGGGGTGATCACCAAGTGGTCGTTCTTCGCGGCGTTGCTGGTCTTCGTCGTCGCGGTGGTGCCGTTGCTGCCCATCCTCTTCGCACCCGACACCCCCGAGGGCCCCCGACCCCGACGGGCCGCCACCGGCATCTGGCTGGCGCTCGGCCTGCTGGTCGCCGCGTTCCTGCCCTGGGCCGATCGGATCTCCTCCAACGGGTGGCGGATCCTGGGCATCGGGGTGTTCACGTTCCTGGTGCTGCGGGTGGCCATCGGCGTCATGGGGGTGGTGCCGGAATCGCTGAAGAAGGTCGAGCACCCGTCGCCCGACGAGCTGGGCCTCGACCGACCGCTGAGCAGGGCCGACGCCCTCGACGCCGGTCGCTCGCTCGGCCTGGACGAGGAACTGATGCCGAGCGCCGTCGGAGCCGGGATCGGAGGTGCGCCGTGAGCTCGCTCGAGGTCACCGACCTGTCGGTCCGCTTCGGAGGTCACCTGGCGGTCGGTGGTGTGTCGCTGCGGGTCGACGGCGGGCGGATCTGCGGGCTCATCGGCCCGAACGGTGCCGGCAAGACGACCACGTTCAACGCGATCTGCGGGGTGATCACCCCGACGTCGGGCAGGGTCGTCCTCGACGGCCGCGACGTGTCGAAGCTGAGCACCCACCAGCGGGCCCGGGTCGGGATCGGTCGGACGTTCCAGCGCCTCGAGGTGTTCTCGTCGCTCACCGTGCGCGACAACGTCCGTGTCGGGCTGGAGATCCGTAAGGGCTGGTCGCGGCGGCGGGCCCCGGCCCCGGCCTTCCTGGCCGGAGGCGCCGACATCTCCCCGGTCGACGAGGTCGAGCTGATCCTGCAGCGCCTGCAGCTCACCGAGCTGGCCGACCTGCCCGTGGGGTCCCTGCCGACCGGTCAGGCCCGGTTGGTCGAGCTGGGCCTAGCGCTGGCCGCCCGTCCGCGGGTGCTGCTGCTCGACGAACCCGCCTCGGGCCTCGACGAGCGTGAGACGGTCGACTTCGGGAACCTGCTGGTCGACCTCGCGGGCGCCGGACTGGGCATCCTGCTGGTCGAACACGACATCTCGCTGGTCATGCGGGTGTGCGAGCACCTGTCGGTGCTCGACTTCGGCCAGGTGATCGCGGCGGGCGACCCCGTCGCGATCCGCTCCAACGAGGCGGTCCTCGCCGCCTACCTGGGCGCACCGGCCGGCGACGACGAACTGGTCGGCGCTGCGGCGATCGCCGAGGCAGCCGGCCACGCCAACGGTCACGGCCCGGGTCGGGGAGGGGCCTCATGAGCGAACCGCTGATCGAGCTGCGCGGCGTGCGGGCCGCCTACGGCACCATCGAAGTGCTGCACGGGATCGACCTGGCCGTGATGCCGGGCCAGGTCATGGCGCTGCTCGGCCCCAACGGGGCGGGCAAGACCACCACCCTCGCGGTCGCGTCGGGGCAGCTCGCTCCGACCGGCGGGCAGCTGATGGTGGCGGGCCGCGACGTCACCGGTGTCAGTCCCGAGGACCTGGCCCGACGGGGCCTGACCACCATCCCCGAGGGCAAGGGGATCTTCCCCAACCTCACCGTGCGCGAGAACCTGGTGATGGCCACCTACGCCGGGGTGTCGCTGAGCCGGGTCGAAGAGGTCGCGTACGCGCAGTTCCCACGGCTGAAGGAGCGGCGGACCCAGGTGGCCGGCACGCTGTCGGGCGGCGAGCAGCAGATGCTGGCCATGGCCCGCGGGCTCGCGGTCGAACCCGCGGTGCTGCTCCTCGACGAGCTGTCGATGGGTCTGGCGCCGCTGGTGGTCGAGGAGCTCTACGGCATCGTGTCGGAGATCGCCCGGTCCGGGACCTCCATCCTGGTCGTCGAGCAGTTCGCCCGCACCGTCCTCGGCGTCGCGGACGTGGCGGCCATCATGGTCAACGGCACGATCCGCCAGGTCGGCCGACCCGACGAGGTCGAACGCGAGCTGTCGGCCGCCTATCTCGGCGGATGACCGGTGATCTCCGCGAGAATCCGTCCGGGGACCGGACGAGCTGAACCCACCGACAGCCAAGAGAACGACAGCCCAGAGAACAGATCGCCCGAACGCAGATCGACAAGGAGCGGACCAGAACAATGAGCAACCCGGAGAGCACCGTGCCCGGCGCCGACGCGGCCCGCGTGGCGCAGTTCCGCGAGGAGATCGACTCCCTGAAGCTCAAGGGGGGATCCGCCGAGGGGGAGCAGCGCCTGCTGGCCCTCGGGGTCGTCCTGATGGTGATCGGCCTCGTGCTGGCGCTGTTCGGGGCGATCCAGGTCGGGCTCCAGGGCGACTTCCCCGCCGAGCAGCGCGCCTACATGGCCCAGGGATCGTTCCTGGGCATCGCGCTGGTCATCGCGGGGGGAGCGCTGTTCGTGCGGTACTCGCTGGCCCGCTACCTGCGGTTCTGGCTGATCCGCTCGTCCTACGAGCAGCGGGCGAACGCCGATCGCATCGTCGAGGCGATCGAACGTGCCGCCGCTCCGACCGCGGCCCCCGCGCCCGCGGTCGTGCCCCCGACCTTCACCGGCACCGCACCCACGTCCCATCCCTGATCCGGGGCTGCCGGCCGGCGTCGCGACGAGCCCACTCGGATTTGCAGGGGGTCACGGCCTCCACGTAGATTGCGAAAGGTTTCACAAGCACCTGGAACCGACGCACCCCATGCCCGACCACCGCACCTCCACCGAGCCCGGCGACGGTTCCCAGACCGAGCTGACGCGCTCGTTGCACCGCAGCGCCGGCAGCTTCGAGCTGGTGTTCGCGCCGGTGATCATGGCGTTGATCGGGCTCTGGCTGGACCGGACCCTCGGCACGGCGCCCGTCTTCACCGTCGGCCTGGCCGTCTTCGGTGCCGTCGGTGCCGGGCTCGCGATGTACTTCTCGTACCACCGCCAGCTCGACGAGCTGGTCGAACAGGGCCGCATCCCCGTCGACCGCCCCGCCGCCCAGTACCACGCCGCCAACCGATCCGAGCCGCGTCCGGTCGAATCCCCCGAGGGCCACCGGTGAGCGTCGAGGGCAAGGTCCCCGCCGACGGCATGCTCGGGCCCCGCGTCGAGGGTCCGTCGCCGGCCATGGCGGTCGCGTTCGACATCGTGCGTCGCAGCGTCTGGGCGATCCCGATCGCGGTCATCGCCTCGGCCGCGTTCTGGGGGCTCGACGGCGTGTTCTCCACCCTCTACGGCTTGGCGATCGTGATCGTGAACTTCCTTCTGGCCGGCTGGCTGCTGCAGGTGGGCGGTCGCATCGGAGCGGCGGCCATGGGCGCCGCGGCCATGTTCGGCTTCCTGCTGCGCCTCGGCCTCATCATGGTCGCCGTGCTCGCGGTCCGTGACCAGCCCTGGGTGGAGCTCGTACCGCTCGGGCTGACCATCATCATCACCCACCTGGGGCTGCTGTTCTGGGAGCTCCGCCACATCTCGAGCTCGCTGGCCTTCCCCGGCCTCAAGCCCCAGGCGACCCCCAACCCGTATCTGCCCGTCGCCGACGACGCGTCGGGCCCGTCAACGTCCACCTCAGCGCAGTCACCGACCGCGCCGTAGAAGGAGCCCGACCGAATGCCCGGCCTCGCGCTGCTCAACGCCCCGTCGATCCTCCTCGCCGCCGAAGACGGCGGTGGGGGAGGCATGCACTTCCCACCGATCGACCACATCGTCAAGTGGCCGGCGTGGTTCGGCGAGGGCACGTTCTACGAGTTCAACAAGATCACCTTCATCTCGTTCATCGCGATGCTCGTGCCGGTGATCCTGTTCCTCATCGCCGGACGCAAGTCCAAGCTGGTGCCCTCCGGCCTGCAGAACGTGATGGAGGTCTCGATCGACTTCGTCGAGAAGCAGGTGGTCCTGCCGGCGATCGGCCCCGAGGGCATGCGCTACCTGCCCATGCTCATCTCGATGTTCTTCTTCATCTGGATCGGCAACATCTTCGAGGTCATCCCCTCGGCGCACATGCCCGCCAACGCCCGCATGGCCAACCCGCTGGTGCTGGCCCTCGTCGCCTGGGCGATGTTCATCGGCGTCGGCGTCAAGCACAACGGCCTCGGCTACTTCAAGTCGGCCCTGTTCCCGCCGGGAGTGCCCAAGGCGCTCTACATCCTGGTGACGCCGATCGAGCTGCTGTCGACCTTCATCATCCGGCCCTTCTCCCTGGCCGTCCGTCTCTTCGCCAACATGCTCGCGGGTCACATCCTGCTCGTGACCTTCGCCGTGCTGTGCATCACCCTCTGGTCCGCCAGCGTCCTCGCCGGCGTCCTGGTGCTCAGCTTCCCCATGCTCGTCGCCTTCACCGGCTTCGAGTTCATGGTGGCGTTCCTGCAGGCGTTCATCTTCAGCCTGCTGACCGCCGTGTACATCGGTGGAGCCCTGCACCCGGCCCACTGAGCCCGTCGCCCGAACCGGCGGCACCCGAACAGATCGTCCAATCAGCAAACCGGTCGCCAGACCACCGCACACCAGGAGAACCCATCCAATGAGCGCACTGCACCACGCCGCAGGGATCATCGCCCAGGTCGGCGACGCCGCCGGTCTCGACGCCGACGCCGCCAAGGCGACCGCTGCCGCCTCGGGCGCCGGCATGGCCTACGGCCTCGCCGCCATCGGCCCGGGCATCGGAATCGGCTACCTCGTCGGCCAGGCCGTGCAGGCCATGGCCCGTCAGCCCGAGTCCGCCGGTCAGGTCCAGACCACGATGTTCCTCGGCATCGCCTTCACCGAGGCCCTCGCCCTCATCGGCTTCGTGGTCTTCATCCTCCTGAAGTTCGTCTGACGCGGACCTCATCCGGACCCCGGTCCGGAACCTGACCACCGAAGAACCCGTAGAACCACGAACCGGAGTACCCGATGCTCGCTCAAGTGAGTGTGCTCGCCGCGGAGGCCGCGGAGAGCGCCGAGAAGATCAACCCCGTCGTCCCCGACGTCGTCGGCGAGATCTTCTGGGGCGCCGTCTTCTTCTTCCTCCTGTGGATCCTGATGCGCTACGTGTGCCTGCCCCCGCTGCTGCGGGTCCGGGCCCAGCGTGACGCTCAGGTCCAGGCCGACCTCGAGGCCGCCGAGGCGGCCTCGACCCAGGCCGAGCAGGTGCGTCGCGACTACGACGCCACGCTCGCCGAGGCGCGGGGCGAGGCGTCCCGCGTGCTCGAGGAGGCCCGCGCCGCCGCCGAGGCGACCCGCGGACAGAAGGTCGCCGGCGTGGAGACCGAGATCGCCGCCGAGCGCCAGGCCGCCATGGCCGAGCTCGACGCCGAGCGGGCCGCCGCGTTGGGCCAGCTCAGCGGCGACGTCGCCGACCTGGCGGTGGCTGCGGCCTCGAAGGTGGTCCAGGCGCCGCTCGACGCGGCCTCGCACCGATCGACCGTGGACGACTACGTGAACCGCTCCGGCGGACCGCGCTGAGTCCGGAGGAACCAGACATGAACCTGCTGCACTCCATCGTCTCCCCGGCGCTCCTGGCCGCGGAGGGATCCAACGGCAAGTGGCTGCCGGCCGACATCAACGAGGTCATCTGGGGCTCGCTGGCGTTCCTGATCGTCGCCACCCTGCTGGTCAAGTTCGGCAAGGCCCCGATCGTCAACGGTCTCAAGGCTCGCTCGGACCGGATCGCCGAGCACCTCGGCGAGGCCGCGGCGGCCCGCGAGGCCGCCGAGGCGGAGCGTGACCGGATCAAGGCGGCGCTCGCGGACTCCGACTCCGAGGCCGCCCGCATCGTCGAGGATGCCCGTCGCGCCGCCGACCAGCTCGGCATCGACACCGCGGCTCGCACCGAGACCGAGATCGCCGCCCTGCGCGAGCGGGCGGGTGCCGACCTGGCCGCCACCCGCATGCAGGCCACCGCGGACCTGTCCGGGGAGCTCTCCCGGCTCGCACTCGGCGCGGCCGAGGAGGTCGTGGCCTCCTCGCTGGACGACGCCACCCAGCAGCGACTGATCGACGACTACATCAGCCAGGTCGGCGCACAGAACTGACCGGCCGGCACCGCAGACCAACCTTCGCAACGGGACGACGAACATGAGCGACGCACAGATCTCCGCCTACGCAGATGCCGCCTACGGCATCGCCGCGGCCGAGGGCAACATCGGCGAGGTGGAGGACGAGCTGTTCCGCCTCGGACGGGTCCTGCAGACCAACGACGAGCTGCGCGGCACCCTGACCGACGCGCACCTGCCGGTGGAGCGACGGGCCCAGATCGTCGAGGACCTTCTCGACGGCAAGGCCACGCGGACGACCGTGTCGTTCGTCTCGATGCTGGTCTCCGCCGGACGCATCGGCGATCTGGCCGCCATCGCAGAAGCGATGGCGCAGCGATCCGCCGCATCCCGGGGCGAGGCCGTCGCCGAGGTGCGCTCCGCGGTGCCGCTCACCGACGCCCAGCTCGCCGATCTCGCCCGGGCCCTCAAGGCCCGCACGAACATCGACGTCACCATCCGCAACGTCGTCGACCCGACCGTGATGGGTGGCGTCGTCACCCAGATCGGCGACTCCGTCCTCGACGGCTCCGTCCGTACCCGCCTGAACCAACTCCGAGAGGCCTTCTGAGATGGCTGAGCTCACGATCAACACCGCCGACATCACCGCGGCGATCAAGAAGAACCTGGAGGGCTTCGCCCCCGACGTCGAGCTGACCCAGGTCGGCCGGGTCATCGAGGTCGGCGACGGCATCGCCCGGGTGGCGGGACTGCCCGACGCGGCGGTCAACGAGCTGCTCGAGTTCGAGTCGGGCCTGTTCGGCCTGGCGCTCAACCTGGACGAGGACTCGATCGGTGCCGTGGTGCTCGGCGAGGTCGACTCGATCGAGGAGGGCCAGACGGTCAAGGCGACCGGCAACATCCTCTCGGTCCCCGTCGGCGACGGCGTGCTCGGCCGCGTCGTCAACACCCTCGGCGAGCCGATCGACGGCAAGGGCCCGCTGACCAACGTCCAGGACCGCCGGATGGAGATCCAGGCCCCGGGCATCATGGGTCGTAAGCCCGTGGGCGAGCCGATGCAGACCGGCATCAAGGCCATCGACTCGCTCATCCCGATCGGTCGGGGTCAGCGCGAGCTGATCATCGGCGACCGCAAGACCGGCAAGACCACGATCGCCATCGACACGATCCTCAACCAGCAGGGTCTGGGCGTGAAGTGCATCTACGTGGCGATCGGCCAGAAGGCCTCCACCGTCGCGCAGACCGTCGCCACCCTCGCCGAGCGCGGTGCCATGGAGTACACCGTGGTCGTCGTCGCCCCGGCGTCTGACCCCGCGCCGTTCAAGTACCTCGCCCCCTACGCCGGCTGCGCCATGGGCCAGCACTGGATGGAGAACGGCGAGCACGCGCTGGTGGTCTACGACGACCTCTCCAAGCAGGCCGAGGCGTACCGCCAGGTGTCGCTGCTGCTGCGTCGCCCGCCGGGCCGCGAGGCCTACCCCGGCGACGTCTTCTACCTGCACAGCCGTCTGCTCGAGCGGGCCGCCAAGCTGTCCGACGAGCGCGGCGGCGGCTCGCTGACCGCCCTGCCGGTCATCGAGACCAAGGCCGGCGACGTGTCGGCCTACATCCCGACCAACGTGATCTCGATCACCGACGGTCAGATCTTCCTCCAGGACGACCTGTTCAAGTCCGGCGTCCGTCCGGCGGTCGACGTGGGCATCTCGGTGTCCCGGGTGGGTTCCGCCGCTCAGATCAAGGCCATGAAGACCGCGGTGGGCACGCTCAAGTCGGACCTGCAGCAGTTCCGCGAGCTCGAGGCGTTCGCGGCGTTCGGCTCCGACCTCGACGCCGTGTCCAAGGCGCAGCTCGAGCGGGGCTACCGCCTGACCGAGCTGCTCAAGCAGGGCATCAACAGCCCGATGTCGGTGCAGGACCAGTGCGTGGTGATCTTCGCCGGCACCCGCGGTTACCTCGACGCCATCGCCGTCGAGGACGTCCGCTCGTTCGAGGACGGCCTGCTCGACTGGTTCCGCACCCGCCACGCCGGGATGCTCTCGGCGATCGTCAGCACCGGCAAGATCGACGACGAGGACGCCTTCGACGCCGCGGTCAAGGCGTTCGCCGCGCAGTTCCAGGGCACCAGCGTCGACTCCTCGGCCCCGGCCGCTCAGGCCCAGGCCGACGCCGAATCCACCATCGCCACCTCGAGCCGTCACCTCCCCGAAGAGGACGTCACCCGCGACGGTGACGACGACGCGGCCACGGTCTGAGGCGGACGGGACGTAGGGAGCCGACATGGCCGGTGCACAGGAGCGGGTCCTCCGACGGAGGATCGCCAGCGTCCAGAACACCAAGAAGATCACGCGGGCCATGGAGCTCATCGCGGCCACCCGCGTGGTGAAGGCGCAGCAGCGGGCCAACGAGGCCCGTCCGTACGCCGAGCACATCACCCAGGTGATCCAGGACCTGTCCGCGGCCGGCGCCGAGGTCGACCACCCGCTCCTGCGCCCGCTGGGCGTGGTCGAGAAGGTCGGCGTCGTCGTGTTGGCCGCGGACCGAGGTCTGGCCGGCGCCTACAACTCGTCGGTCATCAAGGCCGCTGAGCGAGAGGTCCAGGCCGCCCGGTCCGAGGGCAAGGAGTACGCCCTGGTGACCGTCGGTCGCAAGCCCAAGGCGTACTTCAGCTTCCGTCACTACCCGATCGAGGCGAGCTTCGAGGGCTTCTCGGAGAACCCGAGCTTCGAGGACGCCGTCGCCGTCGCCGCTCGGGTGCGTGACCTCTACGAGAACGGCGGCTGCGACCGCATCGACCTCGTGTACACCCGGTTCGTCTCCCTCGGCTCCCAGGAGGTGGTGGTTCGCCGCTTCCTGCCCCTGGAGGATGCCGACACCATCGCCGAAGGCGGTGACGCCTCGGCCACCGCGGGCTTCGAGTTCGAGCCGTCGGCCGCTGCGGTCCTCCAGACCCTGCTGCCGCGCTACGTCGAGTCCCGGCTCTTCGCCGCGCTGCTCGACGCCGCCGCGTCGGAGCTGGCCAACCGCCAGCGGGCCATGAAGTCCGCCACCGACAACGCCGAAGAGCTCATCGTCAAGTACACCCGCAAGATGAACCAGGTGCGTCAGGACGCCATCACCACCGAGATCATGGAGATCATCGGCGGCGCCGAGGCCCTCGCGGACGACCGCGAGGATCCAGGCGAGTTGCTCCTGCACCACCTCGACACCGAGCCGTTCCTGCCGCTCGACCACCGTCACCAGTCGGGTCCGGTCCGGACCTGACCCCGATCGACGCCGATCCCGACCGAAACCCTTCGTAGACCGACCACCCCGTCACCAGACCGCAGCCCAGGAGTCACCATGACCGTCACCGACACCGAACTGACCGACGGCCGCATCGTCGCCATCGCCGGCCCCGTGGTCGACGTGGAGTTCCCGTCGGACTCCGTGCCCGAGATCAACCAGGCGCTCGAGTTCACCATCACCGTCGACGGCGTCGACACCGCGGTGGTCGCCGAGGTCGCCCAGCAGATCGGCGACAACCGGGTCCGGGCCATCGCCATGAAGCCGACCGACGGCCTGGTCCGCGGCACCGCGGTGCGCAACCTCGGCCACGGCATCTCGGTGCCGGTGGGCGACGCCACCCTCGGCCACGTGTTCAACGTGCTGGGCCAGCCGCTCGACGTCGAGTCCGTCGACTCGCCCGAGCGCTGGGCGATCCACCGTGAGGCCCCGGCCTTCGACACCCTCGAGCCCAAGGCGCAGATGTTCGCCACCGGCATCAAGGTGATCGACCTCCTCACCCCGTACCTCCAGGGCGGCAAGATCGGCCTGTTCGGCGGCGCCGGCGTGGGCAAGACCGTGCTCATCACCGAGATGATCAACCGGGTCGCCTCGCAGTTCGGCGGCGTGTCGGTGTTCGCCGGGGTGGGCGAGCGGACCCGCGAGGGCACCGACCTGCTGATCGAGATGGGTGAGACCGCCCTGGGCGAGTCCGGTTCGGTGCTCGACAAGGCCGCCCTGGTGTTCGGCCAGATGGACGAGCCGCCGGGCGTGCGCCTCCGGGTCGCCCTCTCGGCGCTGACCATGGCCGAGTACTTCCGCGACGTGCAGGGCCAGGACGTGCTGCTGTTCATCGACAACATCTTCCGGTTCACCCAGGCCGGCTCCGAGGTGTCGACGCTGCTCGGCCGCATGCCCGCGGCGGTGGGCTACCAGCCGACCCTCGCCGATGAGATGGGCGAGCTGCAGGAGCGGATCACCTCGACCGGTGGCCGTTCGATCACGTCGCTGCAGGCCGTGTACGTGCCCGCGGACGACTACACCGACCCGGCGCCGTTCACCGCCTTCACCCACTTCGACGGCACCACCGAGCTGAGCCGTGACATCGCCTCGCTCGGCATCTACCCGGCGGTGGACCCGCTGGCGTCCTCCAGCTCGATCCTGACCCCCGAGGTCGTCGGCGAGCGCCACTACGCCGTGGCCCGCAGGGTGCAGGAGATGCTGCAGCGATACAAGGAGCTGCAGGACATCATCGCCATCCTCGGCATCGACGAGCTCTCCGAGGAGGACCGGGTCACCGTCGACCGGGCCCGCAAGATCCAGAAGTTCCTGGCCCAGCCCATGTTCGTGGCCGAGGTCTTCACCGGCCTGCCCGGCATCTTCACCCCGGTCGAGGACACCGTCGAGAGCTTCGAGATGCTCGTCAACGGCGACCTCGACCACCTGCCCGAGCAGGCGTTCTTCAACGTCGGCGGGGCCGAGGATGCCATGCGCAAGGCCAAGGAGCTGGAGGCGAACGCCTGATGGCCCTCGAGGTCGAGCTCGTATCTCCGGAGCGGATCGCCTACTCGGGTGACGCCCGGATGGTCATCTGCCGGACCACCACCGGCGACATCGCCTTCCTGCCCGGGCACATCCCCTTCATCGGCGTCCTCGCCACGCACCCGGTGCGGCTGCAGCTCGAGGACGGCTCCGAGAAGGTCATCGCCGTGCACCAGGGCTTCGTCGAGGTGTCACCCCCCGACGAGCAGGGCAACACCCGGGTGACCATCCTCTCCGACGTGGCCGAGATGGCTGCCGACATCGACGTCGACCGGGCCCGGACCGCCAAGGAGCGCGCCGAGGAGGCCCTGCGGGCCGACTCCGAGGATCCCGAGGCCAAGGCCGCCCTGGTGCGCGCCGAGGTCCGCCTCACCGCCGCCGAGGCTGCCTGATCAGTCCCGTTTCCATGACTCCTGGCGCCACTGGTGGCGCGAACGGTCACGGGAATCAGGAGAACTAGCGTCCGGCGGGTGGCCCGCCGTCGTCTCGCCGTCGTCCTCCTCGCCCCTCAGGCCGAGGCCGCGGAGATCGACGCCCTCCGACGTGCCGTCGGGTTGGTCGAGCCGTTCCACGTCGCTCCGCACGTCACCCTCGTCCCGCCGACCAACGTGGCCGAGCCCGATGTCCCGGACGTGCTCGGCGTCCTGCGGCGGGTGGCCGCGACGTCACGGCCGCTGGAACTGGAAGTCGGCCCCGCCGCCACGTTCCTGCCCGAGACCCCGACGCTGCACCTGGCGGTCGCCGCGGCGGATCCCGAGGCGCTGAGCTCGCTGCGGGGGCGCCTGCGCTGCGGGCCGTTCGACCGTCCCGACGTGTGGCCGTTCCACCCGCACGCCACCATCCGCGAGAGCGCGGAACCGGAGCTGATCGCGGCCGCCGTCACCGCCCTGGCCGGGCTCATCCAGCGTTGGTCGGTCGCCTCGGTGCACCTGCTCGAGCAGCGCCGCCAAGGACCGGATCACCCCCGACACGGTCAGGCCCACTGGGTGGCGATCCGCGAGGAACCGCTCGGCGGCCCCGCCGTCGTGGGACGCGGCGGCATCGAGCTTGCGCTGCGGACGGTCTCCATGGTCGAGCCGGAGGTCGCCGGGCTCCTCGGAACCGACCCGACCGAACCGCCGAGCAGACCCGGGCCCCGGCCGCTCGTGGTGGTCGCCGAGGATCCGGGGACTCCGGGACCGGTGGTGGGCGCGGCGCTCGGATCGGTCGGGAACGGGTCGACGGCGGCCGAGGTGGTGAGCGTGGGAGTCGCCGAGGACCGCCGGGGCGAGGGGATCGGACGGCAGCTGGTGAACGCCTGGTGCTCCGAGGCCGCCCGGCGGGGTGCCGAGGTGGCGGTCGGTCCGGATCACCCGTCCCTGGTCGCGGTGGGGTTCGAACCGGCGGCGGGCGTGGCCGTGCGATCGCTGGGTCGATGAACGCTCAGATGCGGCCGCTGAAGGTGTCGCAGGCGGTCGGGTCCGCGGTGTCGTATCCCCGCTGGAACCAGCGTTGGCGCTGGGCCGAGGTCCCGTGGGTGTACGAGTCCGGGTTCGATCGTCCACCGGCGGACTCCTGGATGCGGTCGTCGCCGACCGCGGCGGCGGCGTCGAGGCCCTGGGCGATGTCCTCGGGGGTGATCTCGGTGACGAACCCGGTCGACACCGCGTTGGCGGCCCACACCCCGGCGTAGCAGTCCGCCTGCAGCTCGAGGCGGACCGAGCCGGACGTCGCACCCTGGCGGTCGGCGCCGGCGGAGCGACCGAGCAGGTTCTGGACGTGGTGGCCGTACTCGTGGCCGATCACGTACGCCTGGGCGAACGGACCTCCCGCCGCGTTGAACGGCGGCTGCGACAGCGCGTCGAAGAACGTCAGGTCGACGTAGACCGTCTCGTCGGCCGGGCAGTAGAAGGGACCGGTGGCCGACGACGCGGGGCCGCACCCGCTGTAGGTGCGGTTGCTGAACAGCTGGGTGCGCGCCGGACGGTAGGTGACGCCGCTGCGGGCGAAGGTGTCGGACCAGTACCTCTGCACGCTGTTGACCACGGCGACGATCCGGCAGTCCTGGCGTTCGTTGGCGTCGGCTCCGGTACGGCACTCCCGCGCCACCTCGGTGGCGCTCTGGTCGCCGACCGTGGTGGACGGCTCGAGCATGTCGTTGGTCGCGAACCCGCCGCCGCGGGTGCTGAGGAAGGCGATGACGATGACCACCAGCAGGCCGATCAGGCCGCCGCCACCGAGCTTGGCGCCGGTGCCGAAGCCGCCGGGCAGTCCGCCGAGATCAGGCCCGGCGCCGCCCCGCCCGCGGGCGTCGTCGATGTGCGAGGTGTCGAGCCGGGCGTCGTCGTCGAACTCTACGGCGACGGCGTCCGGTCAGGCCTCGGACTTGCCGGGTCGGTGGCGGGCCTCGACCAGGCGGACGGTGCCCGAACGGGACCGCATGACCAGCGACTGGGTGGTGACGCCGAGGCGGTCGTAGTGGACGCCCTGGAGCAGGTTGCCGTCGGTGATGCCGGTGGCGGAGAAGAAGCAGTTGTCGCCGGCGACGAGGTCGTCGGTGCCCAGCACCTTGTCGAGGTCGTAGCCGGCGGCGATCGCCGCGTCGCGCTCGCCGGCGTCGCGGGGCCAGAGCTTGCCGATCAGCTCGCCGCCCATGCACTTGAGCGCGGCGGCCGCGATCACGCCCTCGGGGGTGCCGCCGATGCCGAACAGGATGTCGACGCCGGAGTCGGGGTACGCGGTGGCGATCGCCGCGGCGACGTCGCCGTCGCCGATCAGGCGGATGCGCGAGCCGGTCTCGCGGACCTCGGCGACCAGGTCGTCGTGGCGGGGCCGGTCGAGGATGGTGGCGGTCACCTCGCGGACGTCGACGCCCTTGGCCCGGGCCACCGCGTGCAGGTTGTCGCTCACCGACGCGTTGATGTCGACGTGGCCGGCCACGTCGGGGCCGACGGCGATCTTCTCCATGTAGACGCACGGGCCGGGGTCGAACATGGTGCCCTGCTCGGACACGGCGATCACCGCCACCGCGCCGCCGCGGCCCTTGGAGGTCAGCGTGGTCCCGTCGATCGGGTCGACCGCGATGTCGACCTGCGGGTTGGAGCCGTCGCCGACGACCTCGCCGTTGAACAGCATGGGCGCCTCGTCCTTCTCGCCCTCGCCGATGATGACGGTCCCGGTCATGCTGACGGTGCCCAGGATCAGGCGCATGGCGTCGACCGCGGCGCCGTCCGCGCCCTCCTTGTCGCCGCGGCCCACCCACTTGGCGGCGGCCATGGCGGCGGCCTCGGTGGTGCGGACGAGCTCCATGGCCAGGTTGCGGTCGGGTGCGGTGTTCGTCATGGGTCCAGACGTTACCGAGGCTCCCGACCTCACCCCAACGCCGGGCCTCCGGCGGGAGGGGGCGGGAGGGGGCGGGTCGGTGCGATCATGGCCGTGATGCGCGACGACGAGACGACCGACGACGAGATGACCGACGACGAGACGACCGACGACGGGACAGGCGACGAGCTCCTCTACGACTGCACCACCTGGGCCGGAGAGTCCCGCGGCCTGCTCGCCAGCCTCCTCGACTCCCACGGGATCCCCCACGCCTGGCAGGGGACCGTCCTGTCGGTGCACCCCGAGGACGAGGACGACGTCGACGACCTGATCGACGACGTCATGGCGTCGGCCCGTCCGGCGCTCGACGCTGCGGCGGCCAAGGTGGTCTACGAGGTCGGCTCCTGGCCCGCCGCGCTGCAGACCATGCTGGCCGACTCGCTGACCGTCGCGGATCTGCCCTACGAGTGGGACCACAACGGCGACCTGGTCGTCTACGCCGAACACGAGGAGGACGTCGAGGCCATCCTCGACGAGATGCCCGACCCCGACGACCCCGATCTGGTCGGCGACGTGTCGGCCGATGACGGGATCGCCGTCCACGAGCTGCTCGACCGGCTGTTCCTGGCTTCGGGGAAGCTCGCCTCCCGCGACGACGCCGCGTCGGTGCTCGCCGTCGACGACGTGGTCGGCACCCTCGAACGCATGGGCCCGCCGTTCGGCTTCGAGGCGCCGCAGTGGCGTCACCTGGTCGGTCGGTCCGTGGTGCTGCGCGACGCCCTGGCCGCCGCCCCGGGGGCCGAGGACTCCCTCGACGACGACGAGCTGCGGGTCGTCGCCGGAGACGTCCGCGACCTGCTGCGCACCTACGTGTAGCGACGCGGCCCCGCCGGGTACGTTGAAGCGGTGATCCTCGCCGAGCTGGAGGCGTACCAGTCCCGCCCGATCGCCCCGACACGACGACTCGCGTTGGGGGAGCTGAACCTTCCGTGCGACCCGGCTCCCGGCTTCGGGGGCATCCTCCTCGGAGCGGTCGCGGCCCGGTTCACCCCCGACCTCGACGAGGACACCGCAGCTGAGGTCACCCAGCTCCTGTCCGACGTGGAGCGCGGGCGTCACGTCGCGCAGCCCCGGGCCCGGCACCGACTCCAGACCGACCGGATCGGGTTGAGGCCGTGTCACCACCGACTCGTGGGTCGGGGTGAGTCCCTCCACCTGGAGATCGACGACACCCGGGGAACGCCGGCCCAGCACGTGCTGGCCGCGGTCTACGCGACCGGGACCGTCGCCGCCCCGTTGCGGCCGGCGGTGGTCGCAGCGGTCCGCAAGGGAATGCGCTGGTCCGGACCGATCGGCTCACCGCTGATCGCGCACCTGGTTGGCCGGGGTCGCGACCTGCCGGTCAGCGCGGCGGCGGACCCGGTCGTGTGGGCGCTGCGCGTCCTGCGCCTGGTCACCGACCGGAGCCGTCACGCACCGCCGTCGCGCCGGGACGTCCAACAGGCCTTCCGCGACCAGCTCCGGGCCGCCCATCCCGACCACGGTGCCGACGACGACGTCGCGGCGGAACGGATCGCGGACCTGGCGGAGGCCCGCCGGATCCTGCTCGGCTGAGCGGTGGCGAGACCGTTCCGACCCCGAGGGGTGGAGGGGATGCTCCTGTGGCCCGGTGCGGGCTCCGACGCCGAGCACCCGGGGTTGCGCGCCGTCGAGGCCGGGGTGGCACCGCTGCGTGTGGCCCGTCGCGACTTCCCGTACCGCCGTGAGGGCCGACGGGCGCCGGACCGGGCACCCAAGCTGATGGCGGCGGTGCGCGCCGAGGTCGACGAGCTGTGCAGGCGGTGGGGGACCGGTCCCGAGCACCTCGTCCTCGGCGGTCGATCCATGGGCGGACGGATCTGCTCGATGGTCGCGGCGGGCGCCGACGGCGAGGGCCCGCTGCCCGTCGCCGGTCTGGTCCTGATGAGCTACCCGTTGCACCCGCCGGGCCGACCGGACCGGTTGCGCACCGAGCACCTGCCGCAGCTGCGGGTGCCGGTGCTGTTCATCAGCGGCGACCGCGACACGTTCGGGACGCCCGGGGAGCTGGCCGAGGCCCAGGCGCTGATCCCCGGCCCGGTCCGGTCGGTGACGCTGGCGGGCAAGGGGCACGACCTGAAGCGGTCCGACGACGCCGTGGTCGCCGCCATCAAAGACTGGCTCAGGCCTCCTGGTTGATCTCCTCGAGCTCACGTCCGCCGGTCTCGGGCACGGCGAACGCCAGGCCCGCCGCGATCAGGGGCCCGAGGGCGAGCAGGGCGAACGTGGGGCCGTAGCCGGCGGCGTCGACGCCGGCGCCGGCGAGCAGAAGGCCGAGCACGCTGCCCGTCACGGCCAGGACGTTGAGCGCCCCGCGGGCGCCGCCGCGGCGGGCGGTCGGGAACAGCTCGGGCGCGAGCACGCCCAGCGGCG
>Ga0116152_10000853_pt1 | contig 25113 bp, 26 predicted proteins | sample AD_UKC119_MetaG_FD_89894 | JGI IMG/M metagenome (GOLD analysis project Ga0116152, IMG submission 89894) | Active sludge microbial communities of municipal wastewater-treating anaerobic digesters from Hong Kong - AD_UKC119_MetaG | ecosystem: Engineered > Bioreactor > Anaerobic > Digestate...
AGCGCATCGAGTCCTGTATTCAAGCTGTCAAACCATCGTTCAAAGAACGCCTTGTCCATAAGGTCCTCCTTCATTGCGTATGTTCAACCACAAACCAGCAAGCTGTGTAAATATTGATGCCGAAAAGAATGCGCTTTTGTACCATTTCATTGTACATCATGTTTCATTCTTATTTCGGACAAAAAAAATCCCGCTGTCTTGCAACAACGGGATTTGTCTTTGATAAATGACAGAAAGTACCACTTTTCTGTTCTTGCCGGTCCAAACATCGTAAATACGCTGTATATAAGGGCTGTAATTATCTCTTTGAGAACTGAGATGCCTTACGAGCTTTCTTGAGACCCGGCTTCTTTCTTTCCTTCATACGTGCATCACGTGTGAGGAATCCAGCCTCCTTCAAAATTGCCTTGTAAGCTTCTTCATCAGCCTGTACGAGAGCACGGGAAAGACCTTGACGAATTGCGCCGGCCTGACCGGAAACACCACCGCCGAGTGCCTTACAGATGATATCGAACTTGCCTTCTGTTGCTGTTGCAACAAGTGGTTGACGGACGATGAGCTTCAATGTCTCAAGACCGAAGTATTCATCCATATCCTTGTCATTGATTGTAATCTTACCTGTGCCGGGAAGAATACGAACGCAAGCGACTGCATTCTTACGACGACCGGTACCATAGAAATAAACCTTAGCAGCTTTCTTAGCCATGTAATTGTATCCTCCCTCTCTTATGCTTCAAAAGTCAAGACTTCTGGCTTCTGTGCAGCGTGCTCATGTTCAGCGCCTGCATAAACCTTCAGCTTCTTGAACATTTGACGACCCATCGCATTCTTCGGGAGCATGCCCTTAACAGCAATCTCAAAAGCCTTCTCCGGCTTCGTTTCCATAAGCTTCTTATAAGAAGTTTCCTTCAAGCCTCCGGCATAACCTGTGTAATAGCGATACATCTTCTGTTCGAGCTTCTTGCCTGTAAGAACGAGCTTCGAAGCGTTAATTACGATTACATAATCTCCTGTATCGATGAAAGGTGTGTATGTCGGCTTATTCTTTCCGCGCAATACTGTTGCAACTTCTGTAGCCAAACGACCAAGCGTCTTGCCGGAAGCATCTACAACATACCATTTTCTCTCGATATTCGCTGGTGTAGCAACAAATGTCTTCATAATGGAATTGTCTCCTTCTAAATGATAATCAACACGATAAAAGCGCCCTTTTCTCGAGGCGCTTGTACATAATAATCGCATAACGGGTCGTTGTCAACAGTGATTTTCAAAATATCGAAAAGATTTTCGCAAATTCTTCGATTTTCGTCGTTTTTCTCCGTTTTTTGTAAATCCGAATCAAGAAATCTCGTACGTCATCACAAAATCATCCATGAAAAATCCGTCACCGATGTCGGCTTTGCATTCGGATTCGACCGTAAAGCCCTTCGCCTTATAGATATCGATGCTCGCCTGATTGTTGCGATTGACAGTTAAACGGAGCTTGTTTTTTCCGTTATTCTTTGCATAATCCACGGCAAGCTGAAAAAGAGGCTTCGACAAGTGATCACCACGGAATGCTTTTAAAAGATATATCTTACTCAAAAAAGCGGCGTCATCCTTTACGCTCAATCCCATATAGCCAATCGGTGAATCACCGAGCATCGCAATATAGTACGAATATCCTTCGTTACGAATGGCATTCTCGATTGCCGGCATAGATTGAAATTTATTCAACATGTAATTGATTTGATCATTCGAAATGACTGACGGAAAATACTCATTCCAGATTACATGGGCAAGACTTGCAACGCAGGCAATTTGCGTCGGTGTCGTTACCGGCAGCGCTCGAAAAGTAGAGAGCGAGTCAATGATTTCGATGACTTCATCTAATCTTTTCACCACACGGTCCGCCGCCGTTACATTCTGTCCGGCACTCGTCGGGTTATCATATCCTATCGTATACATGCCCGCCATTTTGCCAGCCTGCACACCTGCAGTCGAATCCTCAATGACGAGACAACGCTCCGGCTCCACATCCATTTTCGTCGCAGACAAAAGAAAAATATCCGGCATTGGTTTTCCATTTTCCACTTCTAAACCGGACGTCATGCACTCAATATGCGGCCACAGCTTCAAATGATCGAATACCGCCTCCACGAAATCTCCGCGAGAAGATGATGCGACACCCATCTTGATATCATGCTCCTCGGCATATTGAATTAACTCCGTTAATCCAGCCGACCGGTCAATTCCAAACGTAGGCAACGAAGCAACATTTTTCTTCCATTGGCGATTCACCAATTCGTCCACCGTAGCATCCAGATTATATTTCGCAATCATCGACGACCATAAATCCACACTGCTTCTTCCAACAAACGGGCGTAATACTTCATATGCTTCATCATGTGAAATACCGAAGCTCTCCAAAATGGAGATTGTCGTATCATCGTGAAGCGGTTCACTGTCTAAAAGAACGCCGTCCATATCGAAAATAATCGCTTTAATCATGCTTTCTCATCCTCTAGTAAATCTATGCCGGTCTCACGATTCGGATAAACTCCCGTAAAGCAAGCGTCGCAGAAATGATGGTCCTTGTCGCCAATCATCTCACCGAGAGTCGTTACATCGAGATATCCTAATGAATCTGCTCCGATAATTGCGGCAATTTCGTCAACCGAATGCTGACAGGCAATCAAATTCTCACTGCTCGGCACATCCGTTCCGTAAAAGCAAGGATGCATAAAAGGCGGCGAGCTGATGCGCACATGCACCTCCGTCGCACCCGCATCCTTTAGCATGCGAACAATATTGGCAATTGTTGTACCACGAACAATCGAGTCGTCTATCATGACCACGCGTTTACCGGCAACAGCCGATTCGACCGGATTCAGCTTAATCCGAACCGCTTCGCTTCGCATGGTTTGCTTCGGCTTGATAAACGTACGACCGATATAACTATTCTTCACAAAACCGCGGACCAGTGGGATTCCGGATTCTTCACTGAAACCGCTCGCGGCATCGAGTCCCGATTCCGGCACACCGATAACCACATCTGCCTCGACGGGGTGTTGTTGATAAAGAAGACGACCCGCTTTAATACGTGCCTCATAAACGCTTTTACCGTCAATACGGCTATCCGGACGTGCAAAATAAATATATTCGAAAATGCACATGTTCGCCTCGCGAACGCAGTGCGTTTTAATCGAACGAACGCCCGACTCATCGCACACAACAATTTCGCCCGGCAAAACATCGCGGATAAACTTAGCTCCTGCCGCATCAAGTGCGCATGTCTCTGATGCAAAAACAATCGAGTCTTCAATGCGTCCCATACAAAGTGGTTTGAATCCATAGGGGTCACGAGCAGCAATCAGCTTTCGCGGACTCATAACCAGAAGAGCGTAGCCCCCCTGAATGGTGTGCATAACCGATTCAACCGCCTCCTCCACCGAAGGAGTATGTGTGCGTTCCTTGGCAATAAGATATGCAATCACTTCCGAATCAACCGTCGTCTGGAATATAGCGCCCTCGTCTTCGAGCTTCTTACGCAAAGAAATCGCATTCGTCAGATTGCCGTTATGCGCAAGTGAAAGAGTACCCTTCACATATTGCGTTACCAATGGCTGTGCATTAATGAAAACACTGCCACCGGCAGTCGAATATCGCACATGGCCAATCGAAATCGTGCCCTTCATACGGTCCAGAATATCATGTGAGAAAACCTCGCTGACCAAGCCCATATCCTTGTGACAACGAATAAAGCCATCATCATTGATGGCTATACCGCAGCTCTCCTGTCCGCGATGCTGTAAAGCAAAAAGTCCATAATAGGTAAGCGGGGCTATGGCAAGATTATTCCGATCAAAAATACCGAAAACGCCGCATTCCTCGTGTAGTGCATTCATCATTGGGCCTTACCCCCCGTTTAAAAAAGAAAGATGCGCCACTTCCCTAGTCTGCAGGAAAGCATCCGCAATTTACCACTTGTATATTCTATCACGCGAATGATACGTGTCAACGAACGAAACTGCTATAATTGTTCTAGACTTCTCCTCGAAAAAAACACGTCGGATGGTGCAAAATGACGAACGAATACCCTTTCTTCTCCCAATACGACTCCTGTACTCTCTGTCCGCGTGCCTGCCATGCGAACCGTTCCGTCGTTGGTGCAGCTCATTCAGCCCCACTTGGTGCATGTCAAATGTCATCCGAGCTTCGTATCGCCCGCTACGGACTTCACATGTGGGAAGAGCCCTGTCTCTCCGGTGAAAAAGGCTCCGGCACCATTTTCTTTACTGGGTGTCCCTTACATTGCATCTTTTGTCAAAATGCCGCCATCAGCCGCGCCAACCTTCCCGGTCGCAGTTACTCCGTCGACGAGCTTTCCGACGCCATGCTTTCTCTCGAAGAACAAGGCGCTCTTAATATTAACCTCGTCACCGGCGTCCATTACGTCCCTCACATCATCGCGGCCTTGGATTGCGCCCGTGCCCACGGGCTAAAGCTCCCTGTTATCTATAACTCCGGCGGTTACGAATCCATAAACACACTTTCTATGCTCGATGGCTACATCGATATCTATCTCCCGGATATGAAATTCTTCTCCACGAAGCTTTCAACCACACTCGCCAAAGTCCCCGACTATTTCGAACGAGCAAAGGAAGCCATAGCCGTCATGTACGCCCAAGTCGGCAAGCAACAATTTGACAAAGATGGCATCCTGCAAAAAGGGCTCATTGTAAGGCATCTCGTTCTGCCCGGCGAAATATTTGACTCCAAGCACATACTGGATTATCTCTGTTCCACTTACGGAAACGATATTACGATAAGCCTCATGAACCAATACACTCCCATGCCTGATATGGAAGGTCGCCTCGCACGAGCCGTCCTACCGCGTGAATACGATACACTTGTCGATTATCTCGCCAATCTTGGCCAAACAAACGCATACACACAAGAAAACGGGACCGTCTCAGAAAGCTTCATTCCGGATTTTGAATGAACCCTGAGTATTTCATATACCTATATTCAAAGAAGTAAAATCACTACACCGCACTAAAAAGCGTCGCAAAGCGACGCTTTTGTTGATAGTTGTATGGCTCTTATCCGATGCTAGCGATTATATTCTCCGGTTATCGTCTCACGCCCACCACATTGGCAACAATTCACCAAGTCGTACGGTTTTCACCTCCGGATAATCGATGAGAATTTCAATATTCGCACTATCCTTTGAAAGCTGCATCATAAACTCACGACATGCCCCACATGGCGCACCAACGCTTCCGTCTTCCATGACGGCAGCGAGCTTGACAATCTCCGTCTCGCCATGTGTCAACATCGTGGAAATGGCGTTACGCTCTGCACACATGCCAAGAGAAGATGCCGTATCCATACAAATACCCGTGTAAATGTTTCCTTCTCGCGTGATGACGGCCGCCCCCACTTCACCGATGCGAACAGTTGGTGAAATATCACGTGGGCGAATCACAGATTTAGCGCGCGAATACAGTTCTTCCCAGATATGATCATCACTTTCATTCCATGCTTTCATACCGAATACTAAACGACGTCCGTCAATATCGCGAATAGTAAACTCATAATTATGGTAATCCGTCATGTGAAGCGGCTCTACAATCTCCACGCCTGCCGCACGAAATTCCGCTTCTAGTGCCGCTTGATCGCTTACGATAATGTACACATCTTCGCCGTAACCATATTGTTCGGTGTTTGAAATTACAGAATCGGCTTTCGTGCTTTCCGTAAGAATCACTTCGATACCATCGCGATAAAGGCACACGTGCGGATATTGAACGTCGAGGTAATCAACTCGACGAAAACCAAGCTTATCCTCGTAATACTCTGCCGTCTTTCGGATATCAGGTACAGGGAAAACCGGATGAGACGCATAGATTCTCATATTTTACCCTTTCAAATAACTGGTTAATCACCAGCATTGCGCTTCATTAATAGTTTCATTAAACGATATCATCAAACTTTAAATCATCATCCAGATTATAGTTTTCAACATTGGATGCTACTGCGGCAGGATCAATAATTTCTTCTTCCTCAATTGTCTCTTCGAGAACATCCTCTGACGCAATCGGGTTTTCACTGGCAGTCGGTACTGCCGTTGGTTCTTTCTTGATATTTACGGCGGGGTCGTATGGCACAGTAGCGAATGCTCCACAATACATACACTTCACTTGGAAAGGCGCTACCTTCTTCATCAGACGTCCGCAAGAAGTGCATTGCACTTTGTCATCGGATTCTTTTGCCTTATTCGTTTCATTAAGAACTAAGGCGATAATCGCATTCAGTTCTTCATTTGTGTACCCCTTTTCCAAAAGGAGTGCCCAGAACGCACGGTACATCTTCTCCATCACTTCTACACGATCCGAAAGCTGCTCCAATGTGCGGTTTGCCTTCGTCACCAAAGCGTTTCGATTCGTAGGATCGAGATCTCCGACGATTGTTTTTACCATCGTCCTTTCAGACTCATTTAATTCACTATAGATTTCGTCGTCGCCGCCTTGCGCATAGTCTTCTTTCCATTCATTCTCACTCATGATAGGATTCTCCTCCGCTCAATTATCTCCGTATGGATTTTCGATCATGTCATGACCGCAATAAATGCATTTATATCCGAAAACTGTACTGTCTTGTAATCGTTTTCCGCAGTTCTCACACCGACGAATAACCAATTCCGGCGTCTTATGCCGATTGATTGCTGTAATCGCTTTATCGATGCTGCTCGATGCCTCATCAAAAGAAGTATCGTGGTTCTCTGCCCAACGCCAGAAAGTATATCCGAATACCTCCACGTTACTGATACGACGTTCTAGCAGTACGACATCCGCGTTCAGCTTTTCCACATCGCGCACATCGCCCGCGATGATATTCATCGCGCGTAAAATGAAGTCTTGCTTGTTATTATATCCAGGAATATCCTCCATACAGATTCCCTCCCGACGTAAAACTCTATAATTAATTTAGTATACTTTGCCGCATTTGACAATCCTTTCGAAGCCTTCTATTTCAATATATTTAATTCAATCTGTAGAAAAGAATAGCACCCCTTTCGAGGTGCTATATGAATGGCAATTCAGGCTAATTCTCTACGTTATTTTTTTGAGCAATTCTCTAACCTCTTCGATGGAAAGACCCTTTTCGGAGGCGATTTTAGCTAGGTCATCATATTCATATTTCGAACGGGTCACGCCATAGCCCTCCGCGTTTTTTCGCCGCACATCGCCGTATGGAGTAGTAATAGTATCGATTGTACGCGCCAAAACATAACGGTTACAGGCAATCTCTCGAATACCAATAGTCGTCGTATACTTGAACAGGGCGTTTACAATGCTCTCACGAGCCTGTTCACGACAAAGCACGCAAAGCAAAGTGCCCGGACGAGATTTTTTCATGCCGATTGGTACAGTAAACACATCCAGTGCACCGGCTTCAAAAAGGCTACTCATGGCAAAGCCTATTTCCTCGGCGGTCATGTCGTCCACATTACAATGAAGCTCTACTACGCGGTCTTGCTGATCTGAAGTTTCACCCAGCAAAGCACGGACACAGTTTGCCGCTTCAAAGTCTTTCTTCCCCATGCCATAGCCGATGGCCTCGATTTTCATGACTGGCATGTCACCGAAGCTTTTAGCAAAATACTTAAGTAACGCGGCTCCCGTGGGCGTGCACAGCTCGCCTTTTACGCTACCGCCATAGATGGGTACATCACGCAGGATGTAAGCCGTCGCAGGTGCGGGGACAGGAAGAATGCCATGGGCGCATGTAACTTGACCACTGCCCACATGAACGGGAGAAACGACAACCTGCTGTGGCGCAAGCTTTTCCATAAGCAAGCAAACAGCGGTAATGTCGGCGATTGCGTCCATTGTACCAACCTCGTGAAAATGGATGTCGATGACTGGGACGCCGTGTGCAACACTCTCCGCCTCGGCAATCAGCTGGTAGACACCAAGGACGTCCTTTTTTACCTTGTCTGAAATCTTCAACGTCTCAATAATGTGCTCGATGTCATGCATTCCGCTGTGGTGATGCGGATGCTCATGATTGTGATGATGGCCGTCGTCATGCGGCTCGTCGTGGTGATGGTGGTGTCCGTGCTCGTGTTCATGCTCATGCGAGTCCTCGAATTCTTCCACGCCGCCAATCTTCACAGAGATATGTGTACCCGTTATTCCGCATTTGACCGAGGCCTCTTTTGTAATGCAAACATCGGGAATGCCAAGGCTGTTCATTTCCTTGATAAATGCATCCTTGTCGGGAAGTAGCTCAAGAAGCGCCGCTGTCAGCATATCGCCTGCCGCACCCATGCCACAGTCCAAATAAATGGTTTTCATCTCTTCACCTCCATGTGATTAATCATATGCGCCATATAGCCAGCGCCAAAACCGTTGTCAATATTGACAACCGAAACGCCGCTTGCGCAAGAATTGAGCATTGAAAGCAGTGCCGATAATCCCTGAAAGGAGGCACCATAGCCCACGCTTGTCGGAACGGCAATTACAGGGCAATCAGCAAGCCCGCCGATGACGCTGGCAAGCGCGCCCTCCATACCCGCAATAGCAATGATTACACTTGCGCTCATTATTTCGTCACTATGAGCGAGCATTCGGTGCAGACCTGCAACCCCCACATCGTAAAGTCGTGTGACTTCGTTTCCGAGAGCCTCGGCAGTGAGAGCCGCCTCCTCTGCTACCGGGATGTCACTTGTGCCTCCGGTTGCAACAACAATTTTTCCTATACCGTCCGGCTTTGGCAATGTGCCGATAATGCCGATTCTTGCATCAGAATGATAGTCGAGCGGATAGCTTTTTTCGATAATTTCGGCTGATTCTTGCGATAGCCTTGTAATAAGAATTGTATTTTGGTTGTTCTTTTGAAGTGTTTCGGCAATGGTGATGATTTGTTCCGGTGTTTTTCCTGCACCATAGATGATTTCTGCTACACCCTGACGAAGCTTACGGTGTAAGTCCACCTTTGCGAAGCCTATGTCCTCAAAAGGCGCAACCTTGAGCTTCATCACGGCATCCTCTACCGAAATAGTTCCGTCTTTGACGCCCTCTAGTATTTGCTTTATATCATTCATCTCGTGCCTCCATATCCAGTACCACCGAAGCAAATTGATTCTTTAGCTTTTCCACAATATAACGTCTGTTTGCCATAAGCATATCATACTGAGATGAAGTTACTTGTATCTTAGCAGTGTCTCCCACGCATCGAACACGAAAGTCGGTGAAGCCCAGTGAAAAAAGATAATCCTCTGCCCACTCGATGCGTGCAAGCTTTTTTAGGGTGATTCGCTCACCTGTTGGTATCCTTGTTGCAAGGCAGGCATAGGCGGGCTTATTCCACGTAAACAATCCTGCGTCCTTTGACAACCGACGGATGTCAATCTTTGTCAGCCCGCACTCTCGCAGAGGAGAAAGGACAGAAAGCTCCTGCAACGCTTTCATTCCGGGGCGGTCATCTACATCGTCGGAAGCGTTTGTTCCGTCAAGCAGTATGTGATATCCGTCCATGACGGCTTGTTGGGCGATTGTAGAAAAAATGCTTTTCTTGCAATGGTAACAGCGGTCAAGCGGATTCTCCGTAATTGTTGTGTTACATAAGACATCTACTTCAATAATCTGCAAATCGGCTCGGAGTTCTCGCGCCATACGTTTCGCATCTTCCAGCTCAAACTGCGGTTGAAAGGCGGACTTCACATAGTACGCTCGGATATCAGCTCCGCTTTGGATAGCGGCATACAGAAGATAGGCAGAATCCACGCCGCCAGAAAACGCTAATGCGACTTTTTTGTGCGCTTGAAAGAACTCTGACAGACCCATTCGGTCACCTCACTATGAAAAGGCATTTGTATTGCCATTATACTCTATTCACATAAAAAAGAGGCTACACACCGTAATGTGTAGCCGTCCTTCATATCGATTTTCTACTTCTTTTTGAACAGGGCTGCCTTGACAACACCTTTCGGATCTTTAATTAGGAGAATGATAATCCAAATCAATAGACCAAGTGCCACGACCGAGAGTCCAAGGTAGAAATCATTGAGCATGTCCACCGGTGCGGGAGTAAAATATTCTTCGCGAAGCTCTACATATTCAAAGATAGCATCCACAAGCCACATGATTGATGCGCCCCAGTATAGCCAGCAAAGAATGCCGACCTTCATTTCATTCTTGGGTGCATTCTTATACCAAATTATGGTGCATATGATAGCGGCAAAAAGAGTAGAAAGTAGTGTCATTTGCGAGCCTCATAGTTGACCGAGTGTTGCGAATTAAGCAATTTCTTTTCCATCGCATTCGACACAAGCAACATAACTCCCCAAACGGCAGTAATTAGTACCGCCATAGTCACACCTACAGTTGCCATTTCGTGTAGCATAACCGAAGTCTGCACGGAGTCGCTTGCTGCTGTCAGGAACGGGAACCATGGTGCTATTTCTCCATGCCATAAATGCTCAAAAGCAAGTAGAGCGGAACCGCCCCAAAGCATATTGGTGAGCCATTTGAGCTTTCTGGAAAATGGAATTCTCGTTGCGGATTCAATAACGTCTGCGCCAGCTTCAAAATGAATCTCTTCCGGTTCTGATTCTTTCGACTTGACTGCCTTAGTTACAGCAGTCATTATGATTGCTTCTGCAACAGAAACAAGAAAACATGCCATAATACTATCCTCCAGTTTATGGGTATTAACTCGGTGCTTATGTTGTGCATTATATCATAGCAAATCATGAATCAAAACATAAAAGCAAATTCTGTCATTGCTTATTGCGGTTCCCAAATTCCCTGCTGACGGAGCCCTGTCTCACTCGCCGCTTTTTCAATCAAGGATATATCTTCTTCCGTTAATGTAACACTTAAGGCCTCCGAAAGCTTCACTGCGTGTGATGGCTTTGTGATTCCCACAATTGGGATAGCTCCTTTGCTTATCGACCAAAGAATCGGTACCTGTGAAGGATCAATGTCATATTTTCCTGCAATACCCTTCATTACTGAAAGCAAGCATTCAATCTTTCTAAACTTCCTTTTTGGAAAAGCATAATTTCTCAGAGAAAAGAACGGAAATGGGTTCTTAGCACTGTACTTGCCAGACAAGGCGCCTTGTTCCAAAACCATATACGCATAATAACGGATGCCGTTTTCATTGCAATAATCGATGATTGGTTGCTGATCATTTCGAAGAAGACTGAAATGATTCTGTACCGCACCTACCTTTAATCCCTCTTTTTCCAGTACTTTTTCTGCAATGTGAATATGCTCAAGAGAAACATTGGATATTCCAATTGATTTCACGCCGCCTTCTTTCATGAGTGGAATTAACTCTTGAAGATTTAATTCCAGGTTGTAAGGAAAATGGATCCAAAATAAATCCGCATAACTTCTGCCAAGGCGCAGCATGCTGTCTCTGAAGGATTTAGTAAGTGCACCCTGTTTATATCTCTTTGTTGGAGGAAACTTTGTCGAAATAAAGATATCATCTCGACCTTTAATAAATGTTCCTAAAAGAGTTTCGCAAGTACCCATGCCATATACTGCCGCTGTATCCCAATTCAAAAAACCGCGGTTAACGGCTTCTTCAAACGATTGCTTTAAAACCTCAGGATCTTGTTTTTTACCAAAAACCATTGAGGCGCCGCCCATTCCTGATCCCCATGACCATGTTCCGATAAGAATTTCTCTCATTTTTCCCCTATTACTCTCTTTCATCATTTTTCCTGTAAGACTTCTGCCACCATATCAAATTGCTCCTTCTCTATGGCGGCATCTTTAGGATACGGATATTTTATCACACTTTCCTCAAATATTTTTGCATATTTTGCCGATTTTTCCTCGCATACCTCAACCAAAGAATAATAGGCATACAGTATTCTCTGCACAGAGATAAAACCTGCTGCTTTCATTATCTCTTTTCCATGCAACGCAAACTGCTTCTTAGCAGACTCGTTATCCTGATCGATAACCATTGTGATATACAGCAACTCACCATAAAGCAATTTTTCATGGAGTTGGTTAATGCTCTTAGCATTCTCTAAAATAAATGTTCCCAGGTCTTTCGCTTCCGTATACATTTTTTTTACTAAAAGGTAATTGAAACAACTAACAGCTTGAGAAGTTACCAGTGGATTAGTCATAGGCGTTGATTTATCAAACGAAAACAATTCTGCCGGCATCTCTCGTACTGAGTAATTTTCTGTTAGGTATTTCACCATTTCCAGCTGATTACAAAACGCTATTCTTGCCTTTATATCTCTGTGAAAAATAATTGTATTCGCACCATCAGTCCCCATCTGTGTAAAGGGTATGCCGTTTGTAATTAAGATTAACAATGATGTCAGAGCAAACACAAGGAATACCAACCCTGTTATCAAATGCGAATCCTTCGTTGCCAAAAATACTGCTAATCCAATAAGGAACACCAGTAGATTGATAATCAGGCCACCCAAATTAAACAGTACTACAGGCATTTTCTCCGGAGCTATCTTTGGCGCAGTCATAATACACTGCCCACTGGTGCCTGGCATATTATATCGACAGAAATGAAGCTTTCCGTTCTCTTTCACCAACATTAATGACCCGAATCGTAGAGAATTGAATTGGTATCCTGTCATCAGTCCAAAAATCATATGGCCTGTTTCATGCAAGCAAGTATTAATACTATAAGAAAGAAAAATGACGACGAATGCTATTAACTCCATTGCAATAAAAGCAATGTCATTTATCTTTCCTTCCGAATTCTTCTGAATCGTAGCAAGAAAATATCCAACAGTTCCTCCAATAGAGCAAAATCCGGCAAACATCAGAAAGCCAAAAATGAATTGTTCTATTTTCATTTTCGTTTTGTAATTCATCTATTACTGTCTCCTCTAACTTAAGCAAAATGTATTCGTTGCTTTATTCTGTTTTGCCAGCTACGCTCTGCAAAAGATCTGTCAGCAAAACAATTTTCTCCATCTCCATTTCAGCGACTTTAGGATAGACAATAGATTTGAAAATACTTTCATGAATCTTTGCATATTTTGTTGCCTTTTCCAAATTCACTTCAACCAACGAGTAATAGGCGTACAAAACGCGAAGTGTAGAGAGATAATGCGTTGTTTGCATTAAACTATTTTCATGCAATCCGAATTGCTTCTTCGCAGACTCTTTATCTTGATCGATTACTATTGCAATAAACAACGTCTCAGAACGAAGCTGAATCTCCTGATCCGCGATAATATTCGTAGTATTCTCTAAGATGAATGATGCCATTTCTTTCGCTTCCGTATACATTCTATGTTCAAGTAAATACTGGAATTGATTTACAGCTTGTGCAGTAATGATTTGATTCGTCATAGGTATTGATTTATCAAACGAAAACAATTCCGCCGGCATCTCTCGAATCGAGTAATTATCTGTAGTGTATTTTGTTATTTTCAGCAGATTGCTATATGCTTCTCTTGCGTTTGTATCCTTGCACAAGATAACTGCACGCGAACCATCATTCCCAAGCTGTGGCAAGGGTATGCCGTTAAGTATTATCATTAGTAATGAAGTCATAGATAACACAAGGACGATTGATCCAGATATCAAATTCTTCATTTGCAGAAATACAGCTATTCCAATCAGGAACACAACAAAATTCATGATCAGGCCACCCAAATTGAATAGTACTACAGGCATATGCTCTGCATCTTTCTTTGACGAAGCCATCTCACACGCCCCACCACCAAGCAAAACACCGGTTCGATAAAGGCGAAGTTTCCCCTTTACCTTCATTATTATCATTGGACCAAGGCGTAGCGAAACAAATTGGTATCCTGTCATCAAACCAAAAATCAAGTGTCCTATTTCATGTAGACAAATGTTAATGTTATACGCGATGCAAATTGCGGCAAGCGAATATACACCTAAACATAGCGCATATAGAGCTAGAAGAGGACGTATGCTTTCATACGTCGCTTTTGCCTCGGCATTTATTTCAAAATTAGCGCCAAGATAAAATCCACAACAGCATGCAATGCAACCAAACCCGATGATTTTTAGTAAGAAAAACACGAATCTTTCTTTTTTCTTTGTTGAAGATAATTCATTGAAGTGTCGCTCCTTAATTCTGGATAATATAAAAAATTATTTTACATTATATCATTCCTTCAAGCAACAGAAATTCTGTTGGGGCAGATTCAAACATTTCGAATTTTAGAGGGAAAGAAAAAAGCACCTCTTAGAGGTGCTTCTTAAATGGAGCGGGATACGAGATTCGAACTCGCGACTTTCACCTTGGCAAGGTGACACTCTACCACTGAGTTAATCCCGCGTGCACGATGAATTATATATAAGGGTGCAAATTTTGTCAACACTGTTTTCAGAATATTCTATTCCGATTTCATCACCTCTTCATCCTCTTGCAATTTCTCGCAAAGACCCACACGCGAATCCCGAAGAAATGCCCGAAACTCTTCCAACATCTCATGTCCGTCGTCAGCATCCGTCGCATATGGCGTCCAAAACATATCCTTGCTAAAATTCGACCACATCAAGAAGAAACTGATTTCCGATGCCACTTCATCTTCCGTAATTGTATCGAGACACGTCATAAACCAATTGGGTAGTGGATTATCAATCGGAGCCAAGCCCTCACGCCATACACCATCCGAACAGGTGTCCAGCATGCGAATCCCACATTCTGTTACTGCTGCCACTTTATGGTGCTCGCGGGCAAAAGAACATACCACGCGACATGAATCCCGAAGTGTATCCATCCAGCCATCACCGATATGTGGGCGGTCATGGTACATATCAAAACCTACGACATCGACATACGCATTGCCCGGGAAACGGTCCTCATAAGCTTCTTCGTCCGTAAATGGTCCGTTTGGCGAATAAGCATAAAGAAAAGAATGCACCCCCGACTCCACAAAATAAGACACGGTAAAGCGAAAAATCTTCTGAAAATCGTCGGCCGCACAATGTGATTTTCCCCACCAAAACCAATTTCCGTTATGTTCATGAAACGGGCGCATAATCATGGGAATCGGTTTCCCGTCATCATCCGTGGCGTCTTTTGCAAAAGAAATCACCATATTGAGATATTGCAAATACTTCTCATGAAGATCACCATCAGGCAAAATACGTGCGACAATCGCTGGGTCCGTCACATTCGGAGAATATCCCGAAAACGCATCGTCACATGTCGCAAAATTCGGCATATGCATCGAAATCGTCAAAATCGCACCCTCGCGATTTGCTCCCTTCACCATTTCCAACGTTTCACGATAGGAACCTTCCGCCCCCGTAAGGGATAATGCGTCAAAACCAATCACCGCCGGATGCTTTCCGCACACACGCTTTATATCAGACTCCGTACCATCCTTCTTTTCGATGGTTACCCCATGGTGCGCGGCATTTTGCTGTCCGAAAAGAAAACCATAGCAATGCGCCGCTTGGTAAAGTCGTCGCAAAAGCGCAATCGTCTCGTCCGTCGCCTGTTCATCCACTGGAAACTTATCATCAAAGAAAAAATCAATGTCGTTCATAGGTGTGCACCTTTCATCGAAGTATTGACGGCCACAGCTCTTCATGTGGAGCTTCGTATTGCCTTGAAAAACGCTAACGAAAAATCACGCGATGCAATCCAGTATAGCAATTACTTATTCGCCGTGAAATCCTTAAATGGATCCTGGATATCTTTAATGTCACCGCCCAAACGACGAATTGAGGACAAGCTTTCATAGAAGAGCTCGCGATCAATCGTCTTAATATTGCGGTCAAGATAACCCTTTAAAAGTGGAATGCCTCGCACATCACCATAATCGCCGATGCAAATCGCGGCAATCACCTTATTCTTCATGCGTCGGAACGTCGCGCGAAGCGCCGCATAAATGGCATCCGTCCGTGCTCTGCGTCCGACATGCGTCAGCATAATCATCAAATCCTCATACGGACCGGAAACATCCTCGTCCGCCTCATTTTCGAGCATTGAAATCAGAAGTGGCGCCGAATATTGCCCCGCACAAACCATCATCACTTTCACACTATCCGCCACAAACTCCTCCGTTTGCGGGAACGAGCAAAACTTACGAAGCACAGGCTCCACCGCTTTCTCATACTCAACCTTTCCAAGCAAACGAATCGCCGCACCAGCCGGCAAGAAAGCCATGTAGAAATCCTCTTCAGCCTGACCCTCTGTCTTTTTCCACGGTGTATCCATCACGAAAGCCAAAAGTCGGTCAAACATCGCCTCGCCATACGCGACCACCGCGTTTTCGAGCACCTTCGGTAATGAATCATCATCTATAACCTGTGCCGCAATACAAAATGCTTCGAACATTTCATCAAACGAGAGCGACTCAATAAAACGACGCGCAGTATCGCCGCCTGCTGCATCAATCGAAATATCCCAAAACGCCTCCGTTTTTGCCGCGACAAAAGAGGAAAATCCTTCGAAATGCTCCTCCATCTCAATCTCCGTCGGCCCCTCCTCCGACGAAATATTTGCTGCAAAAGCATCACATGCTCTCGCCAATTCTTCATTATATCTTGTAAAAACCGCCTTGATTTGTTCGCTTCGATTCATAGCCATGGCGAAAACCCCTTTAATACTTAATGGGTAGATTATAGCAGAACAGACACGAAAAAGAAGATGTCATACGCAAAACGAATCGCATTCTTCATTGGATTGGGCCATAAATGAATAAATCCCGATTGCAATCATGCAATCGGGATATCGTTGGAGGCGCCACCCAGAATCGAACTGGGGATAAGGGTTTTGCAGACCCGTGCCTTACCGCTTGGCTATGGCGCCGAAGTAAATCAGCGAATGAAATGATATCATCTTTCTCCCTAATTCGTCAAGGGGGATTTGCGAGTTTACTCAACATCTGCCTGCAATTCGATTTGGTAAATCAAGCCACAAGCCGTCTCGGTCTTCTGCCTTCTTAAGTTTCATAAGGACAGCCGCATCGGGACGCGGAAAAATAAATGGCAGGTCAGTCTCCCCGAGGCCGGGACGTACTGGGAAGGCAAGCTTTTCCTCAGCCGGATTTATAGAGAACTCCGAATGTATGGCAGGACGTACACGACCGTCCTCGAGAGCTTGTTCCTCTCGATTACCGCGTGCATCGACACGAATCCATTCACCGACAGATTCGAAATAAATCGCATTAAGTCCGTGCAAAACGAGCGGACTTTCATCATCGAGCTCATCAAGACGCAAGTATTGGTAGCAAAGCCCGGCAGGAATACCATTTGCTCGAAGAAGTGCCGCAAGCAAATGTGACTTAGTAAAGCAAATACCGGTTCGTTTATCGAGCACTTGAGATGCCGTAATCGGAAGCTCCTTCTTACCAATATCAGCCGAGTGCGGGATTTCATCGCGCACGAAAAGAAATGCACGGTAAGCATACTCGATTTCCGGGTCCATGAACGTCATCGGTTTATTTTCTTCGAGGTCTTTGGAAATGAGATCCATCAAGTAGGATACAATTATGGCAACTTTGATGTGGTTATGATTGATACACTCGCTGACTTCGAGATACTCTTCCGGTTTTTCGGCCTTTGTAATCCATTGCATGGGAGTTTTCTCCTTTATATCTCATCTCGGCATTGGGGCATTCGACGCCGCAGTATGCATAATTCTCTCGAAGCAAAGAAAATGCGCAAAACGCATCGATTACGTTTTACGCACTCTTGATGCTTTTCGAAATGATTACAGTTTATTCGACTGTATCGTTCTCTGCAATCACTTTTTGGGCAAATTCAATTGCCGTATTGATATCTTTTTCATTTGGATGGCCTCTGCTGATAAGAAGGAAATTCCCCTTCACGCGGCATTCTCCGACTATCTCTATGTATTTCTCTTTAAGTATTTGTAATAGAAGCTTTGGTCGTTGCTCTGCGCTTGATGACGAAGTTATCAATGCAACCTTTTGGAAATTTGCTGATTTCCACGTTCTTGCATATTCCAGAAGCTCCGGCATGGACTGCTTGGCATAAATCCCGCTCACCAAAATCAACAAATCTACTCCGTACATGGTTGGCTTATTTTCCATGTTTACGGCTTCCAAACCTACCGCTTGCGCGACGGCTTTTGCGATTGTCTCGGAATGCTTGGTTTTTGTCATATATCCGATTACAGTTTTCATCGCGTCCACCTCTTTCCCTTAATTTATTTTACCACAGCGATTTCATTTCAATCCGCATTTTGCTTGGAAATATGAGGCGTTTTTGAAGCAAATTCGGTTTTTCCTCAACAAGAACGAAAAGGACTCTGACAAGTTTCTACAATGACATCAGACAGCTATTTGGGGGGTGTCATTGGCTTGTCCGCTATCAGGATAACGACGCAATCGCATCATTCCGCAAACCGTTCTGTAAAGAAAAGCGTATAATTTTTGCGTTTTTTGTTTCATTATGCTATAACTTCATTGGTTATTTTTTATCTGGGGGGCTCAATATGATATACAGAAATTATGAATTTTCTTTTTTAGCCACACTTTTTTCCGTTTTTATGTCCTTATTTAGCTTTGCATTTGTCCTTTTAGGCATTTTCTTCTTCATTGGTGATTTCACGGATGTACTCGTACTCAATATCATCCTTGGAGTTGTCTTTGTTGCGGCCGCACTTTTCACATTCTTCTATCTTGGGAACGTCGTTTCTCAAAAAATCGCGAACATAGACGTCGACCGCAAGCTTCACAACAAACCCGCCTTCTGCGCGAATTTCTGTTCCAGAAATCCGGAAGCTTACGAAGCCGTTTGCCAAATCAATCCGGTTTTTGCAGAAACCTATGAATACAATGAAGCTAAGAAGTATTTTGTTAAGAAAAAAGTCTGATACGCTTACCGTTCTCTCAAAACCACCCAAAGCGGCTGATTCTGTCAGCCGCTTTTGCATTCTTTTACCATGTGTGGAATAATGAAAAAAATTGTGAGTGGAGGTTTCTATGGACCCGTTAGCTTTTTGGTTGACTGTTGGCTTTTGCATTCTTCCCCTGTTTATCGCAGGCGCTTGCTTTATCATCGTGCCCTGGGTACGCTTCTACCGAGCAATTGAAAACTATACAAAAGTCGATGGCGTTGTCGTCTCATTGCTTCCGAAAACCATTCGCAGAAGCAAACTTGACGATATCCCCAAAAACGTCGTTAAGCCGGTATGGGAATTTGAAATACATGGTGAAAAACACCGCTACGAGCAAAAGTCTAGTAGTAGGTGTGTCATTGGAGAAAAGAGAGAAATCTACGTTTGTGCGCAAAACCCCACAATAGTATATGTTCCACACAAGAAGGAACGCCGGATATTCAACGGTATAGGATTTGGCTTAGTCGTCTTATCGATTTACTTAATCTATTTATGTGCCATTACGTAACAAAGCGCGCCTCGTTGATGCCTCGCATCCGAAAGCGCGCATGATAAGATGTTCGAGCGATTAATTAATCAGCCGATATGCTTCAAAATCGTTTCTACAAAATCTCCGACATTTTTTGCACCTTGAATTTCGCCCATAGTCATCTTGATGCCGTAAACATTTTCAATCTCATTTACAAAACTCAAATGTGTCAAGCTGTCCCAGTCTTCAACGTCCTGGGCTGTTGTTTCCATCGTAAAAACCAAATCATCCTCGTCAAATACCTCACAGGCAATCTCGCTTAATCTTGCTAAAATCTTCTCTGGCGTCATGATTCTACCTCGCTTATAAAATGATGAAACGGAACAAATGTCTTCGTCTCGAGCATGTATTGATTATCGTTAATGGTTTGGAAACCCATCTTCGAATATATTGCACGCACCATTTCGTTTTTCGGTGTCGGAATATACTCGCCTATGATTTTACCATATCCTTTTTCCTTTGCCGCATTTACCACAGAATTCATGATAAATTCTTCCATACCGCGCTTCAGCACTCGACAACTCATAAACCAGGTATCCACGAACACGGTGTTCGATGCCTCGCTCATCTTTTTCAAAATGACGACAGATACGAGACCGTGGTCGCCAAATCGATCTTTCAGCATGAAATATAGCGTAATATACTGGCTGTCATTTGCCATCGCCTCGATATCCGCCTCTGAATATCGAATCGTGCGCAGATTAAATTGATTCGAACGTTGCGACAGCTCCGCAATACGAGCGAATCGAATCGGCTCAAAGGGTTTTGCCGTGCCCTTCATTTCGAGACTTTCCAAATATTCATCGATGGATGTAAAGGTTGTCATCGTACGAATGCGTTCCATCTCCGCCTGATATTGCTTCGTGCGATTTGTATTTTCTTTCGCATATGTCGCAGTCTCGAAGAGATTCTCATTCACTAAAAATGACACATAGAGCGCTGGATCCTCCGGCAATTCCGGCACACAAATCTCGGGAATCATTTGTCGGACAAGATTACGCTCAAACGGATTGTCATCAAGGAAAACCATAGAATCCATACCGATGGAAAGTGTTTCACGAATCATCTTGATATTGCTTGCTTTATCTTCCCAATTTGCAACGAATAAAGAAATATCATCGAGCCGTAATACCATATCCTCGTGTTTCTCAAATGGCTCTTTCGCTGTATTTTCATTATTCTTGCTGCATACAGTGAGGATAATGCCGCGCTCCTTCATCTGTAAAAGCCATCGCTGAAAGGCGGAAAAAGCCATGCCGCGACCAAACTCGCCCAGCTCGATACCAGCAAGTCCATCATCTCCAATGACACCGCCCCACAAAGTATTATCGAGATCAAGGACGATGCACTTCTTTACTGTGCCCTTCAATGCCGCTATTACGTCCACCACCGCTTTGGCAACCGTAGGTAATGCATTCAATGCAATCGCCATCTTCGCATTATAGTAAAGTGCCGCATCAAAGAAATCCTTTTCTCCGAATCGCATGGCAATCGATTGCAAATCAATCGGATATACGTTATTTCTTGTCGACATCGCTTTGCTTAAAAGATATTGGAGTGCACGCATCTGGTATACGAAGGATGCGTTCACTTTCGAAGAATAATTTCCCCACATTGCATCGAATGATTCCGGAAAATTAGGCTGTATTATCGTCTTAACGCCACATTTTTCAATCAGCATCCAAAGTGTTTCTATTCGATTCATCGTCTGCGTCGCGAATTCTGCCCGTGCATCTGCGGCCGTCTCTTCATACGCTTGATAGAGCTTTGGTGTCGAAAGCCACAGCAAAATCGCGTCCGGCTTCCACAAACGCGTGGCGGAATGCTCATCAATCAGTTCTGTATCAATCGCATTATAGTCAGTATCAAGTACTTGAAGCGGAAGCTTTGACAGCTTTGCATATCCCTCAATAGCCGTTGCAAAATACTGCGTTGCGCTATCGCCTAGGATAGCCACGCGATAGGGTGCTCCGGATGGTATGGGTAGTTTTTTCGCCGCTTTTCTCAACTCGTTAAATCCGACCATTTCACTCTCCTTAGAATACCTGATAAAGGAACGGTGTGTACCCCGCACTGACTGCATACGCAAATGCAAGAACGAACAAAATCACCAATAGCACACTGTAAATCGCCTGTACCCCCTTATACTGCATACATTTCCTTTTCATCAGCCAAGGATAAATGGGGAAGCAGAATACGATACCGAGGAAAAATGCGACAAGCGCGCTGTTCGTTAACACAAGAAGCCAGACAATCCCATCCGGCTGGCTTGCTGTCAACATCGTTTTCCAATAGGAAAGCGCAGCTCGTAAGCCATTGGCGCGAAACAACACCTGTCCGAAAACAATGGCAAACAATGTAAGTGCATGGTCGCCGATATTTTGTATGACAGAATTCTTCTTGACTGGCAATTTTTTCGCCTTGCGACGTTTTTTACGTTTCGCATCTCGCACACGTTCAAATGCGATAAAGGCAAACCACCACATACCATGTGCCAAAAATTGCAGCTTGCTGCCGTGCCAAATTCCCGTAACGACCCATGTCACAAATAATGCGCAAATATCGCATAACATCATCGGGTTCTTCGACTTTGCGATCCATTTCTTCGACAAAAGTGTGCGTGACATCGGCATATACACGTAGTCTCGCAGCCATTCGCCGAGCGAAATATGCCATCTCCGCCAATATTCAGCACAGGACGCTGACAAATACGGATAACGGAAATTCTCCGGCAATTTGAAACCAAACATCGAACCGAGGCCCAGTGCCATATCGGAATATCCCGAGAAGTCGAAGTATAACTGCAAAAGGTAAGCCAATATGCCAATCCATGCAGGTGCCGTTCCGATGGCCCCACTATTATCAAAAGCATAATCGACGACCTTCACTAATTGGTCGGCAATTATGAGCTTCTTTGCCATACCGATAATGAATCGTTCGATTCCGTGATAGAGCATTTCTTCGGTAACCTGTCTACCCTGAAGCTGACCCTCGAAATCCGAATATCGCATAATCGGGCCTTGTACAACACGCGGGAAAAACGAGAAATAAAGAAGGGCTATTCCGAAATTGCGATTCACCTTCACCTTTTCCCAATACACATCGACAATATACGAAATCATAGAGAACGTATAGAACGATATACCAAGTGGCAAAAGTGGCGACGTAAAATCAATCGTCATCGTGTGACCCGTGTACTTTACTACAGCAAGAAAATAGGTAATCGCCGTAAATAAATACTTAAAGTAGAAAAGAACGCCAATATGGAAGACGAGTCCGACGCCCAGAAGTGCTCTTTTTCCTGCGATTTTCTTCACCTTCCCGATACCGAGTCCGATACCATACGCCACCAATGCTGACGCGAGCAAAATCACTAAGAAAGAAAGTCCCGCCCAAAAATAGAATGCAATAGAAACAAAAACCAACCATATATTCCGATATTTCTCTTTGGCAAAATAATGGCAAAGCACACTAACGGGCAAAAATACAATCAAGAAAAAAACAGAAGTAAATGACATTAGTCTTCACCTCCCGTAATCACAACGGCGCCCATGCCCGCGCCAAGATATCGTGCATCTTCGCTCAATCCAGCCACGAAAGGCGAACAAGCGCCCTCACGCACGACAAATGAAATCGTATTATCCTCAGCAACCCATTCTCCGTTCATCGGTAGGCTTATCGTCGTCATAGTATCTGTAAAGGAAACTTCATTCACGAAATGATTATTCACATAAACATCCATAACCAATGTGCCCTGAACCGACCTCCCCGTGAGGGTCAGCTCGCCTCTATTCATACGCTCTACATCGGTCGGCATCAGATTGACATTGATCGAAGACTCTGTCCCGTTCATCCAACGTCCCCATGGCTCCGCTTCATAAAACGATGTAAATGACACGCTCGGGAGCGACGATTCCATCATAATCAAATCTTCGCCTTCCTCATAGTATTCATTGGCAAAGTATTCGTTCATATAGGCAAAGAAATTCTGATGCGTTAGTAAAATACCTTCCGACGGTTGCTGGTCGACCATCACTAAATCGGCGCGCAAAATGTTTTCCGCCATATGCATATCTTCCGGCGTCGAGCTTGACGTGAATAGCGAGGCCGTGGCACCATCTGTCACCGAACAATTGGTAGTAGACGTGAAATATTGCTGGAAAAGAAAATTATTGAATGCAGCCACACCCGGTGCAGAATAGAGACAATACCTGACTTCCGCCCCATAACTGCTACCGAATAGATACACCGAATTCTCGCTCGTATGCGAATAAGTAAACGTTGTTGTCTCCGGTACCGTACCAGCTCTGGTAAACCACAGATTAGACGCGATTTTTATATCTGTATCAATCTTGAAAACTTCATTCGTCAGCGAATTAATCTCAATAGTAGGGAAATCCAAGTCTGGCATCTCAGGCGCTAACTCGGTAAACATCTGGTTCAATCCCACGGATGCTGCATAGGGAGTGAAGTGATGACCTGTGTTGGCAAATACCACATGCTCATCTGCGTCCTTTAACGCCAAAAGATCCGACGTCATATCATAGTATTGGACGCCATTATTCTGAAAAGCCGTAATCATCATCGCGTAATTCGAGTCAGCATCATCGGCGTATTGATTCGCTATCAATCTATAATTCCACGGTAAAAGTTCCTCATAAACGATGCACTTCGCCGGTTCCAGCATATATACAAACGACTTTCCTCGCACCGCAAGCGCATCCTGAAACGCACGCACCTCCTTCGCATAAGCGTCGAAATCAGCTTCTGTCCCCATCGCTGCGCGTGAACCACAAACATAGCTTTCTGTCTGCAAACCATAAAACATGTATTCATCTTCTCCGATAATCCAATTTCCGGGAAGCTCATGTAAGATGGAATACTTGTATTGGTTATAAAAACGCACCAGATCATTATGACCGAAAAAATCTTCTTGTAATGCCACGGAATAATCCGTTTGCCAGCCGCCACTCCAAAGACCATTCCACGTAACCGCGGATTCTTCAGGTGCTGGTGTCACCGTCTCTAAGGGGTGGATATCTTGAACACGGAGACCAAATAGAACAAGAAAAGAGAGTAGTATTCCAAAAAAAGCAACCGGTAAAATTCGATTAGCCTTGCTCATATTCCAATCCTCCAATGCATAGTCGTTTCGCATTATACCGCACGCGCGGATAACAATCAAATTCCTTTGTAGTAGAATCAGCGTTCACTGTTTCGGTGTAAACAATTCATTTGTCGCATAAAAAAACACCCTTGCCCTATCGGGCAAAAGTGCTCTTCATGAATGGTGACCCGTAGGAGAATCGAACTCCTGTCTACGCCGTGAAAGGGCGTTGTCTTAGCCGCTTGACCAACGGGCCGAATAATGGTAGCGGCAGTGGGATTCGAACCTACGACCTGCCGGGTATGAACCGGACGCTCTGGCCAACTGAGCTATGCCGCCATATGCTTACCATGTTTCGCTCGCGAAATTTGAGCGCCATTAGATATTAACAACGATGATGTCTATTGTCAAGCATTTTTTTCGACATGTTTCAGGATGTTCAATCACAACTTCGCAACCGGATGAATTGCGTATCCTTGAAGGAAAAGCCCTTCTTCATTTCACACTCGGTGAGCTGAAGAAGGGCTTACTTATCCGTTCAAAGTGAGAGAAAAGATTACTTAATCTCTGCTTCAGCGCCGGCTTCTGTCAACTTAGCAGCAGCAGCATCGGCTTCTTCCTTGGAAAC
>Ga0116152_10000858_pt1 | contig 25073 bp, 16 predicted proteins | sample AD_UKC119_MetaG_FD_89894 | JGI IMG/M metagenome (GOLD analysis project Ga0116152, IMG submission 89894) | Active sludge microbial communities of municipal wastewater-treating anaerobic digesters from Hong Kong - AD_UKC119_MetaG | ecosystem: Engineered > Bioreactor > Anaerobic > Digestate...
CCATACTGATCATGATAATTTGAAACCTTCCGGGATTATGGGCCATGGTTTGGGAATCATTGGTTCTCTGGCAATGATCATTGGGGTTTCAGCCTACATGATCAGAAAAAGATCGCGAGCTTTGCTTCGGGTTGGTAAACTTAAGCACTGGCTTGAGTTCCACATTTTTTTATGCACCATAGGCCCCATTATGGTTCTTTTTCACACTGCATTTAAATTCGGAGGTATTGTTTCGGTGAGTTTCTGGAGTATGGTGGCGGTGTTTGCCAGTGGAGTTGCCGGCAGGTTTATTTATATTCAAATACCACGTTCCATTGAAGGCCGCGCACTTACCCTCAATGAAATCCGGGACTTAAAAACCAATTTGAGTGCAATGTTGCATGAAGAATACAATCTTGACGAAGAAAGCTATAAAAGTATTATTGCAACAACCAAACTCGACCAGGAAGACGTTAGGCAGAAACCATTAAAAGGATTGGGAAGCCAGTATATGGAGGATCGTAAAGCGCTGAAAACAGTTAAAAAAATCCTCAAAAGTACCAGCTTAACTCATAAGGAAAGAAAAAGTGTTCTTAAAATAGTTAATGATGAACTTGCTCTTGAACGGCGGATCGGACGTTTAAAAACAATGCAAAACCTTTTCAAATACTGGCATGTTGCCCACCTTCCATTTGCTTTGGTTATGTTAATTATTATGTTGATCCATATCATCGTGACGATTACTTTCGGTTATCGATGGATATTTTAATAAATTATGTCAGAACAGCTAATTGAAAATATAATAGTCTACGGATTTGTACTACTCCTGTGTGGTATTGTGGTTTGGATTTATCTCCGCAAACAAGCAAGGGAATCGCGGCAGGTGGAAGAAAAAATAGAAAAAGCCAAGGAAACCGGACTTTACGAACCCATCTCCCTTCATCCCGTCATTGATGAAAACAGTTGTATCAAAACAGGTGCATGCATCATAGCATGCCCTGAACGTGATATCATTGGCATCAGGAGAGGCAAAGCAACAGCTATTAATGCCTCAAGATGCGTAGGCCATGGGGCCTGTTTTCACGCCTGCCCTACCCAGGCCATAAGTCTGTGCATTGGCACCGAAACAAGGGGAGTTGACCTGCCTCATGTAAATCAGAAATTTGAATCCAATGTACCCGGAATTTCAATTGCAGGTGAACTTGGAGGAATGGGATTGATCAAAAATGCGGCGGAGCAGGGTAAACAAGCCGTGGAATACCTGACCACCAATGTAAAAAAACAGCATAATGCAGCGTTTGATCTCCTGATTGTTGGAGCAGGACCTGCCGGTATATCGGCATCACTGACAGCTAAAAAAAACAACTTAAAATTCATCACCCTTGAGCAGGATACACTGGGTGGTACTGTTTTCACTTTTCCGCGTTCTAAAATTGTAATGACTTCGCCGATGGACCTGCCTCTTTACGGAAAAGTAAAACTTAACGAAACCAACAAAGCTGAGTTATTAAAGGTATGGAATGAAGCTCTGAATAAAAACGATATCAATATCCAGGAAAATTGTAAGGTTGAATCAATTACTGCAATTGATGATTATTTTGAGGTGGAAACTTTAAATGGTAAAAAATATACAGCCAAACATGTATTGCTTGCCATTGGCCGAAGGGGGACACCACGTAAACTTGAGGTTCCGGGCGAGATTACTGAAAAAGTAGCCTACCGGCTTCTTGAACCGGAGCATATTGAACGGAAAAACATTTTGGTTGTTGGCGGTGGTGATTCAGCAGTTGAATCGGCGATGTTGCTTGCTGAACACAATAAAGTTACGCTTTCGTACCGAAAAGAATCTTTTAGCAGGGTTAAGCCAAAAAACAGCGAACGGATAAATAAGGCCATTAAAGAAGGAAAAGTTGAAGTGTTATTTAATACCAATGTAAAAGAAATCAGGGATCATGAAGTTCTTCTGTTAAATGGCAAACCGGATGAGCCGATTGTTATCAAAAACGACCTGGTCTATATTTTTGCAGGGGGAGAACTACCCACCCAGTTTTTAAAGAAAATCGGCCTGGAAATTACCAAAAAATACGGTGAAGCTTTATTGAAACACTAGTTCAAAAATTGACAGCATGCTTATCAGGAAGATTACTTATATTATTGTATTATCTTGGCTCGGATTTAATTTAACAACCGTTAATGCACAAATATCTCCGGGTGATTTAACAAAATCACATGCCGACCTGGAGGGCCTCTCCAATTGCACTCAATGTCATATTCTTGGTGATAAAGTTTCAAACGACAAATGCCTCGATTGTCATAAAGAGCTTAAGTCGCGGGTAAATCAAAGTTTGGGATATCATGCTTCATCTGATGTTAAAGGGAAGGATTGTTTTACATGTCACAGCGAACATCATGGCCGGGAGTTTGAAATGATCCGGTTTAACAAGGATCAATTTGACCATAACCTAACAGGATATAAACTTGAAGGAGCGCATGCAAAAAAGGAATGCATTGATTGCCATAAAAAGGATTATATATCAAGTAATGACATTAAAAAGAAGAAATACACTTATATGGGGTTGAAAACCGAGTGTTTGAGTTGCCATGAGGATTACCATCAAAAAACATTATCAAACGAATGTGCAAACTGTCACAATTTTGAAAAGTTTAAACCTGCACCGAAATTCGACCACGATAAAGCCGATTACAAACTGGTTGGCAAGCACAAAGATGTAGAATGTGCAAAATGCCATAAAATGGAAGTTAGAGGGGGCAAGGACTTCCAGGTATTTAAAGGTTTGAAGTTTGAAAGCTGTATGAATTGCCACCAGGATGTTCACAATAATAAATTTGGTCCAAATTGTAGTGAGTGCCACACAGAATTCTCTTTCCGCGAATTAAAAACCACCAACCGCTTTGATCATGATAAAACCGATTACAAACTTGAAGGGAAACATCAGCAAGTAGATTGTAAACTTTGCCATAAAGTAAATTACACTGATCCAATCTGGACAAGCAAATGCACCAATTGCCATCGTGATTACCATAATGGTGATTTTAAAAAGGACAGATTGATTACCGATTGCCAGGAATGTCACACAGTTGATGGATTTAATCAATCATCGTTTACTGTGGAAAAACACAATGAGAGTGAATTTAAATTAAATGGAGCCCACCTTGCAACACCCTGTTTTGCCTGCCACAAAAAAGATCCCGAGGCCGACTGGAAGTTCAGATCTATCGGGAAAAAATGTGCCGATTGTCATGAAGATATACACCAGCCATATCTGAATAAGAAATATTACCCTGAATCAGCCTGCAAAAATTGCCATACCGAAAGCCGCTGGAGTGAGATAAATTTTGACCACAATCAAACGGAATACAAATTGCAGGATGCACATGAAAAGCAAACATGCCGTTCATGTCATTTTAAGCAAGACGAGAGCGGTACGCTGCATCAGCAGTTTGCTGACCTTCCTGAGAGCTGCGTTAATTGTCATATTGATATTCATTTCGGTCAATTTGAAAAAGAAGGCCAGATTGATTGTTTTGCGTGCCACGATTTTAAAGCCTTTAAACCGGCAAGTCGTTTCGACCATGATAAAACATTATTCAGCCTGAAGGGTGCACACGAAAAAGTTGCCTGTAAGGAATGTCATAAACCAACAGAAACCAGTGATAATAAAATTTATATTCAATACAAAATTGATAACAAATGCGAATCCTGTCACAAATAGTCCTGTTACTGGCGCTAACGGGTAGTATTTTTGCGCAATCGCCTCATGGCAGCGACTTTGACATGTCGTGTACCGACTGCCATAACTCAAAAAGCTGGAAACTGGAAGCAGGTACCTATACCTTTGATCATGGAAAAACCAGTTTTCCGCTCACAGGAATGCATCAGGATGTCGCTTGTGTTGGATGTCACCCTACCTTAAAGTTTAAGGAAGCTGGTAGTGAGTGTATCTCCTGCCATACGGATATGCACCAGGAAACTTTGGGAACAAACTGCGCCGAATGTCATACCCCAAAATCCTGGATCGTTGATAATATCACAGAGATTCACCAAAGAAGCAGATTTCCGCTGCTCGGCCCCCACGCCACGGCCGATTGTTATCAATGTCACCCGTCAGCCTCTACCCTTGTTTTTGAGCCACTCGGAATTGAATGTTACGATTGTCACAAAGCTGATTATAACGCCACCACCGATCCCAATCATGCTGAAAGTGGATTTTCAACCGACTGTATTGAATGTCACCGTGTAGACGGAACTACCTGGACAGGAACAAACATCAACCATAGCTTTTTCCCATTGGTAGAAGGTCACGCAATTAATGATTGCGCACAGTGCCACACCAATAATGATTACAGCAACACACCTACGGATTGTTTTGCCTGCCACGAAGGCGATTATATGGCATCAACAAATCCGAACCATGCTGCCGCAGAATTATCAACAGATTGCTCAGAGTGTCATACAACTTCACCCGACTGGAAACCGGCCGATTTTACCATCCATGATGCGCAATATTTCCCGATTTACTCAGGTGGGCATAAAGATGAATGGGACAACTGTATCGAATGCCACACTGTTGGTAATAATTACAATGTATTCTCCTGCATCGATTGCCATGATCACAATAAGCCTGAATCGGATGACCAACACACTGAAGTAAATGGTTATATCTATGAAAGCATTGCATGTTTTGAATGCCACCCAACAGGAGATGCTGAAAATACATTTAATCATGCCGCCACCAACTTCCCGTTAACCGGAGCTCACTTAAATACCGATTGTATTGAGTGTCATGAAGCCGGTTATGAAGGCACTACCATGTATTGTTACGATTGTCATATCCAGGAATACGAACAATCCACCAATCCAAACCACATGGAAGTTGGAATTGCCAACGATTGTGCTGAATGTCATACCACTGATCCGGAATGGACACCTGCCCAATTCCCGATGCACGATGAGATATATCCGCTTACCGGAGAACACCTTTCGGCCACTTGTTTTGATTGCCACGAAGGTGTATATGCCAACACCCCCAATGAGTGTGTGAGTTGTCACCAGATCAACTACGAGCTAACTACCAATCCCAATCACATCAGCATTGGAATTTCGAACGATTGTGCTCAGTGCCACACCACGGATGCCGACTGGCAACCCGCACAATTCCCGGTTCATGACGAATATTATGTGCTGGAAGGCGCACACGTCACCATCGCTGCAGATTGTTTTGAATGTCACCAGGGAAATTATACCACAACACCAAACACCTGTTTTGGCTGCCATGCCGATGAATACAATCAATCCACAGATCCAAATCACATAGCAGCACAATTCCCGACAGAATGTGAAACCTGTCACTCACAAACAGCATGGGAACCTGCTAATTTTAACCATGATGCGCAGTATTTCCCAATTTACAGTGGAAGTCATGAAGGCGAATGGGAAGAGTGTATGGATTGTCATAATGATCCGGGGAACTATGCCATATTCCAGTGTTTAACCTGCCATCCGCAGCCAGAGATGAATGAGGAGCACCAGGGATTCCCGGGATACGTATATAATAGTATCGCATGTTTGGAATGCCACCCCGATGGCAGCAGTGCATCTGGGTTTGATCACTCGGCTACAGGATTTATCCTTGATGGTGGACATGCAGGTGTGGATTGTTTTGCCTGTCACGAAGGCAATTACGGAAACACACCCAACACTTGTGTATCCTGCCACCTCGACAACTTTAATCAAACGACGGATCCTAATCACGTAGAATCAGGATTTCCTCAGGAATGTGAAATTTGCCACACCACACAACCTGGCTGGAGTCCAGCTACCTTTAACGGACATGACGAAATCTGGCCATTGACCGGAGCGCATACTACCGCATCCTGTATTGATTGCCATGAAAGCGGTTATACCAATACCTCCAATGAATGCGCAAGCTGCCATATAGATGCTTATAATCAAACAACTGATCCAAATCACGTTGAATCAGGATTCCCAACCGAATGTGAGGTTTGTCATACAACAAATCCGGGCTGGACTCCTGCAAATTACAGCGGTCATGACGAAATCTGGCCCTTAACGGGAGCCCACACTTCGGCTACCTGTTTCGATTGTCATCAGGGTAGTTACACCAATACACCCAACGAATGTGCCGGTTGTCATATCGAGAATTTCAACCAAACTTCAAATCCTGATCACAATGAATTGGGATTGACAAACAATTGTGCATTGTGCCATACCACTGATCCCGACTGGCAGCCCGCCACATTCCCGGTTCATGATGAGTATTATGTTCTGGAAGGAGCACACGTTGCTATAGCCAATAACTGCTTTGAGTGCCACGAAGGCAATTACACAACAACTCCGAATACATGTTATGGTTGCCACCAGGAGGATTATACTTCAACAAACGATCCCAACCACCAGGCAGCACAGTTCCCAACAGATTGTGAAATGTGCCATAATCAGAATGCATGGGAGCCTTCAACTTTTAACCATGATAATCAGTATTTCCCGATCTATTCAGGAGAGCATGAAGGTGAATGGGATCAATGCAGTGATTGCCACAGCGACCCGACAAACTATGCCATATTCCAGTGTTTGACCTGCCACCCGCAGGGCGAAATGGATGATGAGCATGAAGGCATTCCTGGCTACGTTTATAATAGTATTAACTGTCTTGAATGTCACCCCGACGGCGGAAATGCAACAGGATTTGACCACGGTTTAACCAATTTCCCACTTGATGGGGCTCACTCAACCGTAGATTGTTTTGATTGCCACCAGGGAAGTTATGAAAACACACCTAGTGAGTGTGTGGCCTGTCATATTGAAAATTTCAATCAAACTACTGACCCCAACCACGTTCAGGCAGGATTCCCTCAGGAATGTAATATTTGCCATACAACTGATCCGGGTTGGACGCCTGCAAGTTTCAGCACGCATGATGAAATCTGGCCATTAACCGGAGCACACGAAACAATCTCATGTAACGAATGTCATCAGGGTAATTACACCACCATTTCGAATGAGTGTGCAAGTTGCCATATTAATAATTATAACCAAACTACGGATCCGGATCATGGCGAAATTGGTTTTGCAACCACCTGTGAAGAGTGCCATACCACAAATCCTGGCTGGTCACCGGCCACTTTTGCTGAACATGATAACTTCTTCCCATTGAATGGAGCACATACCACAATTTCGTGTTATGAATGTCATGAAGGAAGCTATACCAACACTCCTAACGAGTGTGTGGGATGCCACCTCGACAACTACAATCAAACGAATGATCCAAATCACGTTGAATCAGGATTCCCGCAAGAATGCGAAATTTGCCATACCACGAGTCCGGGCTGGTCACCTGCTTCATACAACGGACATGATGAAATCTGGCCACTAACAGGAGCTCACGAAACAACCTCATGTAACGAATGTCATCAGGGTAATTACACCACCATTCCGAATGAGTGTGCCAGTTGCCACATAAGTAATTATAACCAAACAACTGATCCGGATCATGGTGAAATCGGTTTTGCGACCACTTGTGAAGAATGCCATACAACTAATCCGGGCTGGTCACCAGCTACTTATGCTGACCATGATAACTTCTTCCCGTTAAATGGAGCGCATACCACCATTTCTTGCTATGATTGTCATGAAGGCAGCTATACCAATACTCCAAACGAGTGTGCCGGATGCCATATTGATAATTACAATCAAACTACGGATCCGAATCACATTGAATCAGGATTCCCGCAAGAATGCGAAATTTGCCACACCACCAGTCCAGGTTGGTCGCCCGCAACATTCAATAATCATGATGATATCTGGCCCTTAACCGGTGCACATGAAACAATATCATGTAATGAGTGCCACCAGGGTAATTACACCAATATGTCCAATGAGTGCCAAAGCTGTCATATCGAGAATTATAATCAAACCACCAATCCTGATCACTCAGGTAATGGATTCTCAACCAACTGTGATGAGTGCCATACAACAAATCCAGGATGGTCGCCGGCCAATTACGCGAATCATGAAAATGTATTTCCGCTAACCGGCGCACATGCGAGCATCTCATGTAACGACTGCCACGAGGGAGGTTACGGTAACACACCCAATGAGTGTTCAGGTTGCCATATTGAAAACTACAATCAAACTACTGATCCGAATCATATTGAAAGTGGTTATCCCACCGAATGCCAGGTTTGCCATACAACCAACCCGGGCTGGTCACCGGCCAGTTACAGCGGTCATGATGAGTTCTATCCGCTTACCGGTGCACACGAAACGGTTTCCTGCTTTGATTGTCATGAAGGCAATTACACCAACACACCCAATGAGTGTGCCGGCTGTCATATTGAGAATTATAATGCAACATCCAATCCTGATCACAATGACCTTGGATTGACAAACGATTGTGCTCAGTGCCACACTACCAACCCTAACTGGCAACCGGCCACATTCCCGGTGCATGATGATTTCTACCAGTTGCAGGGAGCGCATGCAAGCATTGCAAATGATTGTTTTGAATGCCATGAGGGCAGCTACAGCAATACACCCAATACATGTTTTGGATGCCATGAAGGTGACTATAATTCAACCAATGATCCGAATCACCAGTTGGCACAATTCCCGACTGATTGCGAACCCTGTCATTCACAAACCGCATGGACACCATCAACATTTAACCATGACAGTCAATACTTCCCGATATATTCCGGAAAACATCAGGGAGAATGGGATCAATGTATCGATTGTCACACTACACCCGGTAATTTCACCATATTTGATTGTATTAATTGCCATTCCAATGCGCACCATCAAAGCCAGGGTAATGCAGGTTGTTATTCATGTCACCCTAACGGCAATGGTAAATCACCAGTAAATATGCAAATTGAAAGAACCCGCTAAACAGATGCGTATGAGAATAATTATCACAATATTATCGGTCGCATTAATCAGCCTAAACCTACTCTCACAAAATGAACAATCACAAACTGAAGGTTCTATTTCCTATGTTACTTCACAAAGTGTGTATGTAAAATTTGAATCTACGGAAGGCATTCAGGTAGGTGATACCATTAAATTGGTGAAAGATGGAAAACTGATCCCTGCTTTGGTAGTTACTAACAGTTCCTCTATTTCTGTGGTAGGAACGCCCATTGAAGGTGTTATTTTGAATACCGGTGATAAGGTTCAGGCAAAGGTCAATCTTATGCCAGAGGTTGAAACAGCTGAACCAACTGAGCAGGTACCAGCTATCGTAATTGATGTGACGGACAGTACAAAGATGAAGGCTAAAACAGAAGAAGAAATATTAAATCAGGAACGCATTCGGGGTCGGGTTCGGGTTGCATCCTATTCCAACTATTCAAATACAGGTGCCCCGTTTAACCAGCGAATGCGCTATACGTTTACTTTGAATGCTGACCATATCAATAATTCAAAAACCTCTGTTGATACCTATATTTCATTTATTCACTCAAACCAGCGATGGAATGAGATCCAGGAAAATGTTTTTAACGGTTTAAAAATTTATAACCTTGCTGTCACCTATGATTTTAATTCCACAACCCGAACAATCATCGGACGGAAAATAAACCAGCGAATGGCAAATGCCGGTGCTATTGACGGCTTGCAATTTGAGAAAATGTTCGGAAAATTTACAGGTGGATTAATTTTGGGGTCAAGACCAGATTACCAAAATTATGGATTTAACTTCGATCTGCTTCAATACGGCGCTTACCTCTCCCACGATCTGAAAGGTGAGCATGGCTTAATGCAAAATACCGTTTCATTCCTCGAACAAACTAATAATGGCAATACCGACCGTCGCTTTGCATATTTGCAGCATAGCAATGCTCTGGTTAAAAACATCTATTTCTTTGCTTCTTTGGAAGTAGACTTGTATAAAAAGGTGAACAATGTTGCACAATCGACTTTTGATTTAACCAACATGTATTTCATGTTGCGTTACCGGCCGGTGAGGCAATTATCACTTTCAGCATCATACAGTGCGCGTAACAACATTGTTTATTATGAAACCTTCAAGAGTTTCATTGACAAATTAATTGAAACAGAAACCCTTCAGGGATGGCGCTTACAGGTTAACTACAGGCCTCTCAAGTTCCTGTCCGTCGGAGTAAACGGAGGTTACCGTTCTCGTCCCTCCGACCCGAATCCTTCCAGGAACCTTTATGGTTACGTAACTTATACAAGGGTTCCGGGTATTGACGCTTCAGTAACACTTTCAGCAACACTCCTCGAAACTGCATATTTAACAGGGAATATCTATTCAATAGCCTTGAACCGTGATATTATTCCGGGTAAATTATTTGGTGGTTTCAGCTACCGGATGGTGGATTACAAATACATAAACTACGAGATCAATATTGCGCAAAGCATAGCTGATTTGAACCTGACCTGGAAATTGAATAAAAAGTTATCCTTTGGAGCAAACTACGAAGGAACATTTGAGAAACCCCGCACTTATAATCGTTTGTATGCCAATCTCAGCTACCGGTTTTAGTGCTGGCAATTCAATTTAGAATCATTCTTTCACGTATTTATGTGCTTGTTTTTGGATAACTTCATACTTTTGGTGTAATACATCAAGTATGAGGATCAGATCACTCGCAGAAAAAATCGTATTATATTTCGTTACTATTGGAATCATTGCCATTGCGGTGGTAAGCACCTACTCATTTCATACTTCGAAAAATGCTTTGCTCGACCGGACTTTTGATCAGCTCACATCTGTGAGGGTGGTAAAAAAAGGACAAATTGAGCAGTTTTTCAACGATCGGTTAAGCGAGATGTTGCTGGTTTTGAACACGGAGAACCTGCCCATTAATGCAGATACAGGAATGATTTTTAAAGCGATTGATTGTTTTATTCTGGAACATTTGCAATCCAGCAATTATTACAAAGCAATATATTTTATCAAACCGGATAAATCAATCATTTCATTTAATTTAAAAAATGGACCCGACTTTTATGCCCAATCGGGAATGAGGGATTATCAGGTTTTGGCCCAGGTCATTTCAGCAACTAACCAAATTCCAGTTCTTCATGATTACGTGTTCGATTCAATAAGCGGGCAACCCCGTATGTTTATTACAGGTATTTATAAAATCCAAAACAGTTTTTCGGTTCAAATTGCTCTGGAAATATCCCTCGATGCGATTAACCTGATCATGCTGGAAAAAAATCCGGCTTCAGGCCTGGGTCATTCCGGGGAATCGTACCTTGTGGGATTTGATGGATTAATGCGAAGCAGCTCCAGGTTTCAAACTGAGTCCATATTAAAAACCGAGGTCCTAACGGATGCTGTAAAACAAGCCCAGGAAGGTCAAACTGGTACCACTCTAATCATGGATTACAGGGGAATAGAAGTTTTGAGTTCGTATAGCAAATTAAATGTGCCCGGATTAAACTGGGTAATCCTTGCCGAAATTGATTACAAGGAAGCTACCAAATCAATTTATTGGATAAGAAATAATATTCTGCTTCTTTCAATTCTTGTGGTAGCTGTGGTTTTCATTATTTCATTTGTATTTTCCAAACGGATTACACTACCCCTGATTAAACTCAATGACGCCACGAAGCATATTCAGGAGGGAGATTTGGATGTTTCCCTGCCCAAAATTAAAAACGACGAGATCGGCCAATTGACTAATTCGTTTAATGAAATGGCCCACACGCTGAAATCGAAGGAAACAGAGCTTCAAACAGAGCGTAATATGCGCATTACCGCAATGATCGACGGACAGGAACTTGAACGGCAACGGCTGAGCAGAGAACTGCACGACGGACTGGGGCAATCCCTCATTGCACTTAAACTAAAACTGGCTGCTGCAGAGGGCAAAAGGCATGAAGATACGCTCGAAACAATTGAGCAGACCTGCATTGCATTCGACGATACCATCAATGAAATCCGCAGGATATCGAACGACCTGATGCCGGCGGTGCTGCTGGAATTCGGTTTGATTACTGCACTTAAGAATTTATGTAACAGCATCGCCGACACAACAGGCATGAATATCGAATTCAGCTCCAAAGGCCAGCTTAACGACTTATCCCAACGAATCACCATTTACATTTTCAGGATCATTCAGGAAGCCTTGAACAACATGGTAAAACATGCTGATGCAAGCCGGGCAACCCTGCATATCGAAAGAAATCCGGAAGCAGTTTTTGCAATGATACAGGACAATGGAAAAGGTATAGAAATGCCGGAGCAACCGGAAAAAGGCGGATCAGGAATACCCAATATGCGGGAAAGGGTACGGCTGTTGAATGGAAGTATCGAATTTATTTCCGAATCAGGCAAGGGAACGAGATTAAATATTGAAATACCATTAATTACAAACAATAATGGCAACTATTAAAGTAATGCTTGTTGACGATCATGCTATCGTCCGCGATGGAATAAAAGCACTCATCCAATCGGAATACATCGAAGTTATCAACGAAGCCTCCTCGGCACGTGAGTTTTTCACGTTGCTCAAAACCGGCCTCCCGGATGTGGCCATTCTAGATATCAGTTTGCCCGACATATCAGGCATAGAGATCACCAAAAAGTTAAAGGAAGATTATCCTGAAATCAGGGTTATCATTCTGTCGATGCACCTGAATGAAGATTTTATTTTTAATGCGATCAAAGCCGGAGCGATGGCTTACCTGCCCAAAAACACAAGCCGAAGCGAATTACTGGAAGCCATTGAAAAGGTTTTTAACGGCGAAGAGTTCTTTGCTGAACCGGTCTCCAATATCATCTTGAAAAGTTATATCAAAAAGGCCAAAAAAGATGAAGCAGATGAACAGGAAAAGGAACTAACCAAACGTGAAACGGAAATCCTGACTTTGTTTGCCGAAGGTAAAAACAACAAAGAGATCGCCGATATGCTCTATATTTCAACACGAACTGTTGAATCCCACAAAAATCATATCATGCAAAAGCTGGAACTGAAATCAACCGTTGAACTCATCAAATTTGCCATACGTAACCACCTGATCGAAATTTAGACAGCCCTCTGTGAATTACTTAACAATAACTCCGTGATTCACTTAATTAGTTTCAAGATTTACCTGATTGAATTTATTATCAGGAAGTTCAAACTTTGCTTCATCAATTCTAAAAAAAATTATGATGAGGCATTTTACTCTTTTAAAAACAACAGTTGTAGTATGTTTGCTATCGCTGATGACTTTGGCAAGCAATGCTCAAAATGAGTTATCATTAACTCCCGGAGCCGACCTGGTGAGCAGGTATATCTGGCGCGGTACCGATTTCGGGAATTCACCGGCAATACAACCCGGACTGGAGCTGGGATACGGAGGATTTGCATTTGGAGCATGGGGTTCATATTCTACCAATGACATGAACTTCCAGGAAGCTGACCTTTATGCGTCCTACACATTCAATGAGGTATTAACGCTGATGGTAACGGATTACTTTTTCCCGGACGGGAACATTGGCAAAAACAAGTACTTTGATTACGATCCCGACAGCACCGGGCATGTATTTGAAGGAGCAGTTTTATTTAACGGAACCGATAAGATCCCCTTATCGTTGATGGTGGCAACCAACTTCGCCGGAGCTGATGCCCGCACCTACGACAATAAGTTGCAATATTCAACTTACATCGAATTAGGTTATTCAACAAGCATTCAGGAAACTTCACTGGATTTCTTTGTTGGGGCCACACCCAACAATCCTGATGGCGATAAAGGCGAAGCAGGCTTTTATGGCAACAGTGCCGGAATTGTTAATATTGGTGTAAAAGCTGAGAAAGAAGTAAAAATAACTGATTCATTTTCCTTACCCGTAAATGTTTCGGTAATCACCAATCCACAAGCACAAAATATATTCTTTGTTTTTGGAATTTCACTCTGATTAATCACTTAAAAATAGGAGAAAAAAATTATGTTCGATAGCGGAGCAACCGGATTTATGATCCTCGCAACCAGCCTGGTTATGCTAATGACACCGGGTTTGGCATTTTTCTATGGCGGTTTGGCCGGAAAAAGAAATATTCTGGGTATTATGATCCAGACTTTTGTATCACTGGGTATTACCACCATCATGTGGGTGGCCTTCGGTTTTTCACTTTGTTTTAGTGGTGGCGAAGGTGGAGTAATTGGGAATTTTGACCTGGCATTTTTAAATGGAATTTCATTTGATGCAGCCTTTGATAACGGCAAGTACCCCATGTACATTTTCGTAGCATACCAAATGATGTTTGCAATTATCACCCCTGCCCTTATAACAGGAGCATTTGTAAACAGGGTAACTTTTAAAGCATACCTGATCTTCCTGGTTTTATGGCAGATTTTTGTGTATTATCCTTTTGTTCATATGGTTTGGGGTGGTGGATTCCTCGCCGACTGGGGTGTTAAAGACTTTGCCGGTGGTATTGTAGTTCACGCTACTGCAGGTTTTGCAGCTCTTGCATCCGTATTTTATGTTGGAAAAAGAAGAGATACAGCATCACCACCAAACAGTATTCCTTTGGTTGCCATTGGTACCGGTTTATTGTGGTTTGGATGGTATGGTTTTAATGCCGGTAGCGAACTTGACGTGGATGCCATTACTACCCTCGCCTTCCTGAACACCGACGTAGCAGCCTCTTTTGCCGCTATTACCTGGATGGTAATTGAATGGTCACGTGCACGTAAGCCCAAATTTGTAGGTCTGCTAACAGGTGCTGTAGCCGGTTTGGCAACCATTACCCCGGCCGCAGGATTTGTTCCATTATGGGCAGCCATCGTAATTGGTATTGCAGCAGGGTTTATTTGTTACCTGGCGGTAGCAATGAAAAACAAACTTGGATGGGATGATGCACTCGATGTATGGGGCGTTCACGGAATTGGCGGAACACTTGGTACCATTTTATTGGGTGTTTTTGCTGTGGAGGCCATTGGCGGACAATCCGGACTGATTGAAGGCGATACTGCTTTCTTTTTCAAAGAACTTGTCGCAGTTTTACTGGGTGCCATTTATGCATTCCTGTTTACTTACCTGATGTTGATTGTAATCAACTTCCTCACTCCGGTGAGGGTTTCAGAAACCGAAGAAGATCTTGGACTTGATGATTCACAACACGGAGAAAAAGCATACGACGAAGGAGCATTATAACATAGCTTTAGATTTTTTAATGAAAGAGCCCTGTTTTTCAGGGCTTTTTTTATGCTTATTTTTGGACTAATTATTGCAAGTAACCGGCATAAATACAACCACTATGAAACACACAATTTACCTTGCAATTCTGCTTTTTCTTTTTATCTCCTGCTCAAAAAAAGAAAACAACAACAGTAACACCACTCCATTAACTGGCACCTGGAAACTAACTGAAATGCTTTCCGACCCCGGTGACGGAAGCGGCACCTACAATCCGGTTCAAAGCGAAAGGATTTTGATTTTCAATTCAAATGGCTCCGTAAGCTCCAATGGTTCTCTTTGCTATATGAGCCTCCAAACAGGCACATGGGAGTCCGGCACCTATTCACTGGCCGACTCCACTATCAGTGTTAAAAATTGCGACGACACCCCCCTTCCCATTCGTTTTATACTTTCAAGCAACACCCTTGAATTGCTTCTTCCCTGCATTGAACCATGCAAGATGAAGTTTATTAAAAATTAGATTTGGTGCATTTGAATAATCACACGATATTAATTATGCCATTCGATAGTAAACTCAACAAAAAAATCACTTTGCAATACTTTAAATTGGGTTGGATACGGATCATCTCCATATGTGCAGTCAATTAATCTAAAGCTTACAACACCCATGTAATCATCAGGTAAATCATTACCAGTATCATTGTCCCAAAACTTAACCATATAAAACCTGTCAAGGTCTGGAATTCGCAGCTCTCCGGGTAGGTCAAAATATATTGAAGCAGGTAACGAATCTCTGCTAATATCAGCAATTGGAGACCCTTCATTGGTGTAAATAATTGTATTCAAGGTGTTTTCACCGATAATATTTACATAAATGTCGGGGGGTGATTCAACATCCCATGGTGTTAAACTTCCAATTTCAGTTTCAGGATAATCGAGTATTTTAATTTCCTTAAGCACACCATAAGGAGGAACTTCAGAATCAGACTTTACAGATTCTCTGTTTTTATTGCAAGCAGACAAAATAATAATTAGTATAACCAATTTAAGGATTTGATTTTTTTTAATCATGACATGTTTCAAATTGTAAAACCTAAACTAATCTATTCAAGAATATTTACTCCCAATTGTTGCGCCATCTTGAAGTCAGCCTTGGCAGCTTTTTCATTACCTTTTTTCTGGTAAGTTATTGCCCTATTTATAAATGCCTTTCCATTTTGCGGATTGATTTCGATACACCGGTCATATACTGTAATTGCATAATCAAATTTCCCTTGAATGAGCAATTCATTCGCGACCAAAAACATAAGGTTGGATAACTGAAATTGATCCACTTCTGCTTCTATATTTTGGGCTGTCATCAAATCATTTGCAGCCTCATAGTAATTGCCCAATTGATAATTAGCTACGGCCCGCATAAAATAAGCTTCTTTTTGATGCTCATCTGCACTTTTGATGGATAAGCTAAAAGCATCAATTGCCTCTTTGTATGCTTCTGAATTAAGAAACTTTAGTCCTGTATCATAATTACTTGAATTAAAAGGTTGAGTTTTATTGCCTGAAATCTGAAATAATATGGGCATATTAAATTGGACCCTCACTGGTTTCCCCCTTTGCGTACCAGGTTCCCAACGGGGCATATTGGACACAATTCGCATGGCTTCTTCGTCGCAACCACTGCCAATTCCTCTCAGCGTTTTTATGTTTGAAATACTCCCATCCTTTTCAACAATAAAGGTGACGAATACCCTTCCTTCAATGCCTTTATTAAGCGCTTCGGGCGGATATGTTATATTTTCAGCAATATACTTAAACCTTGCATCATCACCGCCCGGAAATTGCGGCATTTTCTGAACAACAGCAAATATAGTGGAATCTTCAATAATTTGGTGGTGATATGTATCCAGTATAATCGTATCAGCTTGCTGCGAAAAAGCTGTTGAGAATCCGAAAACTGAAATTATGATCAGGCAATATAGTTGTTTCATTGATTATATTCCTTGGGAATAAGCAATATTACAAAAAATGATTTTTAAATTATCAAAATTTTAAATACTGATTATAAAAGCGGGTGAAAAATGAATATAACTACATTTGCTCACTAAATTAAAATGAATGCACTGGGAAAAGAAATGGTTTCAGTTTGCGATTCTAATGGTTCTCGCTTTTATTTGGGGAAGTAGCTTTATCCTCATCAAAGTGGGACTTAAGAGTTTCAGCAACGATCAGGCGGCCGCCATTCGTTTGTTGTTTGCATCTACAGTTCTTTTACCATTGGCATACCGAAACCGGCGCCACTTCAAAAAAAAGGATATTAAAAGCTTACTCATTGCCGCTTTTATAGGAAGTTTTATTCCTGCCTTTTTATTTACCAAGGCGCAAACTCGCATCGACAGCGCACTGGCAGGAATACTTAACAGTCTAACTCCGGTTTTCACACTGATTGTTGGTTTAATATGGCACCAAACCAAAATCAAAAGCCGGCAGATCTATGGTTTGCTGCTTGGACTGATCGGTGCAGTAGGACTCATTGTCTCCGGGAAGAATTTAACGGAACTAAGTATTAACTCTTATGCGCTGTTTATCGTTGCTGCCACAATGTGTTACGGCACCAATGTAAATACCATAAAATCATACCTCACCCATCTGAATGGCATCCAAATTACCAGTTTTTCCTTCATGTTCATTTTTCCGGCAGCCCTTGCTTATTTACTAACCACTGATTTTACACCGGTAGCAGAACATCCTGACTGGCCTCTTCACCTCGCTGCACTTGCCACCCTGGGTATTGTGGGTACGGCCTTCGCCATGCTACTGATGAATACCATGATCCGTTACACTTCGGCCATATTTGCGGCCTCAGTAACTTATATTATTCCAATTTTTGCGATTTTGTGGGGAATCGTTGCTGAAGAAACCATCACCGCCGGCGACATCTTATTTATGGCGGTGATTCTGCTCGGTGTTTATTTAATTAATCAGAGCAAAGTAAGTGGAAGACAACTCCGTAAAAAGAGCTTATAAATTATCTCCCACAATTTGAATATTTTGAGATGATACACCTTTCCCGACATTCATTTTCCAGTAACCGGCTTTATCCAATTCGTCCACGGTTCCATCAAGGTTGTAATCTGCTCTTAAATATCCAGATTGCATTTTAGCCGGATACCACACCCCGTTATTATCAATGGTATTTATTTCACCATTTCCATCCGCATCGGCAGCAATCATACCCCAAACCCCTGTCATAAGCTCTTTTTGACCGACATATTGCATTGAATTTTCCAAATTATCAAGGGTAAAATCATAGGTATAAACACCTTCATCTTCGGTTAACGGAAGCGCTGATATTACCGGCAAATGATTTCGGTGAAATACCTGTATGTAATAGTTTCCATCCACTACTGTTTTAAATCCAACGGCCCCTGCCCCACTGTAATTAATCACCTGACCGTCGTTCTGCAGCCATGCAGCCTCTGTCCCTAAAAGGTAAAACATGGATGTATCCACATCATCGCGTTTAAGCAAACGGAGCAAAACCCAATCCACGATATCTGTTGAAGGAACTGCCCCAACAGATTCAGAACCATTATAATTCCACGGACCGGTGGCATAGGGTTGAGAAGTGGGTAACACCTCCTGATCGTTTAACATGGTTGACATTTGTCCCCCACCAAATGGCCCTTCCATAAACACCTTTACACTTACCTGAACTTCAGGCGCAAATGAAGTAGTAATAACACTAATAATATTTGAATAATCCGTTGTATCATTTTCATATCTGGTTCTAACACGGTAATAGTAAGTAGAGGTTGGATTTAATCCAATAATATAAGCCTGGAGAAAAGGTCCTACTGAAAAATTTTCATAACCGGGGACAAAAGAACTAAAATCAGGCGCAGTAGAAATATCAAGCAAAAAACCTTCAGCAAAAATGGGATTGCTGAAACTCCAGTTTGCAGTAAATCCCTCATCAATTATCTGGGTAGCTATTTTAGCCACAGGTTTTTCGGGCAGCGTAACAGCCGAAATAACCGCCGAATTTTCACTTGAGGCCCCGTTAAAGCTTCTTACCCTGTAATAATAAGTAACCCCTCCTGTAAGTCCCTCAATATGCAGATAATTTGCAGTGGCAGTAGCATTTTGCAATGCAGCAAAACCTGTAAAATCCGGCGATGTATTTACATCAACCCGGTAAGCAGTAGCTTCTGATACAAAACTCCAGTTTGCATAAAAAGCACTTTGCTCAATGATAGAGGCTGGCAATACAGTTGGAACTTCAGGAGCTGTTTTCAAACTCATCACTTGCGAATAGGTTGAGGTATCTCCAGGTTTGTAAGCCCGCACGCGGAAATAATAATTGGTAGCATCTACCAAACCCGCGATACTTTTAGCGGTAGTATTTCCAACATTCTTTGCCTGATAACCGGGTAAAAAATCAAAAAACGTGGGGTCATCCGATACATCAAGCAAGTATCCAGTTGGGGTACCGCCTGTTCCCGGCAGCCAATTTGCCTGGAAGCTGTTATTGTCGATAACAGATGCCTTTTTCACGACCGGTATACCAGCCGGTTCGATAATTCCCAACCCGGAAATAGCAAATACAAATGGATCTTCATCTCCATCGTTATTTGCAATATTTACAAAGGCCGATTTCAAACCAAACGAGGTGGGTGTAAAAGCAATTTTAAAATAAGTTGTATCGTAATTGGGGTAAACAACTGATGCAGGCTCAAGCTCAACAGAAAACTGGTCAGCCTCCGGTCCGGTTATCTCAATCGTTTTCCCGGCAGAAAATTCAAACAATAGTAAGTCGCCGTTCAATCCGCCCAATGGCAGGTTATTGGTAACTTTAAATTTTCGGATTGAAGTTGCTACACCATAAGCTGTTTCGCCAAAATTAGTTCCATCAGTGAGTGTTGTTGAATTATCGTTATTTACAATTTCCACCCAACTATCCCCTTCGGATTCCCTTCCTTCCATCATGATTTCCGGAGCCTTGCCTATACCCTGCAGCGACTTGTAATGAAAAACAAACGTCTGAAACTCATAAATGGTAAGCTGAGTAGCAACCACTCCGGCTACTTCGGGAGAATACTTCACATAGATATTCTGGCTGATGGCACCTGTGCTATTCGCAGTAAAATAAAGTGCTGAATTGTAGGTTCCGCTTAAACCCGATTCAGAAACGGTGAATAATAAACTGGGCGAATCAACATAAATTATTTCGTAAGGATTATATCCTGCTCCCGTTATCTGAAACCAGTGTGCTCCATCCGGTGAGGATTCGCCGGTGTTAATTACGCCAATATTCAATGTTCCGGAGGCAACAGTTAATGATTGTGCCCAAATATTTGGCATCCATAAACCTATAGCAATAAGAAGTGATAGAAGTTTTTTCATGAATCGTTGTTTGTCTTATCGAACCTGATTACTAAGATAACCTTTCGGTGTCATGGCCCTGAATTTCATAAATGGTGCCATTCAATTAAAATTTGAACAAGCTAATTGTTCTTCAAATTAGCACCTTCATTTCAGAATAAAATAATTGCATACAAACCCCTCAAAATAAAAGGACTAACATTTGCAAACATCAAATAATTGGGAAGCTTTTTGGTTTAAAACTCCAAATTTAAGCATTTACCGGAATTTCTAAAAATGAACTTATTTTCCGGATATGGGAAAAATAACTGAAATTATTTGGCGATATCTTTTGTTTTAGGTCGGCTTAAAATCTCAGGTTTCTTTTTTCTCGACCAGTTTTTTAATTGCTCCTCAGTGAGTCCGCCCTTTTGCGATTGAAGTACTTTTTCAGAAAAGACCAACTTAACAGGACGGCGGGAAAAGGTATAATGATGGGGATCTTTGCCTTCAATATGATCGCTGATGCTTTTATCCAGATCATCGGTAGACCCAGTAAAAAAGGAACCATCAGAACAATGAAGCAGATATAGATATTCAATCATAATAGGTTGCAAAAATAAACTAATCAATGACTCTAAAAAATATTTATAACAGTGGCCGTCAAAACACATTCCAAACTTCATTTTCACAAAACACAAAAAGCCTCCTGATCTCAGGAGGCTTTTTATTAAAATGAGGAGGCTAACTTTCCTTATTGGTCATCCTTTTTTATTTTATATACTTTGCGGGCACCATAGGCCGCGCCAGCCAATAATAGCAGTGATAAACCACCGTCAATTGGAGCTGCACCACCTACAGGACCACCACCCACATTACTTCCATTTCCATTTTGGCTTGGATGTGGAGGAGTTTGGGCCTGGATAGCTACGGATGTCATTACTGCAATTGCTAATACTGCGATATATTTTATTGCTTTTTTCATTATTTACGTTTTTAATAGTTATACAATTGTTTTAACCGTAGTTACCTGACTATTTAACAAATACTTTATCAGTTTTGATAGCTGTTCCTGAGATAACCTGAACGATATAAGTAGCACCACCTTTTACCTTTATTGTATTCATTCCACTACTAATTTTTGCATTTGCTACTTCCTGTCCAAGAACATTATAAACTACCATATCAGCAGTTAAACCTGACGGAAGAACAACATTAACAGCATTTTCAGAACTATATACTTTTACGCTTCCTGCAAGTGGATTGTCAATTCCAACTGTACCAAAATGTAAACGGAAACGAGCTGCATCATCACCAATTGCTGCCTGGAATGTGTAAGAGCTAACTTCTTTCAGATTTATCATATTACCTTCCTGCATATCTTCCAGATCAAGGGTAGTAGAAGCACTGAAAGTATCCATGCCATCAAAATTCATTTCATATTCACCATCAGCTCCGGCGGTGAAATAAATATCAACAAAACTTGCTTCGGGCATAGAGTTCAATGAAACCGGAATATCATCAGCTTTGGTATAAAGTTGAGGAGCTTCTTCCAGTCCGAACAATTTATAAGCATCAACATCCTGATCTAAACCAGTAGTAGAACTGTTATCAATTGTAAGCACTGAATAGTCAGCCAAATCATTACCCATAACTGAGAATTCAAGCCTGCCTTCTGATTTGCTTTTATAGAAAGAAGTCATTCCATGAACACGTGAAGCCTGAGGCATAGTTACTGATCCAGGAGCAATGTTACAAAGCACAAAGAAACCATTCATTGCAGGAATGATATCACCAGCAAGTGTTCCTGTTCCTGCACCATCGGCAACGAGGTAGTTTCCTCCAGCATTGCTCCAAACCCATGCATGACTATCCATGCCTGTCATTGGCCAGCTACCGTCGAAATGAAGGGCTGATGCAAATGGGTTACCAAGCAAATGGAAACCGGCCAGCAACGGATCCGGACCACCAGCAGTTACGGTTAAACCACTTTTTGTAAGATCGCCACTGTTCAAAGCTCCATTATCAAAATAGAAAGTATTTGGAGCAGTTGCGTTTAAGGAATAACCTTCACCTGCTGAAAGAATAGTTGAAGGAGCTTCAATGTTTACCCACATTTGAGTTGCCTCATCCCATTTACGGAGGTATTCGCCAAGAAAAATTATTGCCTGAGCATAATCAACCGGTTGCGAGATCATATGATACTGACTGGCACCACCGTTTGCTGAGCGCTCAACAACGGTATTTCCACCTATCATTACGTTACCGCTTTCGATGATGGATCCATCTGATTTTACTGTCAGGTCGCCATCAATCATTAAACTTCCCAGAACAGTTAATGCTCCCATTGGATCAATGGTTAAACTGCTTATTCTTACAGAGGCTTTTGAAGATGCACTGATCTCAGCAAAGTTAGCACCCGCTCCAATGGTTACATCAGAAGCACAAGCAGGAACCATTCCGCCATCCCAGTTTGCAGTGTTGAACCAATCGTTATCTGCAGCACCAGTCCACAGTGCTGAGGCAGGTCCCGGATCGGAAGGAGAAACACTTCCATCAATATAATCAACATTGGTTAGCGTTACACCCAGTTCATTTGAAATTTCACTTACAGGATCAAAGGTAATTGCTCCCGTACAATCAGTATATTGGAATCGCATATCCAGTACATGTACCTGACCTGAAATGGTAATACCAACACCTGTAATATCAAACCAACTTACTGCAATTCTACCATCGGGTAATTGATTCCACTGCAACAATGGACCAAATACACCTGAATTCAGATTTTCGCACTGTACAAAATTGAGGTTTGATTCATCAGGAATTAAATAGAAAGAAATAGCACCAATTGCACCCAGGTCATTTAATACAATCGGAACTACTACTTCACTATTCAGGGGTGAAGTTACATCCATAACCTGGGCACTGCCCTGCGCATTTACCGATGCTGAAAACAAGATCAGCATTCCGCAGGCAATCATTATTTTTTTAAAGAAATTTGTTTTCATTTTATTGTGTTTTCTTATTTATTACTATTCAATTTATTTTGAAGGAGTATAAGAACCATTTGCATCACCTGAAATAATTCCCTGCACATCCTGTGTTAAATCAGAAGTACTTACACTGATTGAAGGAGATTCAAATATCCAGTCAGATGCTGTCCATGCCGGAACAGACAAACCAATACTACGACGTGCAATATTTGAGGCGTCAATGGTATTTACAGTTCCGTTTTTATTAATATCGGCTGCCAGGAATCTCAAACCAGTTAAAGTTGTATTTCCAAGGAAATGTGCTTGTGAAATCTGGGCATCCTGCGTATTTACGCCTGTTCCTGCTGGAGGATAAGGTGTAGTTGATGATAAGGTTAAGGTATAATTTCCTTCTCCAATCCTTGGAATAGTATAGTTTCCTGAACCATCAGTAGTAGCTGTTAATACAACACCTTTAGCTCCATCACTAATATTTACAGTAACACCCGATAATGGAGTGCTGGCACCGTTATTATAAGTAACAGTTCCGCTAAGTTGTACAGTCCAGTATGACCTGTGACGAACAGGAGAACTTGTCATTGGCAGGAAGTTCGGATTGGTCAGATTGAAAGGATCTGTGATCATCAAAGCACCGGCGGTAGCTTCAGTTCCATTTTCTCTTGCAGCAGTTTCAAAATAAGTTTGCTCAAAAGTTGAAACATAGTTTGTTGTGATACCAGCTAAAATAGTTGAACTAACATTTAATGTACCCGCAGTTGCATTTGCCTGAGCAGCTGTACCGTCAATGAATAAACCAATTGGCCATCCTGTAAAGAAGGCATTATAAATATCAATATCTGTATTTCTTCTGAGGTGCATAGCGCGTTTGTAATCGCTGTGAATTCCACCGGAATTATCAAGGAAAATACTTACATTGCTGAAAACAGGAGCCGTTAATGGAGTATTGCTTGAGCCTGAGCCATCATTGTCAGATTCGAATGAGTTGGAACCGGAAACGTCGGCAATTGCAGGGTCGCGCAATGAAACTGCATATTGAACCATTCCACGGTAACCGAAGTCTGTATCAAAATCATCATCCCAACCACGGAAAGCGATCAGGTGTTTTGCATTTACAAAACCACCAAACCATTCATATGAATCATCACCTGAGTAGGATACCTGGATATAATCAAGGGTTGTTCCTGAACCAACACCACCCATTGTCAAACCGTTGATCTCGTTATTAGGTTCAAAAGCAATACCCGGGAATTCCAAACGGCAATACTTCATTGTTCCTGAATTATCAGCATCATTAGCTCCACCATAGGTTGATCCAACACCACCTTCAATAGTAGCAGTACCACCCGGAACATTGATAACAGCATTACCCAAAAGGATTACACCACCCCAATCACCATAATCTCTTGAACCAACACCCTGGTTAGAAGTAAATATGATGGGAGCATTGGCGGTGCCTTCAGCTAACAATTTTCCTCCCGGCTCAACAATCAGGGTACCTTTGTTAGTTTTGTCGCCACGAATAATTGTACCTGGCTCAATGGTTAGGGTAGCGCCGCTTTTTACATAAACAAAACCATCTAGTTTATAAACGGTA
>Ga0116152_10000862_pt1 | contig 25001 bp, 14 predicted proteins | sample AD_UKC119_MetaG_FD_89894 | JGI IMG/M metagenome (GOLD analysis project Ga0116152, IMG submission 89894) | Active sludge microbial communities of municipal wastewater-treating anaerobic digesters from Hong Kong - AD_UKC119_MetaG | ecosystem: Engineered > Bioreactor > Anaerobic > Digestate...
ATTTTTAGGTCAAGGTTAAGGTCAAGGTTAAGGTCGAGGTTAAGTAAGACTTTCGTTACACGTTACAGACGTTACAATCGTTACAATGTTAAGTTTGAGGTTAAGGTTAAGGTTAAGGTTAAGGTTAAGGTTAAGGTTAAGGTTAAGCACCTTTGGTGAATCTGGCATGTTTTCAAAAAAAATCTCTTTCTACATTCAACAGCAATTTCCAATTTCAGTGTTCATGATTCAATGTTCGGCATGTAATACTCCCTTCATCCTTCCTTGTTCCTCTTGATCCGTCAGAATGCACAGATTGTTCAGTGTTCATTATTTATCATTACTTCTTCCTTCACTTCGAAAATCAAAAATCTCAAATCTGATATCGTATATCCTTCGGCTCACTCTTCTTCCCATTCAATCTGGAATTTCGTGTTTTCTTTCGGGGCGGGTTCAACCTTTTTGATGCTTGTGTCTTTTTTGAAAAGGCCAAATTCTTCATTCAGAATTTTTTTCAGATTCTGCTTTTCGGCTTTCAGATCCTGTTTCACTTTTTCCTGCATGGCCTTTTTGTCAAGCTGCTTGTACTGCGGGTTTTCGACGGTTCCTGTAATCAGAATAAAAATAGTCGGATCGCCCACTCCATCATCAACAACATAACCATATTCATCTTCGGGACGGGTTTTATCTCCGCCTTTTTTCACATCCGAAAACTTCACTTCGAGATGATATTCAATGTTATTTTCAAATGTATGCGATCCGGTAACCTTCAGATTCATTACGTTTGAGCGAATTTCCGTTTTCGGAATTTTAATGGTTTTGTCGCTGATGGAAATGGTGCTGACCATTTTTTCAAACTGAATATCCGAAAAATCTCTTCCTTTAATAATCTTCTCGAGATCGTTGATGGGCGCGTATCCTACAAGCTGTCCATCTCTGATTTCAATCTCAGCACCTGCAACAATCGATGCCGGATCAACTTCGAGCGTTTCGGAAAAAGTTGCTTTCATCTGCAGCGAAACATCTGTGCGGCCACGCAGATTGTCATAAGTCAGATCTTTCTGTCCGAAATTATTGAACACAATAAATGCTTCACGCACGTCAAGGTTTTTAAGATTTGCATCAAGCGAAACCTTAACATCCTTGTTTTTAAGCTCACAGGAGCCGCTTCCTCGAATGGATCCACCCAATGTCTTCAGACTCACATCTTCGGCCAGAACTTTGTTTTCGCCCACATGCACCGTGGCTTTTACATTGCTTGCACCGAATTTATTATACGACAAACGGTCGGCCGAATACTCTACAACCGCTCGGACATTTTTTGGTAAAACAAATTTTATTTCTGTTTCTTTTGTCTTCTGCGTATTTTCTTCTTCAGGGAAAAGCTCTGTGACATCAATATTCTTCGAATGCAGATCAGCACTCAGTTTCAGCTCGTTGTCATCAATAAACAGAAATGGCAGAATGTCCTTTAGAATGGCATTTCCGCTGAAATCACTGGAACCATATGCAACATTCATTTCCTTTATTTCAAGGTCACGGTTTGAAAAAATGGCATCCAGTTTTTTCACAGCAGCCACTTTGCTCATTCCTTCGGTCTGCAGCTTTGCATCTTCGATCAGAAGCGTTCCCTGACTTTTGCTGTCAATAAAATCCTTTGCCTGCAAATTGGAAAAATCGTCAATGGTTCCTTCATACTGAACATCAAATTTCACGTTGCCCGCCATCTCTTTCACGCTCTCCCACTGGCCCCATTCCTGAATTTTTCCCAAAGACATATCGCCTTTCAACGACAATTTTATCTGCGGATTTTTCAGGTTCATAATTTGCAGACTTCCCGAAATGGTCTTCCCGTCCAGTGTTGCACTGAAGTTTTTCATTGACAGGAAATACTTTTCCTGCGCAGCAAAATCGGGTGTTGTAAATTTTCCGTTGAAGCGAATGTTGCTCAGTGCAATATTGTTTTCTGGTCTTTCAATATAGCCATCCTGCATCAGCAGTGACACATCGACTGAGGGCATTTTCCCGTCGCTGTACTTTCCTTTGATGTGCGACTCGATTGAAATAGTACCGCGATGCTCGAGTCCATCCGAGAATTTCCGGACTTCCTGCGGCATCAGACTGATGAATTCATTCAGATCGGTGTTGTCCGATTTCACTGTGATATCAACGGTTTCGCGCGATTTATCATAATCCACCTTCCCTGCTGCCAGCAGAACCACATCGGCAATCTGAATCTCCACGCTATTGAATGAAACATTCGAAGTCGATGTGTTTACATCAATCACACCATTGAGCAGGGCGTCTGTTCCGGGAATGAAGTCCATGCCTGAAACATGGATAGTGTCAACACGCAATGCAGCAGACAGTTTCACGTTGTAATCATCTTCGTAAAAGCTGCCCGATGCTCTGGCCTGATGAAAAAAGAATGTGTATTGCTGATCGAAACGCTCATCAAAATATCCACCACGCACATCGGAAAGATAGATTCTTTCAAGATGAAACGCTGTACTTTCCGAAGAAGTGGTTGTATCTGTTGTTGGTTTCAGAATATGAAAATTATCAGAACCATCTTTGAAAACCCGCAGCCAGACTGATCCGCGATCCATCCCAATCTGGCGGATGGTGTAGTCACCAGTAATCATATCTATCAGATTGAACTCAAGCGAAACCCAACGTGCTGAAAAAAGATTTCCTGTTTTCTGCTGTGTGGCATCGCTGGCCGACACTTCGTTGAACACTACCGACACCATGGGAAAATGATGAAACAAAGTCACATCAACATCCTTTACCTTGATTTCGGAATTGAGTTCCTTGTTGATCTGACCAATTACTTTCTGCTCAATTTTATTCTGAAAAATAAACACCAGCAGCCATGCCAGCAGAATCAGAAACACCACGGATCCGATCAGCCAAAGGAAAATCCGCAGTGCGATTCCGTACCATTTCCGCTTTTTTCTGGTCTTTGTTTCTGTTGCCGGTTGTTCCATCTGTGTAATAACGTTGTTACAGCTGTAAAAATTACATTGACTTTTCCGACCTGAAACTGTCCCAGCCCTGCGCCTTGAGCGAAATACTCTGGCCGGCTTTGGTGATCAGATTCATGCCTTCGTTTTTGTCGGTGATGTGACCAATCACCAGAATGTCATCGCGGTCTTTCAGCTTTTCGTATTCTGCCAGCGGCACCGTGAAAAGTAGCTCGTAGTCTTCGCCTCCGTGCAATGCCATGGTGATATCGGTCACATTGAATTCTTCGGCTACTCTGCCTGTTTCAATATCCACCGGAATTTTTTCCTCGTATATACTGCATCCTGTGCCGCTCTGCGAGCAGATGTGGTGAAGCTCCGACGAAAGTCCGTCGGAAATATCCATCATCGAAGTCGGTTTAATTCCAACCTTGCGTAGTTTCTCCATCACGTCGAAACGCGCTTCAGGTTTGAGCTGGCGTTCTATCACATATTCAAATCCCTGCAGGTCGGGCTGGAAATTCGGATTTGCCTCGAAAGTTTTTTTCTCGCGCTGCAAAATGAGCAGTCCTGCGTAGGCCGCTCCAAGATCGCCACTCACGCAGATCAGGTCATTCACCTGAGCACCGTTGCGATAAACAATGTCTTCTTTTTTTGCTTTGCCGACAACGGTAACCGAAATCACCAGTCCCTGAGCGCTGCTGCTGGTGTCGCCTCCAACGAGATCGACCTTGTATTTGTCACAGGCCATTTTCATTCCGGCAAACAATTCATCCAGTGCTTCAACCGAAAAACGGTTTGATATACCTATACTCACCAGCACCTGTTGCGCTACTCCGTTCATGGCCGCAATGTCGCTCAGATTCACAACAATCGATTTGTATCCCAGATGACGCAGCGGCATCCACGACAGATCGAAATGCACACCTTCGAGCAGCAGATCGGTTGACAGGAGGGTTTGTTCTTCAGCGTCGTATTCAATGACAGCCGCATCATCACCGATGCCTTTGCGGGAGCTTTTGTTCACCAGCGGAAAATCTTTGGTGAGGTGATGAATGAGACCAAATTCACCCAAGGTGGAAATATCGGTGTGGGCCGGCTTTTTATCTTCGAGCATAGTATTCCTTTTTCTGCAAAATTAATCAATCCTTTACCTTTATAAAAGGGAGAGAGGAGATGTTATTAACCGCAGAGGTTTGAAAAGCGCGGTGCTAATTGGATTGTTTTGAGAGTCAAGCATGCTGAATTTATTCGTCAGCATACTATAACAGAGATTTTGGCCTCCGAGCCGGGATCTCATCGAAAACCTTCTATGCCAATGCTGGATTGTACGCCGCCAAAACTGTTTCGCAGCCGACGATTCCATGTCAGCAAGCTTTGCTGTTAATCCCCTTCTTGCTGACGATAGAATGTCGGCGAGGCTGCATCTCAGCCAACGCTGGAATGTTCTCCTTCGTCGGACTATGGATTGTTGGTTTTCACAACAGCTTTGCCGATGAACAAATATTTTTTGCGGTCGTCGAGACGCTGACATAAAACGCGCGTGCGCTGCAGACTAAGTTTGCGATAAGTTTTTTCTTTCCAGATGAATTCGGCGCCGTCGGGTAAATCTTTTACGCGGGTTTCACCTTCCTGAATTTCGATTTCAGCATCACTGTTTTCGTAGGTCACGCGCGGCTTTTCGAGCTGATACAGCGCTTCGGTTTTCCATTCGGGTGCAAATTCATACAACGACATGACAATACGCAGCAACATTTTGAAGGCGAATTTCCATTCCTCGCCGTGCGGCTGAGCACGGTGTCCGTATTCGCGCCACACCATGGCATGCGCCAGTTCGTGACACAGAATAATCATAAAATGTCCAAGTGGCAATTCACGTCGCACATACACCCGCGCCGGAATATCATTTCCTTTCACCATGAAAGTGCCAAGCCGGTGTTTTGAGTTGCGTTGAAAATAAATTTCGGTATTGAGCCGTGTTGCAGCATCGTGCAAAAACAGGTACAACTGCCGGTTGTAATTTTGTACAAAAAAAGTTGCTGAAACCGGTTTCATATTCCCTCCGGAAAACGGAATTAATCAAGCTTAAGAACAGCCAGGAATGCGCTCTGCGGTACTTCGATGTTACCCACCTGACGCATGCGTCTCTTTCCTTTTTTCTGTTTTTCGAGCAATTTGCGTTTACGCGAAATATCACCGCCGTAGCATTTTGCAGTAACGTCTTTGCGATATGCCTTGATGGTTTCGCGCGCAATGATTTTGGCTCCGATAGCGGCCTGTATGGCAATGTCGAACTGCTGTCGCGGAATCAGGTCTTTCAGTTTTTCGCACATGCGGCGGCCGAAAGAGTATGAATTATCTTTGTGAATGAGCGTTGACAAGGCATCGACCTGCTCACCATTAAGCAAAATATCGAGGCGCACCAGATCCGCTTCGTGGAAACCACATTCATGATAATCGAACGAGGCATATCCTTTCGAAATGCTTTTCAGTTTATCATAGAAGTCGAAAACGATCTCTGCAAGCGGCATTTCGAATGTTACCTCCACACGATCCGTTGAAAGAAATACCTGATTTTTCATTACGCCTCGCTTGTCAATACAAAGCTTCATGATCGCACCCTGGTATTCGGACTTGGTAATAACGTTTGCAGTGATATAGGGCTCTTCGATGTAATCAATTTTGGTGATATCCGGAAGTCCGCTCGGGTTGTGCACTTCAACAAGTTCCTTCTTCAGCGTGTACACTTTGTACGATACATTGGGAACCGTCGTAATGACATCCATGTTGAATTCGCGGTCGAGGCGTTCCTGAATAATTTCCATATGCAGGAGTCCCAGAAAACCGCAGCGGAAGCCGAATCCGAGAGCAGCAGAAGATTCCGGTTCAAATGTCAGCGAAGCATCGTTGAGCTGCAGCTTTTCGATGGATTCGCGCAATTCTTCGTAATCATCGGCATCGACCGGATAGAGGCCGGCAAAGACCATCGGTTTAGCTTCCTTGAATCCTTCAATACCAGTTGTGCAAGGGTTATCGACTTTGGTGATGGTGTCACCAACCCTGACTTCGCGGGCGACCTTGATGCCTGAGATGATATAGCCAACATCGCCGGCCGAGAGTTCAGATCTGGGTTCCAGCTTCATTCCAAGTGTACCGACTTCATCGGCGCGATATTGTTTTCCGGTGCTGATAAGCTTCACCAGGTCATTCGTTTTAACAGTGCCGTTTTTAATCCGGAAATAGGTAATAATTCCGCGGAAAGAATTATACACACTGTCGAAAATCAGCGCCTGGAGCGGAGCTTCGGGATCGCCTTTGGGAGCAGGAACTTTATTGATGATGGCATCAAGAATTTCTTCGATACCCATACCGGTACGGGCGCTGGCTTCGATGATGTCTTCGCGCGGGCAGCCCAGCAGTTCAACAATCTGATCCTTCACTTCTTCGGGCATGGCGCTGGCCATATCCATTTTATTGAGGATTGGAATGATTTCGAGATTGTGATCGATGGCCTGATAGAGGTTGGAAATGGTCTGGGCCTGGATTCCCTGCGTGGCGTCGATGACCAGCAAAGCACCTTCGCAGGCGGCAATGGCGCGTGAGACTTCATAGGAAAAATCAACGTGACCCGGAGTGTCGATCAGGTTCAGCTTGTATTTCTGACCACCGCGCTCACAGCGCATCTGAATAGCATGACTCTTGATGGTAATGCCTTTTTCGCGCTCCAGATCCATGTCGTCGAGGACCTGGTTCTGAAACTCGCGCTCACTCACCGTTCCGGTGAATTCCAATAAACGATCAGCCAGCGTTGATTTACCGTGGTCAATATGTGCAATAATGCAGAAGTTGCGTATGTTATTCATAATCGGGTGCAAAAGTAATAAAATACGAGATACGAAATACGAAATCAGAAATACGAAATGATGTGGAAATGTGTCGCTTCGCTCATGTGACACCTGCGGCGTATGTGCAAATATGAGATTCTGGAAAGATTTGTAACGATTGTAACGTGTAACGTCTGTAACGACTGTAACGCGTAACGATTAACTTGACTATTTCAGAAAAAAGTTCAAAGAAACGATCAACCCCATATTGGTCAGGTCAAAAGTCATTTGCTGCTTTGTGTAGGTGTTGGCAAAGCCGGCATTAATTTCATTGTTGTATCCGGCAATATTTACATTCCAGAATGGCAGCGTGTAATACGGAATCAGATCGAAACTGAAACCGTCTTCCTTTCCGAATGAGAGCATGAAACGTACACTTCCGGACAGAAAAAATTTATCGACTGCCTGCAAATATTTATCGTAGGGGCCATTTCCGATTTTATATTTTACGAAGAACTGATCCATGTTGAAACTGAATCCGGGACCAGCTCTGAAGCCCTCACCATGAATCAGATTCAGATTGTAGAAAAAGCTGAAACCATCATGCGAAATTTTTACTTTTCTAAAATATTCAGCGTCGAGTGAATCCAAACCGCTTCCTTTGCTTTTGAAGCGATGCAGATGCAAGTCGAATCCGTAAGAGCTCCAACCATTGTTTACTTTGCAACCAAGTATAATTCCTCTTGAAAAACCAGGAGACCCAAGAGAATTGTCGGGAGCGAATAACGGCTCTGAATAATGGTTATTGAAATCGGACACAATCAGATCAATCGGAGCAGTATTCTCATATTGCTCAAAGCTGTATCCGAAGGTGAACAAAGCGGTCTGACCATGAGAACCGATGCCGGCGAAGAATAACAGGGACAATAAAAAAGCTGTTCTTTTCTTCATGTTTTCAAATATTATCAGAACACCATTTCCGGCGCAATTTCTTCCGTTTTACGGTTGGAATGCATTACCCGATAACGCACATAATATTCAAACTGACCTCCACCAACAATGATATCGGTAATCACCACATCGCTGCTGTCGAATTTCAGTTTAACGATATCGCCGATTTTATGTGGAATCACAATGCGTGAAGAGTCGCGCGTATATCCGGCTTCGACAAGCCCGCGATATTTTATAAGATGATTGGCAATTGTACTCAGACTGTCAATGGTTCTGTTTGCCATTGTCAACCGGGTAATTTCCTGCTGATATTTCAATTGCATGTCGGCCATGGCTTTCTGGTGGCGCTGATTGGCAGTCATGTTGAAATAAATGAGCACGCCAATCAATCCTATCATTAAAATAATTCCAATGATTAGCCATATTTTAGAGCTGCCTGTATTTTCTTCTTGTGGAATTTTTGAATCTGTACTTTCCATAAATATTATTATTTGAACAAATATATAAATATTTTCCGTTTCAAATTCTTATTTGAAAATCATGATTTTCTAATGAGTTTCTACAGGTTTTTGTTTGTAGTACTTCGCAACGCTTGATGGCAAACTGCAAAAACAAAGTCGGTCAGAGTTACCGGTCAAAGTTTTGAATCATGAACAAAGAACAAGGAAACTCGAAGTGGGAATTAAGTATGATGTAAATTTCCTTAATCATTCTCACTTCCTTGCCTGCCTGGCGTCAGACAGGTTCGTTGTTCAGAGTTCGTGGGGTGCCGGGATCTCGTCAAAAACCTACACAGCCCATGCTTAGACATCGACCACGTGAAACGTGGCCAGAGAAGAGATCCCGGGACAAGCCCGGGAATTCAGCGGTGATTTCCGGGCTGTCAGCAAGAAATACTCATTCGCGTGATATCTGTCTTTGATTTAATTAAAAATCGTTTTTGATAATAATTAATTTTAATTGCACAAAAAACTTGCATCCAAATTTATTACCTTTACAAATCAATTAAAAAAAACATGAACAGTTTCAATAATCTCCCATTGCTGCAGCAAGCCGACCTGAAGGGAAAAGTGGTACTGGTACGCGTTGACCACAACGTTGTAAAAAAAGGGCTGATTCACGATCCGTATCGCATTGATGCGACTCTCGGAACCCTGTATTATATTGTATCACGCGGCGGCAAACTGATTCTCATGACACATGTCGGACGTCCGAAAGACAAAAAGGCAGGCACCATTAACATCGGCCCGGAGAGCTCGGTTGAACCCATCGTGCAGTATTTCGAAAACAAGCTGCATGTGAAATTTGCCATTCCGGAATTTTTACCCGATGGTGATAAAGGTTACCGCGGAATTGAAACATCGGTGAATCATCTGATTCGCGATTTGCGCGAAGACCGCATCGACGGAATCTATCTGCCCAACACACGCTGGTTTTCGGGCGAAGAAGCCAAAGGAGAAGATGCCGATCGCTTTGCCTATCAACTCGCCGGACTCGCCGACATTTTTGTCAACGATGCATTCGGATCGTGGCAGCCACACGCCTCCACAGTTGGTATCACCAAATATCTGCCGTCGTACGCCGGATTTTTACTGCAAAAGGAAATGCAGAATCTCGACCGCATTTTTGCACCACAAAAGCCATTTGTGGCTGTGGTAGCGGGCTCCAAGTTCGACACTAAAATCGACAGTTTGTTTACCTTGCTCGAAAAATCGGATTATCTGGTTTTAGGCGGCGTGATTTACAATGCCTATCTCTGCGCCAAGTACGGTTTTGAAATCAAAGGGCTCGAAGCCGATGATATCAAACACGCAAATCGTTTTGCAGAATTTGCAGCTAAACATCCGGGAAAACTGGTAGAGCTGCCTTTCATTGTGGAGTCTGATACACTCGAAGGCCGCAAGGAAGGCCAGTTTCGCACGCACGATATTCGCGCGCTGAAACAAGGAACAAAGCTCAATTATGTACTCGATGTTGCGCGTGAATCATTCAGCGAACAAAGTGTTCTGGACATTTTTCATGGCGCTCACACTATTTTTGTCAACGCTGTAATGGGCTTCACTCCACATTTTAACGAAGGCACTATTGCGTTGGATGAGTTGATTGATAAAAATATAGATGCCGTAAAACTCTATGGCGGCGGCGACACCATGCAGGAACTGAAACGATTGCTGCCCGGACTTTATATCATGGCAATTGACAATCCGAAATACTATATTTTTACAGGAGGCGGCGCAGTGTTGAAAGCCATTGAACAAGGCACGGCATTTGGGCTGGAACCGGTGAAAGCCTTGATGAGCGGTGAACGGTGAGCGGCGAACGGTGAGCGGTTATTGGTTAATGGTTCTTGGTGAGTTATAAGCTATGAGTTATAAGTGATGAGTTATGCATGAAATTTTGCAACAATTGTTACGCGTAACGAAATAATGTCGAAATGTAAAAAAGTGTTTCTGATTAAAATTTCAATTGAAAAAAATGCTGTTGAAAAAGTTGACGGGTTTTGTGTTGGTTTTGTTCATGCTGGTTTCATGCGGAATGGCGCAGAAACAGGGCGTTGAAACATTTTCTATTAAAATCGATTCGTTGTATGATGACAACAATCAGCTGAATGCTGCAGGGAATGCGCTGGTTGAAAAAATTGCCGCGAAAATGAATTCGTTTTTCAGCAGTTGTCTGAATATTAATCATAGTTGTATCCATGAATCTGACACCATTTGCTATCAGAAGTTAAAGACATTTGTAAACGCTATAATTGTGAAGGTTCCTGCTGGCCAGTTTTTTGGTCCTGTATCAGAACCCGCTCATATGAGTTGTGAAGACTGCTTTGAATTAATAATAAGCGAATGTCCGGAGATAAGCTATGATGGAAATTCGCCAATTATCATTATCAGGGACGACGAAGATACTACTTATAGTCCGCCAGTAATAATTAAAGAATCCGAAGATACCGTTGGAATAAAAATCCTTGACGTGCTTTCAAAAAACAGAAAAATCGCCCGCCTTTACAAAGATACAGTGATGGTGAAAAACAATCCTTATCGCATTGTGTATTTCATTGATACAACTGAGGTTCACGGAATAAATAAAAATTATTCCGGAGACAACTTTTGCGTTATCACTCAGGAAAAGGATTTACCGATATATAATCGTTATCAGGTGTTTCATGTATCCTATTTCAGACACGGAAACTATTTTGCAGATGTATCTTTACTGAACAGAGTCCGGAAAAAGATAATCGCTGTTGATTGCGAGCTGAAAGGCGACGGGGCAGACAATTGGAAAGTTCACCGTATAAAAATTAAAAAAAGAAATATTTATAAAATTAAAAGATGAAATCCTGAAACGAACAATGCTACACTCTCATTCTATTTTTAATCATCGCCAAAAGATTCTGAAAAAATTTATTCCTCTGTTTTTCAGCCATACCACTCAGCTGCGTCGATTTACGGATGAGGCCGGTGAGCCAGTCGCGTGTGGCAGCACAGAAATCTTCGTCGGCAGTTTCAAGTGTATTGAATGTTGAGTGGCGCAGAAAAACTTTTTTATTTTTCCCAATCGAAGTATAAATACAATTGTTGCCGATTTCGATATCGCAGCGATAAAATGTATAATTTTTGTCGCCCGCATGATCTTTTCGCTTGGTCCCGGGCTCAGTCATGCTGCGGATTTCGGACATTAGTGATAATAAATCTGCATATAATTTCTGCGTTGTTTCGCTGTCTTTAAAAAAGCCACTTTCCGAATAAAAATCGATTTGTTTGAGAATGCTGTTCAATGTCTGTTCACTCCATATCTCGGTTGAAGGCACTATGCGATACGATTCAAGGATTTCATTGCCGATGCTCATCAATTCTTCAGGTGCTACTTCATCCTCGAAAAAGCTATTCTGATATTCCGGAACATTCATCACCGAGCGCATCCAGTAATAGCATTTAAACCAGGCCAGCTGCGGAAAAGCGAATAAGATAAAAAAAGGAATATCGGCGGCCACATACATGATTTCACGTTCTTTGGCATTTTTTAAAATCATCATTTCATCGCGGATACGACAAAGATATTGTTGAAAAAGCTCAATGGAATCGACCGGCCATTGATATTGAAAATAAGCAGAACCACGATGCGACTCACAAAAGCCATCGAACGAAATATGAAAATGGTTACAAAGTTTCACCATTTCACTGAGCGAAAATTCAGTTTCTCCGCGCAATCGGCGATAGACACTATCGTTACTGAGCGACAAAGCTGTTCCAACCTCAGCAACAAGTTGCACCCCGGAAGGCACAATATTCCGAAGCAATCTGATAAAATTTTCCTGCACTGAAAACTGATCACTCATACGATACAATATTTTTCACATGCAAATATGCATTTTAAAGATGAGAAATACATATGAAAATCAAAAAAAACAAAATATCCTAAAAAACATTAAAAAAACGCCACCAACTGAAAAATCACAAATAGTAGCCATATACATATTTTTTACACATATTCAGCTGATATTTATAGTTTAAATAAAATATTTAAAACAATTTGCTCTTTCATTTGTTTCAAGTCTAAAATTAAAGAATAATTGCTTTAAAACAAAAATCATAAGATTTTATGCCGATTGAAAACAAAACATATTTACCAATACACTATACGTTAAAAATTTCCCAAGCAAGATAATTTAAAAATCAAATGCAACTATATAATGTATTAAGTTGTATTATTGTTGATTAAATAAATTAAACCCCATGAGAAACATTTACGCATTATTAATTTTTGTTGTTTTTCTTGCCTTCAGTTCCCATACTGAAGCTCAGACGCTGAAAGAAAACACCCAACAATTACAGACCGAACAGACCTCAAATGTAATTTATCCGGTACGTGCCTGGGTAACAAAACCTCTGCGTGAACTGACACAAGAGAATCCCTGGCGCGAGCCCGATTTCACAACAATCCCATGGGTATCACCCGACCGGAAAAACAGGCCGCGTCAGACTTTTATTTATTCAGCTGCCGATGGTCCCGAATATGGCAATGACTCTTCAATCATTCAAACAAAAATGGGAACCCGCGATGCGACACAATCGACAAAAGCACTTATTAAAAACTGGGCGGGAATTCAAAGTTCATCATATCCACCAGATCCCACAGGAGCGGTAGGACCCAACCATTATATCCAAAGCGTCAATGCAACTACTGTTCGCATTTTTGATAAAAACGGAAACACATTGGAAAGCTTTCTCATGGGGACTATTTTCGGAGAAACATCCAATGCCGGTGACCCGATTATCATGTACGACCGATTTGCCGATCGCTGGTTTGTAAGCCAGTTTGGAGACAATAATGAAATATTTATTGCCATTTCACAAACAGCAGATCCGACCGGATCCTACTATGCTTACGAATATGTTTCACCACAGTTTCCTGATTACCTGAAATTTTCCATATGGCACGATGGCTATTACATGACATCGAACCAAAGCACTGATAAAGTCTATGTTTTTGAGCGCGACTTAATGCTAACCGGAAACTCCGGAGCCAGAGCCATTTATCAGACATTTACCACCGGTTCAGTATCGGCCTTTTTTGTTCCGCTGCCAGCCGATGCAGCCGACAATCATACATTACCAGCTGCCGGCACACCACTGCCTTTCTTTGCTTATTACGATAACGCCTGGGGTGGGGGTACCGATGGAATAAAAATCTGGACTGCCACCACCAATTGGTCAGCGGGCACTCTAACCATTTCGACCACACCTACACAGGTAAACACAAGTGCATTTGATGCCTCATACGATTCCAACTGGGACGATGTTCCCCAACCAAACGGCGTTGAACTTGACGGAATCGGGGGCGTACTGATGTACCGGGCTCCGTGGCGTTCATGGAGTGGCTATAACAATGTTATTTTAACATGGGGAGTAAAAATTTCAGAATCACCAAGGCAGCGAGCCATCATGTGGTGTGAACTTCGCCAGATTTCAGGCACATGGAGTGTTTATCAGCAGGGCATCTATGCACCCGACACGCATACCCGCTGGATGAGCAGCGCCACCATGGATGATAACGGCAGTATTGGATTATGCTATGCCAAATCTTCCACCACCATTTATCCGGGTTTATATTACACCGGACGTCTTGCAAGCGATCCGCTAGGCACCATGACGTTAACCGAAACCCAGGTTGTGGCCGGAACCGGTTCGCAATCCACATACAACCGGTTCGGAGATTATTCACAGACATCGCTTGATCCGGATGGAGTTACATTCTGGCATACCGGAGAATATGTAACCACGACCTCCGGGCAGGAAACCCGGGTATATTCTTTCCAGATTCCTGCCGGTCCGCTCGCACCAGTAGCCAATTTCACAGCTGATGCAACCGCGCCGTTTTGTTCAGGGACGGTTCAATTTACCGACATGTCGTCCAACGCTCCGACATCCTGGTTATGGAATTTCGGTGACGGACAGACATCGACACAACAAAACCCCTCTCACACTTATACAGCAAGTGGCACCTATACTGTTACACTTACATCCACCAATACATTGGGCAATGATTCGGAAGTAAAGACCAGTTACATTACCATTGACATTCCGGCTACAGCATCGGCCACAAATGCAGAACGCTGTGGAACAGGTACAGTAACACTGTCTGCATCGGGAACAAACACCCTGAACTGGTATGATGCAGCAAGCGGCGGAAATTTACTCGGCACTGGAACCAGTTTTACCACTCCCAGTATCAGCACAACAACAACTTATTACGTTGAGAACAATATTCCTTCAGCTCCTGCAAATGTTGGACCCGCAGTCGGAGGTGCTTCACGCAACATTGCAGCCATTTTGTATTTCGACGTGTACCAACCGATGACTTTAATTTCAGTACAAGCCAGAGCACAAACAACAGGCGTAAAAACAATCACATTGCTCGATAATACCGGAGCCACCGTTTACACGGCCAATGTAACCGTAAATAACTCAGTAACGACCATTACATTGAATTGGGTTATTCAGCCAGGTAGCGGATATCAGTTACTGACTCTGGAAAATTCAGCATTATACCGTATAAGTTCAGGTGTATCCTATCCTTACACTGCACCAGGGTTGTGTAGTATTACCGGATGCGATATTGGCAGTGCTTATTATTATTCATGGTTTAACTGGAATGTCCAGGGATTAGGATGCGGAAGCACCCGTGTTCCGGCTGTTGCAACAATCAATCCAACCGTAACTCCCTCAGTAGCCGTTACACCTTCAGCAACAAATATCTGCTCGGGTACAGGTGTTACATTTACCGCAACGCCAAGCAATGGCGGAACACCTTCGTACCAATGGAAGGTGAATGGCAACAATGTTGGCAGCAACAGCCCAACCTTCACATCCAGTGCATTATCTGACGGAGATGTAATTACATGTACCATGACTTCAACTGAATCATGTGCATCACCTGCTACAGCAACTTCGTCCGGTATAACCATGACTGTAAATCCTGTTGTTACTCCTGCTGTTTCGATTGCTGCCTCTGCTTCAACCATCTGCGATGGAAACAGTGTTACTTTCACAGCAACACCAAGCAATGGCGGAACGCCTACTTATCAGTGGAAACTCAATGGAAACAATGTGGGAACAGGTGGAACAACCTATACCAATTCAGGACTCAATGACGGCGATATCGTATCCTGTGTCATGACATCAACAGAAGTATGTGCTACCACAGGCACTGCCAATTCCAATCCGGTTACAATGGTTGTCAACCCCAATGTAATCCCGTCTGTAGCTGTTTCAGAATCTCAAAACAATATCTGTGATGGCACCAATGTTACATTTACCGCTTCGCCAAGCAATGGCGGTACACCGGCTTATCAGTGGTATCTCAACAGCAATCCTGTCGGATCAAACAGCGCAACCTACAGCAATGCAGCTCTCAATGACGGCGACGAAATCACTTGTGTTATGACATCGACAGCAGCATGCGCTTCCCCTTCGTCTGTTTCTTCCACCCCTGTAACCATGACAGTGAATTCCGCTGTAACACCATCTGTTTCAGTAAATGCATCTTCTACAAGCATCTGCGATGGAACCAATGTTACATTTACAGCTTCGCCTGTTAACGGCGGTACTCCGACTTATCAGTGGTTACTCAACGGAAACAATGTTGGCTCTGGCGGCACAACCTATTCAAATGCATCCTTAAATGATGGAGATGTTATTACTTGTATCATGACATCCACTGAAACCTGTGCTACACCAACATCAGTAACTTCATTACCTGTTTCCATGAGTGTAAGCGCTCCGGTAACTCCTTCTGTAGCTGTTTCTGCTTCGGAAACGAATATCTGCTCAGGCACCAGTGTTACTTTCAACGCAACACCAACAAACGGCGGAACACCAACCTATCAATGGCAAGTCAATGGCAGTAATGTCGGAACCGGAGCCAGTTATACCAATGCTTCACTGAACGATGGAGATGAAATCACCTGCATCATGACTTCGACAGCCGCCTGTGCAACCCCTGAAACAGTTACATCGGCGCCGGTAAACATGACCGTCAACACAACGCTTACACCTTCGGTTATGGTATCTGCATCGGCAACAACCATTTGTTCCGGTTCCAGTGTAACCTTCTCTGCAACGCCCACCAATGGCGGAACACCGTCCTACCAGTGGTATCTGAACGGATCGCCAACAGGAATAAACAGTGCAACCTATTCCAACAACGCATTAAATGATGGAGACGTCATTACCTGTGAAATGACCTCTTCAGAAATCTGTGCCTCTCCTGTCCTTGTTGTTTCATCACCAGTAACTATAACTGTCAGCTCAAGCGTTACTCCATCGGTTTCAGTCAACGCTTCATCAACGAATATCTGCTCAGGGACTGCCGTTACTTTTACGGCAACGCCCACCAATGGCGGAACACCGGCCTACCAATGGTACCTCAACGGATCGCCAACAGGAATAAACAGTGCAACTTACAACAATGCAGCGCTCAATAACGGCGACGAAATCATCTGCGTGATGACATCGACAGAATCATGCGCCTCGCCAACTTTTGCTACTTCAGCACCAGTTACAATGACCGTGAGCAGCACATTAACCCCGGCCGTTTCGGTTGCTGCATCAGCCACCAGCATTTGTTCAGGGAACAATGTTACTTTTACCGCAAATCCCGTGAATGGCGGAACACCAGCATATCAGTGGTATCTGAACGGATCGCCGGTAGGAGGAAACAGTGCAACTTACAATGATGCAGCACTCAATGATGGCGACGAAATCACCTGTGTCATGACTTCGACAGAATTATGCGCCTCGCCGGCTACAGCCACTTCAGCACCGGTTATAATAACGGTAAACAGCACACTGACTTCTGCCGTTTCGGTTGCTGCATCCGCCACCAGCATCTGTTCAGGAACCGATGTTGCATTTACCGCAAATCCTGTTAATGGCGGAACACCGACATATCAGTGGTACCTCAACGGATCGCCGGTAGGAGGAAACAGTGCAACTTACAATAATTCAGGACTCAATAACGGCGACGAAATCACCTGTGTTATGACTTCGACAGAAACATGTGCTTCACCAACTACGGCAACATCTGCTCCGGTCACCATGATTGTCAATACAAGTGTAACACCCTCTGTCGCAATCAATGCATCAGCAAACAATATCTGCTCCGGAACCAGTGTTACATTTACTGCAACACCCACCAATGGCGGAACACCGGTTTATCAGTGGTATCTCAACAGCAATCCTGTCGGATCAAGCAGCGCAACCTACAGCAATGCATCGCTTGCTGATGGCGATGTTGTCAGTTGCATGATAACTTCATCCGAAACATGTGCAACTCCTTCCACAGCAACCTCAGCACCTGTAGTCATGACGGTAAATGCCAATGTAACACCATCGGTTTCCATAACCCCTTCAGCAACCAATATCTGCTCGGGCAGCGAAATCACATTTACAGCAAATCCGGTAAATGGAGGAACTCCTTCATATCAATGGCTACTCAACGGATCCGTTACAGGAACGAATAGTCCAGTGTATTCCAGTTCGACATTAAACAACGGCGACATTGTTACCTGCACCATGACATCGACAGAAACGTGTGCAGACCCGGTTACAGCAGTTTCCTCTCAGGTAGCAATCACGGTAAGCACATCGGTAACGCCATCGGTTGCCATCAATGCCTCGGCAACCAGTATTTGTGAAGGCACCTCGGTACTGTTTACGGCAACACCGGTTAATGGCGGAACGCCAGCATATCAATGGAAAATAAACGGCAACAACGTTGGCGGCAATAGTGCAACATTCAATAGCACATCACTCAACAACGGCGATGTAATTACCTGCGAAATGACTTCAACGGAAACCTGCGCCAATCCTGCGTCAGTTACATCGGGAAGCATCACCATGACCGTTGTGCCATCAGTAACACCGCTTGTTTCTATTGCTGCATCAACCAATGATATCTGTTATGGAACACCGGTTACATTTACAGCAACTCCAACCAATGGCGGAACGCCAACGTATCAATGGATATTGAATGGAGCCAATGTTGGCAGCAACAGCCCGAATTACAGCAGCTCGATGTTGCAAAACGGCGATATTATTTCCTGCATCATGATATCAAATGTCAGTTGTGCAACAGCCACTACAGTTAATTCAAACGACCTGACGATGATTGTGAATCCATCTGTTTCACCTTCGGTTTCGATTGTTTCATCAGAGAATGGAGTTTGTGAAGGAACGCCCATTACCTTTACCGCTGCGCCGGTCAATGGGGGCACTCCATCATATCAGTGGCTGGTCAACGGTGCCAATGTTGGCAGCAACATGAGTACTTTTACATCAACAACACTAATTGACGGCGATGTTGTTAGCTGTGTGATTTCTTCAACAGCACCATGTGTTTCGCCCGTGATGGCCACTTCAAACACGATTGTTATGAATCTTTATCCCAATCTGACACCGTCTGTTGACATTGCATCACAACCAGCCGGCACCATCTGTCCGGGCACAACCAAAGAATTCACGGCAGTAGCCACCAATGGTGGAACAGCACCGACTTTTGAATGGTTTGTTGACGGCGTTTCCGTTGGAACCGGATCAGTTCTGAATGGAGTATATTCCAATGGTCAGGTTATTTCATGTACCATGACATCGACACAACCCTGTGTAATGCCAGCCATTGTTGATGCAAACCCAATCACAGTAAGCACATTCAATGTTACTCCGGTTACGATAAGTGATAATGGCGGGACACTAACTTCATCTGCCGCATACGGAAATCAATGGTATGAAGTCAGCAGCGGTGTTGTTGTTGGTGCCATCGGACAAACATTTGCTCCACTCTACGAAGGTGTTTATTATGTCGTTGTAACCGATGCCAATGGTTGCACAACAACATCAAACCAAATAGAATTCATCCTAGAAAGCATTGATGAAAACGGAGCTGCAACCGTTACATTCTTTCCAAATCCAACCAGTGGAAATTTAGCTATTACATTCAACACGGCCTTCAACAACGGTACGCTGAAAATAGAAAACGCCATTGGAGAACTGGTCTTTGAAAAGAATATTACACAGAGCGCCGGAAGCGTGTTTACGATTGATTTCAGCGCTTATGCACCTGGTTCTTATTTCATCACCGTAAAAGATTCTGAAAACGAAATAAAAAAACAGGTGATTTACGAAAAATAAAAATTGCATTTATACCAAAAAGGAGTCTCTTTCCGGGACTCCTTTTTTATTTTTATTAACTCTTTATTAACGCCACGCTTTTCACTATTTATTCAATCTAAAAACAAATTGTTGTATTTTTACAATTCAGGTTGTAAATTGCGGGGTTAAAAAGTCAAACAAAAAAACCACCATATGAAAAAAATTTTCTTTCCCTTCATGCTCATAACGCTGGTTCTTGCTTTTGCATCGTGCCAGAAAGACAAAGAAGGAGACAACACCGATTTGAATTTCGGGTATGTAAAAGGAAATGTTTACACTCCCAGCGGAGTTCCTGTTCCTGCAGCCAGCATATTTATTGATGTTGAAGGCGAAATTTATTTTGCCCGCACCGATAAAAACGGATATTTCTATCTTCGCGCCCCAGAGGGCGAACGTGTGTTGAATCTGCAAGGCGGTGATGGAAGCATTTTCCGCTCACAATACAATGTTGAAATAAAAGCTGATGCCGTTACTGCATTTCCCGACAATACGCTAAAAATTTCACAGGCAGAAGAACTGGCCTATATACCAGGAGCTTTTGACCATATTGAAACAATACTCATCGACTCACTCGGATATACTGCAGACATGCTTTCGGTAGCCGATCTTGACAATCTGACATTGCTTGAATCGTATGGCGCCATCTTTCTCAACTGCGGAAAAACCGGAAACATGGATAGTGTCAAGTATGAAAATCTTGAACAATATGTTATGAATGGTGGAAACATATATGCATCCGACTGGGCCGTAGAATATCTCACCGGCGATGGCAACTTTCTTGCAAATTCCTCACAACCATTTGTCATGCATGAACACAAACTCACTCATGCTTCCAATCCGAAATCAGGCTGCCTGAGTCCCGAAGTGGGTGGATTCATTGACGACGCAACCCTTTGTACCGACAAAGACGGCCCCTCCACCATGCTATATCAGGCCGACATTGTCGATACCCTTATTCAGGCCTTTTTGGGTAAAACCAAAATCGATATTGAATATGATCTGGGCGCATGGGAAGTTATTAAAGACCTTACCATTCCTTGGGAAGTACTTATTCAGGACCCTGTAACATATGGGCCACTGGCTGTTCGCATGAACTTTCCAACACAGGCAGCCACACGCAGTCAACTCGACCAGGGCTGGGTAACAATTTGCCACTTCCCTCCGGGAAATCCCTCCAATATGCAAACCATTACCATTTCAATCAATGCATTGCCAGCCCATCTTGCCCACGGTGATTATATAGGCAGTTGTGTCGGCGGATCGGGAACCATTTTCTTCACTACATTCCACAATCACGTACAAGGCAATATCGGACCGGATACCTATCAGATGTTGCAATACTTTATCATGAATTTGTAGTCCTTACAAATATTTTTAAAAGGCTTCCTTTTGGAGGCCTTTTTTATTGCTGATCTATTAGTACGGTTTTGAAAAGCTTATGCCCGCTGTCATTTAGAGATCACCAGCAAAACGTGTTTTGCAACAGAAATACGAAATGACAATGCGACAAACATAATATTCCATCGTCCTATGGCGACGAAGGAGTCAGAGGATATGGAATTCCACCATTAGGCGGACAGGCTGTTATGTTTGCTCCAAAACCGACGATTCCATATTCTGCGATTCTCTCCGGGAGTTTATCACGCCGTGGCGTGAATGGAATATCGGTTTTGCTGCTTCTTTGGTTTGAGAAATATGTTGTGCTTAGCCTATTCAAACAAAGCACTCATATCATTCAGCGAAAAGCTAAACAACGCAGTCTCGCTCACCTGCACCTGTTTGCCGCTGCTCATCTGCTTTAGAGTAACAATACCGGCAGCTTGTTCATCGGGACCCTGAATGAGCGTGTATGGAAATGCATATGCATCGGCATAGGAAAATTGTTTTTTCATTTTGGCTGCTTCGGGATACACCACGCATGCAATGCCGTTTTCGCGGAGTCTCTTCGCCATTTTCATTAGATCTGCCGCACTGTCTTCGCTGAAATTAATCAGCAGAATATCAGCGGTGCGACTGATGTTTTCGGGGAACAGATTCAACTCCATCATCACGTCATAAATGCGGTCGGCGCCAAACGAAACGCCTACGCCCGAAACACCCGGCAAGCCGAAAATGCCTGTCAGATCATCATATCGACCACCTCCGCAAATGCTGCCCATGGCTACATCGCAGGCCGACACTTCGAAAATGGCACCGGTATAATAGCTGAGTCCGCGCGCTAGACTGACATCGAATTTCACCTGTGACCTGAGTTCAAGCGCATCGATAAAACCAAGCAGTTCCTCCATTTCAGCAATCCCCTTCATGCCGGCTTCCGAAACAAGGTATTTCTTCAACTGCGTCAACATGGCTTCGTTGCTGCTGACCGGCTGCATGATGTCCATGAGCTTCTGCGGAACATCAGTCGGAAAACCGCGCTCAATCAGCTCTTTGCCGACACCTTCCCATCCGGTTTTATCCAGCTTGTCGAGCGAAACCGTGAATTCAACAAAGCGATCGCTCACACCCAGTGCATCGGCAATGCCCTGCAGAATTTTGCGGTTGTTGATTTTCAACATTACGTTTACGCCTAATTTCTGAAACGCCGTATCAAGAATGTCCATCAGACCTGCTTCCTCCATCTGGCTGCGAGTGCCGATTACATCCACATCGCACTGATAGAATTCGCGGTAACGGCCTTTCTGTGGGCGATCGGCGCGCCACACGGGCTGCATCTGATAGCGGCGGAACGGAAAAGAAATTTCGTTCTGATTCATCACCACAAAACGTGCAAACGGCACAGTGAGATCGTAGCGCAAACCTTTTTCGGAAATATGTTTGATGACTTCGCTGCTTGTATGTTCTTTTTCGGCCGGAACCGAATTCATGAAATCGCCTGAATTGAGTACGCGGAAAATGAGGCGGTCGCCTTCTTCGCCGTATTTGCCCATCAGCGTGGAAAGCTGCTCCATCGATGGTGTTTCGATGGGCTGAAATCCATGCTTTTCGAACACCGAACGCAGAATGGAGAAAATATAATTCCTGCGCGCCATCTGCGCGGGAGAAAAATCGCGTGTGCCTTTCGGAACGGACAGAACAGTCTTTGCCATTGAAAAGTTTTTTGCGAAATTAGTGAAAATAAGGGAAACCCAAGTAGGTAAGGGCGAGGGCGAGGCATCGAAAGCGTGAAATAACTGTGAAGCACAATTGATGGAGGATGGTCACGCGTCAGGAGACGCGCGCCCATGTCGGGAGGTATTTATTCATTATGTATTACGAAAACATGTCCATTCCAGGGATAACAACTTCCTCTACCGACTGTAAAACCTCTAATGGAAAATATAACCGAGAAAAGAATAATAACAGAAAACATAACCAACAATATTCTTGAGATTTTCTTTCTCTTTGAAAAAATAATAAACATTACCAACAAAAATATTGACCAGGCAATTTGAAAATAAAATGGAATTAAGTCTGCAAGGCACCCTCCATACGTAATTTTCCCAGCCATCATTAAGATAATTACCAGTACAAAAAAACCTATCGCTGACAATATGATTGTATTAAATACTCTTGTCATCACTGATATAATTAAATTTTCCGAACTCATTTCCTCACAAAAATCCTCTTCAGCCGCGGCTCTGAAAAAGAAATGTATATGACAAACACCATCAGCAGCAGTGTGTTGAAAGCCAGTCGCTGTGCAACATTGTCGGCGAAGAGATGTTGTGTGGTATATACCGAAACAAAATACAATCCTGCACTAATCATCATGTAAGATAATATGCGCTTTAAATCGTAATTGACGCGATAGTATTTTTGTCCGAGGAAATAGGAAATGACCATCATCACTGCATAGCAGGCAAAGTTGGCCCAGGCGCTGCCCATGTAGCCGATAACCGGAATCAGTGCGATGTTCAGACCAACTGAAATGGCAGTTCCAATCAAACTAATGTAAGCACCAAAACGTGTTTGTCCGGTGAGTTTGTACCAAATGCTAAGGTTATAAAAAATGCCCAGAAAAACATGGCTGTAGAGCAGAATCGGAACAATTTTCAATCCGCTGTAATACTCTTCGCCGACAAAATATTTTACAATGTCCATGTACAGAATGATGGCCAGAAACATAGCTGTCATGATGATGACAAAATATTTCATCACATCGGCATAGGTTTGTTTGGCATCCGCATCTTTTTGCCGTGCAAAGAAAAAGGGCTCGGCTGCATAGCGGAATGCCTGAACGAAAATGGACATCACAATAGCGATTTTAAAACACATTCCATAGATTCCAAGCTGGTACATGGCCACATCTTCGGGCAAAAGATATTTCAATAAAATACGGTCAACGGTTTCGTTGGCAATTCCGGCCAGCCCAAGAATAAGCAATGGAGCGGCGTACGACAACATCCGTTTCAGCAGTGAAAAAGAAATGCCAAATTTGATTTTGAATATATCAGGAATAAGTAAAATAAAAACAACAACCGAAGCAACAAGGTTGGAAACAAAAATATGTCCCACAACCGGCTCTCCATCGCAGATCCACGACAACATCTCTGGTCCCCACGAATAATTTTTGTACAGATAAGGCACCAGTAAAAGCAAAATCAGATTCAGCCCAATGTTTACAAAAATGCCGATCAGTTTAATGATGGCAAAGCGCATGGCTTTGTTTTCGGCGCGCAGCCTTGCAAACGGAATGCTTGTAAAAGCATCGAGACCGACAATCAGCGCGAAGTATTGAATGTATTCAGGATGGTCGCCATAGCGAAGCATTGCGGCAAGAGGCTGCGCAAAAATCAGCGCAGCTGCGATAAACAATGCACTCGTTGTGAAAAGCGAAGTAATTGTTGTAGAATAGACACGATTTTTATTCTCTTCTTTCTGATTGAAATTGAAAAAGGCCGTCTCCATTCCATACGTGAGAATGACGATGAAGAATGCGACATACGCATACATTTCGACATATACGGCCGATTCTTCCGGAAGAAAAACGCGGCTGTACATGGGCACCAGAAAATAATTAAGCAGGCGGCCCACAATGCTGCTGATGCCATATACGGCTGTTTGTCCTGCCAAACTACGGAGATTTCCCACAATGAAATATTATGCGGTAAAATTACATTATTTCGCGGTACGAAGCCAATCCATTTTTTTCTTCCGCGACGGGTGCGAATGTTCGCGAAATTTTTATCCGACCTGCAGCGCAGGTCAAACAATAATAGCCCGGCGAAGCCGGGTTAAAAATCACGGTATATTGGACCCTGGCAGGGTCCAATTATTGCCTGCTATAATACATCCGGCTTCGCCGGACGCTATTATTGTTCGACATCCTCCGGACGTCGGGAAAATTTTTCACAAAAACATGTAGTACCAAAGCTACACATCAAGTGCCTTACCCCAGATAAGTCTTGAGCAGTTTGCTTTTTGAATTGTGCTTCAGGCGACGCAATGCTTTTTCCTTGATCTGACGCACGCGTTCACGGGTGAGATCGAAATGCACGCCGATTTCTTCGAGAGTCCAGCTGTGATTAACACCAATGCCAAAATACAGATTGATGATATCGCGTTCTTTTTCACTCAGTGTCGCCAGCGAA
>Ga0116152_10000863_pt1 | contig 24988 bp, 24 predicted proteins | sample AD_UKC119_MetaG_FD_89894 | JGI IMG/M metagenome (GOLD analysis project Ga0116152, IMG submission 89894) | Active sludge microbial communities of municipal wastewater-treating anaerobic digesters from Hong Kong - AD_UKC119_MetaG | ecosystem: Engineered > Bioreactor > Anaerobic > Digestate...
AAGTTCAAAGTGTATTCTGCCTGATTGGAAATAAATCTTTAAATATTTTCTAAATCCTCAGGATAATTTATATTTTGAAACAGATTCGGGTATTTCCTTAGCCACTCATTTGCTTCCACAAAATTCGTCTTCAACTCCTGAAGAAGAAAATAAAGTTTATAATTTCCTGTTTTGATTTGACTCTCAAATTGAGGTACTGATGATTTATTATAAAGAGCAATCAGTGGCTCTCTTTTCCCTTCATGAATTGGCACTACCGCATCAAAACCCGATGCAGAGTTGATTAAAAAGCCCACAAATTTCTTCTCAACAAAAGGTGCATCCACGCTCAGTACAAAATTCCATTCGTTTGACGATTGTTTCAAGCAGGAATAAATACCTCCTATCGGGCCACAATCTTTAAATTCATCAGGAATAGTTCGAATATTTTCCTTTTTATGATTTTCAGAATCGGAGCTAATCAATACCTCATCAGTAAATGAAGAACAAAAAGCAATTGCCCGATCGAGCAAAGTTTGCCCTTCCAACTTAATAAGTGCCTTATCGCTTCCCATCCGGCTGCTTTTCCCTCCCGTTAAAATGATGGCGGTGTTTTGCATAAGTTCAAATAAAAAACCCCGACGATTTCGTCAGGGCTGTTGTATCTTTCAACTTGCTTTGAGTCTTTGAATATTTGATTTCTCCAGCTTTTCTGCTGCGTAATCTTCGGAGATCAGTAAATGTTCAGCTTCTTCCGATGGCATGTCGAACATCGCATCGTTCATGATACTTTCGCAAATGGAACGAAGACCACGGGCACCCAATTTAAATTCAATTGCCTTATCGACAATGTATTCAAGAGCTGCTTCTTCAAACTGCAGTTCGATACCGTCGATTTCGAAAAGCTTTTTATATTGCTTAATGATCGAATTCTTAGGTTCGGTAAGAATATTCCGTAGTGTGTGCCTGTCAAGTGGATCGAGATAAGCAAGTACGGGCAAACGACCAATAATCTCCGGGATCAAACCAAAGGATTTTAAATCCTGAGGAGCTACATACTGAAGCAAATTTTCACGTTCAATGCGGTCTACTTCTTTTGCAGCGCTGTAACCAATTACTTTCGTGTTTAAACGATTGGCAATTTTCCGTTCGATGCCATCAAAAGCTCCACCACAAACAAACAGAATGTTTTTAGTATCAACCGGAATTAACTTCTGCTCCGGATGTTTTCTGCCACCCTGTGGCGGAACGTTTACAATCGAACCTTCCAGCAATTTCAATAAACCCTGTTGAACCCCTTCACCGGAAACATCGCGGGTAATCGATGGATTATCCGATTTCCGTGCGATCTTATCAATTTCATCAATGAATACTATACCACGTTCAGCGGCTTCCACATTGTAATCGGCGGCCTGTAACAAACGGGTCAGCAGACTTTCGATGTCTTCTCCCACATAACCGGCTTCAGTAAGCACAGTTGCATCCACAATAGTGAAAGGCACATGCAACATTCGGGCAATGGTACGAGCCAGCAAGGTTTTACCCGTTCCGGTTTCACCTACCAGGATGATGTTTGACTTCTCTATTTCAGTATCATCGCTACTAACATGCTGTGTTAACCTTTTGTAGTGATTGTATACCGAAACAGAAAGAATCTTTTTTGCCCGATCCTGCCCGATTACATACTGATCGAGGAATTCTTTGATCTGTTTTGGTTTCAGTAATTGAATTCCATCCAGATCAAACTTATTGTTCGTTTTTACTTCTTCCTGGATAATTGAATGTGCCTGTTCTGCACAACGGTCACAGATATGTCCGTCGATACCTGCAATAAGCAGGTTGACTTCATTCTTTTCCCGTCCACAAAACGAGCACTTATCCGAATTTTTTGTATTTGCCATTATTTCTTGTTACGTACAAGTATTTCGTCAATCATTCCGTAATCCACAGCTTCCTGTGCCGTCATCCAGTAATCGCGGTCCGAGTCTTTTTCAATCTGATCGAATGTTTGTCCCGAATGTTGCGCAATAATCGAATACAATTCATTCTTAATTTTCTTGATCTCGCGTGCAGTAATTTCAATATCAGAAGCCTGCCCCTGTGCACCACCCATTGGCTGGTGAATCATAATCCGGGAGTGCTTCAGTGCCGAACGTTTTCCTTTCTGCCCGGCAGTCATTAACACTGCAGCCATCGATGCAGCCATTCCGGTACAAATGGTAGCTACGTCGGCAGAAATATACTGCATGGTATCATAAATACCCAAACCGGCATAAACCGAACCACCAGGTGAATTAAAATAAATCTGAATATCCTTTGTTGGATCGGTTGACTCCAGAAACAACAACTGAGCCTGAATAATATTGGCTACGGTATCGTCGATCGGAACACCTAGAAAGATGATACGATCCATCATTAAACGTGAGAAAACATCCATCGATGCTACGTTCAACTGACGCTCCTCAATAATTGTTGGAGAAATGTATGCGCCGTAGGCTGATGCATAACGATACATTGTCATACTACTAATGCCTGCGTGTTTGGTGGCATATTTTTTAAATTCGTTTTGATTTTCCATTTTTTCTGACACTTATAAAAAAATAACTTTGTAAATCATTTGTTGACTCACAAAGTTATAAAAAAGTTTATTGCTGAAACCTTCAGCCCTGTATTTCATGAATGTGGATAATCCGGAGCGGATTATTCCATCATTTTATTAAAATCTTCCTGCGATACTTCTTCTTCTACGATCGTCACTTTTTGTTTGATCTCGTAGATGACTTTATCTTCCTGAATTTTCTTGTAAATACGTTCTTCTTCTTCCGGTTTTTCGATAATCATTTTGGCAAATGATTCCAATTGTTCTTCAGGAACATCGTAAATTCCGTACTGCTGGTATTGCGCTAGTGCCATTTTCCTGGCAAATTCGTTGGCTTCTTCAGGTGTTACTTTGATTTCGTTTTCTTTGGCAACACTGTCTTTAATCAACTGCCATTTCAGATCCTGCATAAACGCATCGAAATCATTCTCAATCTGTTCAAGAGTCAGTTCTTTATTGACTTCAATCAACCAGCGTTTCAGGAATGCTTCCGGCAAATCAATTTCTGTTCTTTCCATCAAAGCAGTGTGAACATCCTGTGCAAATTTCTGATCAGAAGAAAATACCAGGTTGTTAGCCAGCTCTTCACGAATACGGTTTCTGAAATCCTCTATGGTTTTCACTTCGGTGTCTTCGCCGTATAATTTTTTGAACAGCTCTTCATCCAAAACCGCTTTTTCATACTGAAGAATTTCTGTAATAGTATATTTAAATTCGCTATCCAGCGTATCAGCTTCTTCGTGTTTGATGTTGAGCATATGACCAACTTCATGACGATCTTCGAAAGCTTTTACCGGATCAAAAGTAAGAACATCGCCTTTTTTAGCACCTGCAAACGATTTTTTGATGTCTTCGTTTTTGATTTTATCAACAGCAAGCAAAACACCTTTTGGTGCAATTCCACCTTCCACTTCATTTCCGTCGGCATCAATCTGAACGAAGTCACCACGTACTGTGCTGTCTTCTTTTACTTCTTCTGCCGGGACATTTTGTCCGAGTTGAGAAGCAGCCATTTCTTCCTGCTGGCTAATCATATCGTCAGAAACTGCGATAGTGTAGTATTTAAATGAATCTTCTTTACCGAGAGTAATATTTACCTCCGGAGCCAAAGCAATATCGAATGCAAAATTGAAGTTTTCATCGCTTTCCCAGTTGATTGACTGTTGTTTCTCCATATTTGGCAGCGGTTCACCCAGAATCGGAAGTTTTTCTTCAACAAGGTATTTCGACAAGTTTTGCGAAAGCAGTTTGTTTACTTCATCCACCAAAACAGCTGGTCTGAATTTTTTCTGGATTAATCCTTTTGGCGCTTTCCCCGGCCGAAAACCCGGAATAGATGCTTTTTGGCGGTAGTCTTTTAAAACGTCTTCCACCTGTTTTTCGTAATCAGCTTTTTCAATTGCAATGTTGATCACTGCGTTTACACTGTCGATGTTCTCCCTGGTAATGTTCATGCTATTCTTTTTAAAATCGCTGTTCTAAATCAAAACCGCCAACCATCACCTAAACAGGAAGGTCGGCGGTTTGCCTGTGCGGATGAAGGGACTCGAACCCCCACACCGTAGGTACTAGATCCTAAGTCTAGCGCGTCTACCAATTCCGCCACATCCGCTTTTAGCGGCGCAAAGGTAAACAAAAAATTTATTTTCCAATAAATGACCGGAAAAATTAAGGAATAATTCAAGAAACAATACTCCTGTATCAGAATAGTTTTCGATTATATCTGGCCTTGTTTTCCAATTTGACTCTTTGTATCTTACATTTAAATTAAATTGGAGGAAAGGATTATTAATGATTGATGTTTAGCATCAATACATTTGAAAGAATAACTTTACTAAAACCGACAACTTTTAATATCAAACTAAAATCCATCTTATGAAAAAAGTAGCATCTTTTCTAATTTTTGTATTCGCATTAGCTTTTCTGGTGAGTTGTAATCAAACCGGGAAACCAGACGCCAAAATTGTTAATGGTCTTTCACAAGATTCGCTTAATCTGGCTGTCGCTTCAGCAGACAAGTTTGTGGATGATCGAAACCTGGCCGGAATTTCGTTAATGGTTATTAAGAACAGTGAAACCGTTCTTTCCAAACAATATGGTTATGCTGATATGGAAAACAACATCCCGATTACTAACCAAACCATTTTCAGGGCATTTTCAATGACCAAACCCATTACTGCTGCAGCATTGATGACTTTGTATGAAGAAGGAAAATTTCAGCTGGATGATAAAGTATCTGATTATATCCCTGAATTTGGAGAAACCCAGGTTTACAATTCGGAAACGAAAAAGCTCGAGCCGCAGGCAAAACCCATGACTATCCGAAATCTGCTAACCCACACTTCCGGATTAACTTATGGCTGGGATATGAATTCGTATGTTGATTCATTATACCGCGTGACAAGTGCAAGTGGTTGGGATGGAGTTTTGGCTGACCAAATTAAACTGCTGGCCGGAATTCCTTTAAAATATCAGCCGGGAACAAAGTGGGAATATGGTTTATCTATTGATGTTGCTGGTTATTTGGTTGAAGTACTATCAGGAATGCCTTTAGACGAATATTTCAAAACAAAAATTTATGATCCCTTAAAAATGAACGACTCCGGATTTTATGTGCCGGAAGAAAAACACGATCGATTGGCCCGTATCTATACAAAAGATGAAGATGGTAATTTGGTTAGTCTTGAAGGTGAGATGCAGGACAGATTCAAAAAACCGGCTACACTTTTTTCCGGTGGTGGAGGTTCACTTGCAACTGTTGAGGATTATTCCCATTTTGCCCTAATGCTGTTAAACGGAGGTGAATGGAATGGCACAAGAATTCTGGAAGAGTCCACCGTTAACTTGATGATGTCGAACCAGTTGCCAGAGGGAGTCGTTTACGAAGAAACAGGTGGATACGGACTGGGAGGTTCCTTCAGTACTGAAAACGGACAATACGGATGGAGTGGTGCCGCCTCTACTTTTTTTACCGTAGATACAAAGAATGATATGGTGGTTTTGGCATTTACACAGTTCATGCCTTTTGATATCAGCTATGCATTGGAATTTAATAAGAATGTGCACAGTGCGATCGTTGAATAATTGAATTCTTTCTGAATACAAATAAAAAAACCTGTTGCTTAGCGACAGGTTTTTTATTATATGATAATCTAAATATTTTTCAACCTCTGCTTAACGCCACTCCACAATCGTCCCTCTGTTCGGGTCTTGCAACTCTGTTGGAATCACTTCTTTCATCTCCTTCCACAAAAGATTGATCAGTTTGTGTTTAGCAAAGTGACGTGAATAAACCAGGCTGACTTCACGCAAAGGTTTAATGGTAGTAAAATTCTTGACATTATAAGCGCGCTTTTGCGACATAGTTGCTTTGGCCAGCTCAGGTATCAGAGTTAGCCCACCTTCCCTGTCGACAATATTCATCAGCGTTTCCAGCGATCCGGCCTCAAAATGAAATGGCAAATGACTATCGTCGGTACCAAGGTAATTACACAGGTTAATCACTTGGTCGCGGAAACAGTGACCATCACTCAGCAACCAGATTTCAGGAGTAGCAATGTCCTGCAAAGTAATTTCCTTTTGAGTGTGTAATTTATGTGAACTGTTGGCGTAAATCAACATCTCTTCGTAAAACACCGGCTTTTCAATAATTTTTTCTTCTTTCAGTGGAGTTACCAAAACACCCACATCAATCAAATCCTTATTCAAAAGCCTGACAATATTTTCAGTGGTTGCCTCAGTAACTTTAATAAAAATATTCGGGTATTTCTTTTTATAGGCTCCAATAAAAATGGGTAACAAATAAGGCGCCAGCGTAGGAATAATCCCGATGCGCAACATTCCTGAAACCTGGTTCTTATGGTCTTTTACAATGTTGGTAATTTCTTCAGCCTGTTTCAATACTACACGGGCCTGTTCAATAATTCGTGCCCCAACATCAGTAGGAATAAGCGGTTGTTTGCTACGGTCGAAGATAATGATCTCCATATCTTCTTCGAGCTTCTTAATTTGCATGGAAAGAGTCGGCTGCGTGATGAAACAAGCTTCAGCAGCTTTCCCAAAATGACGGTGCGTATCCACCGCCACAATGTATTCCAATTGGGTTAAGGTGATCATGGCGCGTTGATTTGTGGCTAATTTAGAAAAAATCTATGAAAGCCGGAGAATTATTCAATTCAATTAATCTTAAAGTAACAGTAAGTAATTATTCGGAATATATGGTTTGGCGTAACCATTCGAATGCCGCTACCGATAGTGCGTTTGAAATGTTCAGCGATTTGGAGTCGCCCGGGGTCGGGATAAAAACTCGCGATGTGCTTTTTTGAATGATGTGTGCCGGAATTCCATGCGATTCGCTGCCTCCCAATAAAATAGTTTTTGTGTTTAAAAAACTGGTAAAAATATTGGTGGCGCCGTCGCAGGTTTCCAAAACGGTTAACGAATAATGTGGTAAATACTCCCTGACAAATTCATCTTCGCTTATGAAACCCCAGTTCATCTGATCGAATGAAAAACCGGCTGTTTTTTTGATTTTCGCCATTCGATGCTCCTCGTCCCCCCGGATAAACAAAACTTTGGATGCTCCAACATTATGTCCCAATCGGATGATCTTTCCTATATTTTCAGCGTTAGCCGGTTTCCAGACTGCGATAATCAGTTCTGCTCCATTGTCCGGTTTGGGAACCGGATGCTCATTGAAGAAACGTACTGAATTGGTATTCATCTTTCTGGTTTTAATTGTTGGTTTGGTTCGCCCAACTCAGGCTAAAATACTATTTTTGCTAAAAATGAAGGCATGAAGAAGTCAATTCCATATATTATACTCTCGTTGATTGTGTTGTTTGCGGCTTGCGGACCATCGCAGGAAGACAAGGCGCGTGTTAAACTCGACCAGGCAAAAGCACTGCTTCAAAACCAGGATACCACAGCTGCGCTATTGAAAATGGACAGTATTGCCAAATTGTATCCCGAAGCAGCTTACTCAATTAATGCGGCAGAAAATATTTCGAAACAGGTTCGTTTTGACGTGTTGCAACGTGAGGAATCAGAGATCGATTCAATGAAAGTTCAGATCGCAGAACTGGAAAAGAATTTTGAAACCGAGAAAACAGAATTTGATCGATACATGCAGTACATTCCTAAACGCCAAACCTTTCAACGCGCCTGGGACCGCTCATACATCCAGGTTCATCTCGACGAACGTGGGGATCTTTATATAAGCAGTAACTATTATGGCGACCACTGGCTGAACCACTACGGGATAAGAGTGTACGACCAGGGAGAAGATGCTAGAACCGACAGCATACCTTTGGGGACTGTCGACAATCACCACAGCGATTTTATGGAAACGAAATGGGAAAAAGTTTCATACCGGAATGGCAAAGACAACGGTGTGATCGAGTTTATTGCCCAACATGTCGACCGAAATCTGAAAGCTGTATTCCTGGGGAAAGAATATTACTATATCATTCTGGAAACCTACGATAAAGAAGCCGTACGCGATGCGTTGGCCCTTTCAAAAGCCATTAAAAAGAAAAGCAGCCTGGAGAACGAAGTAAAAGCACTTCAGAAAAGGCTGAATATTCAATAATCAAAATTAGCCTTTTCTCCTAATCTTTAATTTTTGTCCAACATACAATCCACGGTCATTGCTCAGGTTGTTAAGTTTCATAATATCGTCGGAAGTGATGCCGGCGTATTTCTTTGCAATATCCCAGATCGTATCTCCGCGTTGAACAGTGTGGTACACATAGTTTGGATCCACCGGTTCGGCTTTCTTTGGTTCAGCAGCTTTCACCGATTTCCCAACCGATGCCTGTTTATCAGCAAAACTCATTGAATTCAGTTTCGAATACTTGTCTTTCTGGCCTTCGGGAACATAAACAGCCAGTTTCTGTCCCACACGAATAATATCGCGGTGAATATCGTTCCAGTAACGCAGATCAGAAGCCCGAACATGAAACCATGTTGAAATGAATCCAACATTATCCCCGGCTTTTACCGTGTACACCACTTTCTCTTTTCCTTTAATATCAACCGGCACAAAATAGCCGCTGCTGCTGGTTGTCGGATCAGCAAGGGTGTTATTCGGGAAATACTTTTCGCGTTCATACGCAAAAACAGCTGTATCTTTCACAACAAAATCGAGCATTTTATCAGCAGGGAGTACAAGCGGATATTGTTTAGTTTCTTTTGCCGGTATCACATCGCGGCGAAACATCGGGTTCAGAGCACGAATTTCTTCCTTATCGATACCCAAGCTGGCAGCCAGCTGGTCGAAATGCAGATAATCGCTAACCATTACTGTATCAACAGAAAGCGGAATCTCGGGATAACGCGGTACCAGATTATGCTCGTTGTAATACTCAAAGGTGTACATAGCAGCAATAAAAGCCGGAACATAACCACGCGTTTCGCGCGGAAGGCGGTAGTAAATCTCCCAGTAATTGGTTTTTCCGCCCGAACGACGGATGGCACGGTTCACATTTCCCGGGCCGCAATTGTAGGCAGCAACAGCCAACTGCCAGTCGCCATAAACATCGTAAAGCATTTTCATGTAACGGGCTGCAGCATCGGTTGATTTCACAGGGTCGCGGCGTTCATCCACAAAACTGGTAATCTCCAGCTTCATGTTTTTTGCCGTGCCGTACATAAACTGCCACAGACCATTGGCCCCCACCCTCGACCGGGCAACCGGATTCAACGCCGATTCAATAATGGCCATGTATTTCAGTTCGAGCGGCATATCGTATTTATCGAGAGTAGTTTCAAAAATCGGAAAATAATAGGCCGATAAACCCAACATCACCTCCACCAGTTCGCGCTTCTTTTCGGTGTACATCTGGATGTACCTTTTAACCACCTGGTTGTAATTCAGATCCACCACCTGTTCAATATTTTGAAGCCGTTGGATATAAACTGAATCAGGAATATTGGTCGGATAATATCCAAAATTCACTTCCGAGCTGTCGAAATTAAAACGGTTGCGGATTTCCCACGACTGAAACAAACTATCCATATCGCTACTGAATATCATATTCAGGTCATCATCCAGTTGTGTCTCATCATCCATTAATAAGGAATCATCCAACAAAGTGGTATCATTGAGAGTTGAGTCGATCATTTCCAACTCAACCATCATCGAATCGGTGGTTTGCGCTTGAAGTGCTGCTGCACTCAATAAAAAGGCGATATATAGAAAAAGGCGTTTCATGTTTATCTTATTATCAAAATGTAAGTGTCCATCGAATACCATAAATGGTTTCGTCGTTATAATAATACATCATTGGTTGCCAGTTAAACGACAAGTCTTCACTGATATCAAAATCGAAGAAATGCGCGTCAACACTGGCGTCAATAATATTCAGCCCGTAAAACAAAAAAGTTGTAATTACCAGTAAATCACGGTTTCTCCTGAAATAGTCCTGTTGTCTCCCCAGGGCCGTTTTAAAATTTATACTATCACTTGCAATTGAAAAATCATAATATTCTGCCCCCGCCAAATCAAGATATGAATTCGTTTCGGGATTTTTATCTGTAAAATCGGAATAAGCAAGTTTCATGGTTTGGTAATTTTTGTTATTCCAGTGAATGGAATAACCCAAAGCACCAAAACCTGCATAAATAAGCGGGATTTTCCAGTATTTCTTATTATAAGCCTGCCCGAGTCCGGGTAATATGGCAGAATACAGAGAGGCTTTGTGGGGTGAATGTACCTTTTCCTCTTCCTGTTTGTTTAATTCCATAACTTTAGTAGAATCAACCACCAGATTCTGACTGAAAGCTGAAAAACAAATAAGAAAAAGTGGTAAAATGAAACCGGTTCTTAATAAAAATATTCTGCTTCTCACACCCTGAATTTTGGGCAAAAATAGAAAATACGCCAAGTTATGCGGTGAAAGTATACGTTTATTTTTGATTTTCAATTATTTTAACAATTCGCTCCAGGTCCTTTTCCGATTTAAAAGGAATGGTGATTTTTCCTTTACCTTTTTCGTTCATCGACAAATCGATATGGGCACTGAAAATCTGGTCTAGTTGTTTTTTAACTCCCTCGTATTCTTTCGGAAGTTTAACTCTATTTTCTTTGACTGTTTCCTTTTGATCAGCACTATTCAGGTTCCGAACGATCTCTTCCACCTTGCGAACCGAAAAACCATGTTTCACGATCTGTTCGTAGATCATAATTTGCGTATCATCATCTTCAATATTGATGATGGCACGGGCATGTCCCATCGAAATCAGTTTCTCCATCAAACCTTTTTGAATAACAGCAGGCAATTTGAGCAGACGGAGGTAGTTGGCAATGGTCGAACGTTTTTTTCCAACCCGCGAGCTGAGCTCTTCCTGGGTATATTCCAGTTCTTCAATCAAGCGCTGGTAACTCAATGCAATCTCGATGGAATCAAGGTCTTCGCGTTGAATATTTTCCACCAGTGCCATTTCGAGCATCCCGTCGTCTTTGGCTTTTCGCACATAAGCCGGGATACTTGTTAATCCCGCCAGCTGTGAAGCCCTGAAACGACGCTCCCCCGCAATAATCTGGTATTTCTCGTCACCGGTTTTTCTTAAAGTTATTGGCTGAATCAAACCCAATTCCTTGATGGATGCCGCAAGTTCCTGCAACGATTCTTCATCGAACTTGGTTCGTGGCTGAAATGGATTTGCTTCTATTTTGCTGAGTTCAACTTCGCTGATACCAGCACTTTGTTTTTCTGCATCGTCAATCAATGCGCCAAGTCCTCTTCCAAGTGCGTTTCGTTTCACCATCATAACTCTTTTCTTAGTTGATTACTACATTTCTGTCTTTCGACATTTGGGTCATTTCATTACGCTGCAATAATTCTCGGGCCAGGTTCATATGATTGATCGCACCCCGTGAACTTGCATCGTATAAAACCACTGGTTTCCCGTAGCTAGGCGCCTCGCTGAGTTTTACATTTCGCTGAATAACCGTTTCGAAAACCATTTCCTGAAAATGATGCTTTACTTCTTCATAAACCTGGTTCGAAAGGTTCAAACGCCCGTCGAACATAGTCAGCAGGAAGCCTTCGATTGATAAACCCGGATTTAACCGGCTTTGAATAATCTTGATCGTATTTAACAGTTTTCCCAATCCTTCCAACGCAAAATATTCACATTGGACCGGAATAATCACAGAGTCTGAAGCTGTCAGTGCGTTCACAGTGATCAAACCAAGTGAAGGAGAACAATCGATAAAAATAAAATCATAACTCTTTTTTAGCTGGTCGATGGCTGTTTTCAGTACTTTCTCCCGATTTGGCATATTCAGCATTTCTATTTCAGCGCCCACCAAATCGATGTGCGACGGAATCAGGTCAAGGTTTTCAATCTGCGTTTTCAGCGTTACTTTTGAAGCTTCGATATCATCTATAATACATTCGTAAATACTCGACTGCACCTTACTCACATCAAAACCCAAACCCGAGGTAGCATTTGCCTGCGGATCGGCATCGATCACCAGTACTTTTTTCTCCAATACCGCCAAACTCGCTGCCAGGTTAATGGTGGTAGTTGTTTTTCCTACTCCTCCTTTTTGATTTGCCAGTGAAATTATTTTTCCCATCTAAGCGTCTTTTTACTTTTTCGAGTGGTTTCAAAGGTAATAATTTACCTCTAACCTCCCGTTTTTTTTTATTAACGGGTTATCAGGTTGATATTAACGATTGATTCGTGAATAACTGACTTAAAACTTGCTTGATTTCATCTCCTTTTTGAGTTGCTCCATATCAATCGGAACAACACCAACCTTTTCGCAGACCAGTCCGCCAGCCAGGTTCGACATCAGCGCCATGGTTTTTGGTGTAAGACCAGCAGCCATAGCCAGACTAGCAACTGCAATCACCGTGTCGCCAGCGCCTGAGACATCCGCAATGTCGCGAATAACAACAGGATAATACTGCTCTTTAACACCGTTACTAATGAAAACTCCCAGTTCGGAAAGTGTAATGAATATTAGTTTGAGATTCTGTTGTTTTTTAAACTCATCGGCACTTGCCTTAATGGCCTCCAAGTCGTCTTTAGCGAGTGGTTTCCCCAAACCTTCCACAAATTCTTTAAAATTAGGTTTGAAAAGGCTTACGTTTTTATAGTGCCAGAAATTCCTTTTTTTAGGATCTACAGCCGTTGGAATGTTCTTTTCAATCGCCAGCTTATTTACCTCATCGAACAAAGCCGGAGTGATTGCCCCTTTGTCGTAATCTACAAATACAATAACGTCAATCTGATTGTTTTCCAGTTCTTCCCGAACTCCGGCAACGATTTTTTCAATCATGTTTTCGGAAACATACTTCACGGTTTCCTCATCCACCCTAACAATCTGTTTTCCGCTACTGATTATTCGGTTTTTTACCGTTGTATTACGCGATGAATCAATAAAAATTCCTTTGCTGCTTAATTCTCTTTTCTCAAGAAGGCTTAAAAATTCTTTACCGTTATCGTCATCCCCTATTACAGAAAAAAGAATGGGCTTAGCACCCAGCGATTGAATATTTCGGGAAACATTGGCAGCACCCCCCAAACGGTTTTCACGCGTGGTAACCGAAACAATCGGAACCGGAGCTTCAGGCGAAAGACGTTCCACTTTTCCCCACAAATAGGTGTCGAGCATGGCATCGCCGATTACTATCACCCGCATTTGGGAGAACTGCTCAAAGATTTGATTTACTTCTTTACTATTCACAAAAAACGAATAAGGGTACAAATCTATAAAAAAATTGATGTGTGAAAACTGTCATTTATTATAAAACCGGGGAAAACATTTCTGTTTTCTGATTAATACGGATCCACATCGATATGAACCTGACAACTGCTGTTCGCCGGAGTTGCTTTCACCTGTTCCACTGCAATGGTAATAATTGATTTGACATCGTCCGGGTTCAGTTTCCGGTTCAGTTTGATCCAGATTTCCTTCTGGTGCCACAACTGAATTCGGCTGATAAGCGGAATTTCGGGCCCGAGAATGATCATCTCTTTATTTTTTTTCAGAAGGTCGGCAAGTTGTTTCGCTGCCCGGTCTACTGTTTCCACGTTTTTATGTTTCACCACTACCTTAATCAGGCGATAGAAAGGCGGATATTTGAAAAGCTGACGTTCTTCAAACTGAAGTTTCAGCATTTGCTGATAATTTTGTGATTGAATCAATTCCATAATTGGATGATCTGGCTGCGAAGTCTGGATGACCACTTTTCCCTGTTTGTGTTTTCTGCCTGCGCGGCCTGCCACCTGCGAGATGAGCTGATAAGCCCGTTCGTATGCCCTAAAATCAGGAAAGTTCAATAAATTATCAGCATTCAGGATTCCAACCACACTCACATGTTCAAAATCGAGTCCTTTGGTTACCATCTGGGTGCCTATCAGAATATCTGTTTTACCAGTTTCCAGGTTATGAACGATTTTTTCAAAAGCATTTTTTGTTTGTGTGGTGTCAAGGTCCATTCGGGCAATTCGTGCATTCCGAAAAAGCTGTTTGATTTCGTCTTCTATTTTCTCGGTCCCAAATCCCCTTGTTTTTATTTCGGGAGAGCCACATTCGTCGCAACGATCAGGCAGAGGGACACTGTAACCACAGTAATGACAGGAAAGCCGGTTTTTGTATTTGTGATAGGTCAGACTTACATCACAGCGGGTACATTTGGGGATGTGTCCACATGTGAAACACTCCACAAAAGGCGAATAACCCCTCCGATTCTGAAATAGAATGACCTGTTCCTTTTTATCCAGAGCGTCTTCCATCAGATTGTACAACTGCGGAGTCAGAATCGAATGCATTTCGCGGCGTTTGTACGCCCGTTTTACATCGGCAACCAAAACCTCAGGCAATTCCATTTCCGAATGTCGTTTGGTAAGATTTACCAACCCGTATTTCCCCTTTAGTGCATTGTGATACGATTCGTAAGAAGGAGTTGCCGAACCCAACAAAACCTTTGCATTATTTTGCGAACCCAGTACTACAGCCATGTCGCGGGCATGGTATCTCGGTGCCGGATCAAACTGCTTAAAAGAGTTCTCGTGTTCTTCATCAACAATGATCAGCCCCAGGTTAGAAAATGGCAAAAAGATGGAGGAGCGTGCACCCAGAATTACCTGGTAAGATTCTTTTGGTTTTTCTTTGAAAAGCAGGGTTTTCTCCCAGATTTCAACCCGTTCCTGGCTGTTCAACTTCGAATGATAAATGCCCACTTTGTTGCCAAAAACATTTTTCAGTCGTTGAACAATCTGAGTTGTCAACGCAATTTCAGGAACCAGGTAAAGTGCTTGTTTGCCAGTTTTAATGATCTCATCAATCAGGTGAATGTAAATCTCGGTTTTCCCGCTTGCAGTAATTCCATGTATTAGTGTAACATGTTTCGAATCGAAGCTTACTTCTATTTCTTTGTACGCAGTTTCTTGGTACTGATTTAACAGATTCAGGCTTGTTTGCTCCACCTTTTTATCATGAAGTCTCGAAACACGCTTTTGAAATTCGACCAGAATTTGCTTTTCAACCAGTCCTTTTAAATGAGATGAAGAAAAAACGGTACCTTCAAAAAGCTCCTTTTTTGAGATTTCCTTTTTTGCATCGTCTTCAAAAACATGAATCGCAGTGCAAAAATGCTGTAGTAGAGCTTCCTGTTTTTTAGCTCGTTTAAGTGTATCGAATCTGTCACTCAAAACTTCTTCTGATGTAACAGAAGAATTCAGTTTTACAAAACTTTCGGTGCGTGGCCGGTATTTTGTTTGTATTTTTTCTTCTGCATACACCAGTTCTTTTTCTTGCAGATTTTTCAGAGTCGAATAGGAAAAATCATTGCCAAGCTTTCGTTCCAAATCGGCGATCACATTCACCCCGTCGCCAATCATTCGGAGCATATCGCTTTCTTTTTCTGAAAGTGTAAGCATTTCTTCCGAGCCTGTTGAAAAAACCTTTGTTTTGCTTTCGAGTTTTAACCCGGTTGGCAAAGCAGCCCGGAAAACATCGCCCAAAGTGCAACAGTAATACGTGGCCATCCAATCCCACAACTCAAAATTTTCAGGTAGAACGACCGGATGTTCGTCGAGTACCTGTAATATCTCTTTTACCTTTTCAAGATCATTAGGCATGCTATTTAAAACCGACCGAACCAGTGCCGCATACAACCTGCGTTGGCCAAACTGAACGATCACACGTTTGCCGGGAGCTATTTCATTCTCCATCGACTCCGGTATCCGGTAGGTATACGAATCGTGCAATGAAAGTGGTAGTATGACCTGAGCAAAAAGTTGTGGCATGAAATGCTGTTTTCAGGTCTTAAAAGTAAGGAAATTTACGTTCTTTACAGGTCGTGTATATCAATCAATCGAAGTTTTCACGAACCCATTCGGCAGCTTGTTCCATCAGCCAGTTCGGAGTAGAAGTTGCTCCACAAATCCCAACGGATTGTACTCCTTCGAACCAGGCAGGATCGATCTCGGCAATTTCAGAGATTTTATAGGAACGGGGATTCTCCTCTTTGCAAATGGTATAAAGGTATTTCCCGTTTGAACTTTTTTCACCGGCAATAAAAAGAATCAGATCGTATTCTTTGGCAAACTGTTTCAGGTTGGGCACCCGGTTCGAAACCTGCCGGCAAATGGTGTCTTTAATCATTACAGGAACACCAGGCTTCATTTTTGATCTTACGGTTTCCGCTATGTGATGAAAATCTTCTATCCTTTTCGTAGTTTGCGAGTAGAGCGCCACCGGTTTTCCAGTATCTATTTTCTGTAAATCTTCCACATTTTCTACAATTACAGCATTGCCACCGGTTTGTCCATCGAGTCCGATGATCTCGGCATGACCTTTTTTACCAAAAATCACCAATTGCCCCTGATTCGGGGCAACCATATCGTAAGAGCCTTTTACTTTCTCCTGCAAGGTAATAACCACCGGGCAGGTGGCATCGATGAGTTCGATATTGTTTTCACGGGCATATTCGTAGGTTGATGGAGGCTCGCCATGGGCACGGATCAAAACTTTACAATTTTTAAGTGTCTTGAACTCCTCATTCGAAATTGACTTCAATCCCATTTTTTCTAGTCGCTCTACTTCTTTTCCATTGTGAACGATGTCACCCAAACAATACAACTGCCCTTCCGTTTTTAGTTCGTTTTCTGCTGCCTTTATGGCATTGATCACACCAAAACAGAATCCTGATCTCTTATCTATTTCAACAATCATCCTTCAACAATCTCCTTTACTTTGTTCATCGCCCATTCAAGCTGTTCTTCGCGTGTCATGTGGCTGTTATCCAGCACCACTGCGTCCTCTGCTTTTTTTAAAGGACTTATTGTTCTTGATGAATCAATTTTATCGCGTCCTTCCACGTTTGCCAAAATTTCATCAAAACTCACATCGAGCCCTTTTTCTTTTAACTCATCAAACCGCCGCTGTGCCCTGATTTCGGGTGAAGCCGTCATAAAAATCTTGAGTTCAGCATCTGGGAAAACGACTGTGCCAATATCACGGCCATCCATTACAATTCCTTTGTTTTTACCGTTTTCACGTTGCTGTTTCACCATTTCTTTGCGCACTTCAGCAATCGTACTGATCGGACTAACATTCTCCGAAACCTCCAGACGACGAATTTCTTCTTCCACATTTTCACCATTCAGAAAAGTCGTGTTCTTTCCCTGTTTTTTATCCCAGCGAAAACTTATTTTAATATCTTTCAATCCGTCGATCACTTTGTCAATGTTCGGTACTTTATCAACCATCCAGCCGTTTCGCAAGGCAACCAGAGTTACAACACGATACATTGCACCAGTATCAATATAGATATAACCAAGCCGCTGAGCCAATTGTTTAGCAACCGTACTCTTTCCACATGAAGAGTGCCCGTCAATAGCGATGATGATCTTTTTGTTCGTCATAGTATTTTCGTCAAACAAAGATGGGAATTATTTAAGATATTCTTGTCCTTTTCTAGAAATTGTCATTCAGATTAATGGCTAAAGAAAACAGATTGGAAGAACCTGCCAGATGAAAACGTGAGATTCCGTAATCGAGCCTGAAACGTTTAATTTTTACACCAAACCCGGCAGAAAATCCAACGGTAGAAGTTTTGTTGTCAAATTTCAATTCCTGTCGCATCTGGTAATTGTAGCCTGCGCGTAAAACAAAATTGTTCGATGGAGTTATTTCAACACCAAGAACCATGTGTCGCATAAACTGTTTTAAAAAACTTTCATCATAAGTGTAAATCGTTTCAGTGCTGAATTCAGTATCCTCTTTGGGTGCCGCCAGGTTCCAGTGATTAAGGTGTTGCAACGTGGCATACAAAACCGCAGGTGCATGTTTCAGCCGCTGACTCACTCCCACTTCGAGGTTAAAAGGAATCTTTTCGCGTTCGCCATTTTGATAGTAGGTGGTTATCTGAGTTCCCATATTTCTGGCGACTAAAGCTACAGTGGTAAAACCCGATTTGCTAATGAAATTTACGCCTGCATCGGCAGCAATACCAAACGAGCGATAACTTTCAAACGCAGAAAATATGGGTTTAAAAGTTACCCCGTAATTCAGCCGCTTGTATTGATTTGAATACATCATATAAAGGGCATATTCAGCAGCTTTGAAAGTAGCGCCAGTGAGTTCACCTGTTTCCAGGGCTTCCTGGAATTTACCGTAATTGATATAGTGCATTCCCAGTGCAAAATTCCCAATTCCTTCGTATGTTCGGGCATACGAGGCATATCCATAATTTACATCTGCCAGGTAATTCACATAATTCACCAGCACCCTGTTGCTCATGTCGCGGTGCAATAAAGATGGATTGTGAAATGGAAGATTGAGATCGCTGGAATCGGAAATGGCCACCTGCGTTCCGCCCAATGCCGCCACACGTGCGGAATTAGTCAGTTCCAGAAACTGGTAAGTATATTCACCGCCAATTTGTGCTTTGGCAGCAGAAACAATAAAACTGATCAGAATTAACAAGTAGAGCTTCCGCATCATCCGCGACAACATTTTTTGTAAAACGCCAAAGGTAGTTAAATAGTATAAAGTGAAGATTGTAATATCGTGAAATTGACAAACGAACCTGAAGGGAATTGTATAAATGATTTCCAATGTGTTTTTCGTAACTTTAATCATCCAAAAATTAACAGCCATGAATCATTCAACTTTTAATCGCAGGGATTTTGTTAAAACATCACTGGCTGGAACACTTGCATTAGCTGCGGGCATTTATCCGTTTACCAATCCGGCCATTGTAAGTGTTGTCAAAATCAGAGAAGGAAATGTTAAAAATGCCGTTGATTCTGCCATTCGACTGATTGGCGGAGTGGATGAAGTTTTGAAAGGGAAACAGCATATCCTGCTGAAACCAAACCTGGTTGGCCCCGACCCGGCATATACCACTAAGCCTGAAATTATTAAAGCTCTTGCTGAGCTTTTCAAAGATGCCGGGAAAGAGGTCTGTATCGGTGAAGGTTCGGCAGCCGCAGATGGATTCAATATTAAAAACAATGTTCAGTACCGAACAAAAAAATCTGAAATTCTGGATCCGATGCAACAATATGTTTTCGATAAACTGGGGTACTCTGCTTTAGCAAAAGATCTTGATATTCCTTTGATTAATCTCCACTCGGGAGATATGAAAGAACTGAAATTGGAGAATGGATTACTGTTCGATAAAATAACGGTTCATAAATCTGTTGCGGAAACTGATCTTTTGTGTTCAGTACCCATGATGAAAACTCACGTACTCGCAACTGTTACCCTCGGAATGAAAAACCTGATTGGTGTTTATCCAGGCAGTGTTTATTATTCGGTTCGATCTTTTTTACACGACAGAGCGGCAGAAAAAAATTCTCCCGGAATTGCCTATGAAATTGTGGATATGGTAAGAGCCAGTAAAATGGGATTAACTGTTGTTGATGCTTCCACAGCCATGGAAGGAAACGGTCCGTCGGATGGAGAACTCGTAAAAATGGATCTAATCATAGCCGGCACCAACCCACTGGCAACCGATATGGTGGCAGCCAGCATAATGGGTTTTGAGCCCGAAGAAATTCCAACTTTTGATTGGGCAATAAAAAGTGGAATGAAACCTTCATCTTTAGAAGATATCGAAGTAAGAGGTGAGACAATTTCCAGTGTTCAACGAAAATTTAAACGACCCGATATTGTTCCCTGGAATGCCATTAATAAACTCTGGGGAGTTGAGGAGTTGTAAACTTATAACCTGATGGATTGAATTTCATTGTTTTACCACTCCTTTTTCTTCATCTCTTCAAAAATCTCATACACAACCGGGCAGGTTTCACAATTTTTGTGCGAAAGATTGAGTATTTGGTAAAAGCGTTTGCGATCAGTGTGCGGGTATTCACGACAGGCACGTGGCCGGCTTTCGTAAACCATACAATAATTATCGGGCATCAGAAACGGACAGGGATGTTCGCGGAAAATCATATCTCCATCCTCATCTACACAGGCATATTGATCCATAAATTCTGAAGGCTTTATCTTTAGATGTTTTGCCAGCCGTTCCACATCTTTATCGATCAGTCGCGGGCCGATTGTTTTGCAGCAATTGGCGCAATCCAAACAGCTAAATTGCGAAAAAGCATCGATGTGCAAATCGTGCACAAAATCATCGAGTAACCTCGGTTTTTTCTTTTTTAACTTCTTCAGAAAGACAACCGTTTCTGATCTTGTTTTATCGGCTAGAATTTTGAGTTCGTCCGGCGTTTTATACTCCACTTTTTTCATCTTCTTTCTGTAAACTGAGACTGAACACTGTCAACTGAATTTATCCCTTTCGCTGTGTGGTTACTTCAAGAATCTCTTCATGCGAACGACGTCTTTTCCTTCTGATCTGAGCCAGAAACAAACCGGCAACCACCACCACAATTCCTACGATTTGCTGAAATCCCAATTCATCTTTCAGAATAAAAAATGAAAGAATGGCTACGAAAACCGGAATCAGGTTAATAAAAGTATTCGAGCGGTTAACACCCAACTGCCGGATACTTTGCGTAAAAAAAACAAAACCCAGAGTTGAGGCAAACACTGCCAGAAATACAATTGCCCTGAAAGCCTGCGGGTGAAAAGGCCTGGAAACAAAATCGCCAAATTCTACCGATAGCCAAATAGGTAAAAACAAAACCACGCCTATTATATTCTGCCAGGCAATAATTGTGAAAGTATTGTAACGGCCAACCAGGTTTCGTAAAACAATGGAATAAGAAATGGCTGAAAGTACTGCCATAAATTCGAGACCCACACCCAGCGGAGAAGCATCGAACTGTAACGATCCGTTCAGCACAACCAAGCCCACTCCTAAAAATGAAAAAAGCAGCCCGATTGCATTCATCCATTTAATTCTTTCGCGGTAAAAAAACCAGGCTGCGAGTGGAGAAAAAAGCGGAATGGTTGCCACAATCACAGCAGCAACGGTAGATGAAATGTAAATGAGCCCGTAACTTTCGCCAATAAAATACAAAAAAGGTTCAAAAAAGGCCATCAATACAAAAAGCCACATATCCTTTTTTGCAGGCATTTCCAATCGTTTCATGAAAGTTGCTATTACAGAAATGAGCACGGCTGAAATGGCGAGCCTGAAAATAACCACGGTCAGCGGCCCATAACCCAGGTAGGCAATTTTGAACCATATAAACGAAAAGCTCCAAAAAAAAGCTGCGCCCAGAGCAGAACCAAATGCCAGAAAATCCTTGTTTCTCATTAGTTATTCTTGAAGCGCCAAAATTAATGATTAATGAAGGAAACCAATGTGTGAATGTGAATGAAAAGTTACATCTTTGTATATCCGACAAAAAAGTACGTAATAAACCTAATATCAATAATTATGAATTCAAAAAGAATCCGTTTAGCTAAGATGCTGGTTATTGCATCAATGATCGTTACTTCTGTTAGTATACTGTCCTGTCAGTCGAGAACAGGTTCGAAAACCAGTGAAAGTAAATCTGCAGTCGATGTCCAGGATAAATTTATTGGGCTCCAGTTGTGGTCGGTGAAAGACACCATTGCCGCAGATATGCCATTAACTGTTAAAGCAGTTGGTGATATGGGGTATGGTTTTGTGGAAGCCGCCGGATATGCCGATGGCAAATTCTATAATACAGATCCCGTTGAGTTTAAAAATATTTGTGAAGAAAGCGGGCTTGAATTCCTTGGATCACACACTGGCCAGGATGTTCCTGCAGAAGGTAAATGGGATGAAACCATGGCATGGTGGGATACCTGCATTGCTGCTCACAAAGCTGCTGGTGTAAAATGGATTGTTCAACCCTGGATGGGCGATTCAGGATACGAAACACTTGATGGATTAAAAAAATACTGCGAATATTTCAACGCTGTTGGTGAAAAGTGCAATGCTGCCGGCATTCGTTTCGGTTACCACAATCACGATAAGGAGTTCTCAACCGAACTGGATGGCAAACCGGTTTACAACTGGATGTTGGAATTTACCGATCCTGAAAAAGTGATGTTCGAATTGGATCTTTACTGGATTGCTTATGGTGGCGGAAATGCACTGGAATATTTCGAAAATTACCCGGGGCGCTTTTACCTTTGGCATATTAAAGACGAAAAGGAAGTCGGCGCCAGCGGAGAAATGGACTTTGCCGCTATTTTTGCTGAACGCGAAAAAGCCGGCGCAAAATACGGAATTGTTGAGGTAGAAGAATATAATTTTGAACCACTTGTGAGCTGTGAAAAGAGCCTTGAGTTTTTAGAGGCTCAGGATTATGTTGATTTATACAAAAACTGATAGATGAAAGCCGGAACTTAAAGTTCCGGCTTCTTTATTTTAATTCAGCTTTCCAAATTTAAAGGTCATCCCAAAACTAAATCCATCCAACACTTTACTGTCGGTCTGATAAAGTTCAATATTGGATGTGAAACGATAGCTTGCATATGCAGCTGCCCTGAACCAACGTGTCAAATTGAATTCCAACTCAGCAGATGGTTCAATCACGAAAAACACGTCGTTATCGTATTCTGTATTTGAATAATATGGATCGAAGTTCCAATCCCATCCATAACCATGATTATCCACCAAGGCAACTCCTCCAAGCCCGAAAAGCACCGGAAATGAAAGATGAACAGCTTTGCGTCCGCCAACAATTGGTTCAACAATCAAACCGCCATAACCACCTGCCAACATAAATTGCTGATCAGGATTGTCCTGAAAATAACTATGGTAATCGAGGTTGTTTACAAAGCCATAGCCACCAAGCCCAATCGCTAGTTTCTGATCGAATACAAAAGCGCCACGAGCCCCTGAAATCAATGCGTCACGTCCATCGATCTGGGAATAACCCATGGTGAACGCACCATACCAACCATTACTCCTATGCCCTGAAAAAAGCGTTTGCACCTGGTTGTTGTAATCGTCCTGTGCCTGCGCTATTTGCACGAGCATAACTACTGCTAATAAAATTCCTAATTTTTTCATTGTTTTAATGTTTTCTGTTGTTTGCCTCTGTAATTATTGTTTTCTAAGTTATTATTTTGGGTTAAGTATTTCAGATTAACCGGCTCAGAATCGATACTTTAAGGTAAATGCAATATCAAATAATTCGATCCTGAACATGCGGCGTCCAAAAATGTCGAAATAAGGTTTTGCTTCGATACCCAGCGAAATGGGGACTTCATAAAACATATATTCCAGCCCCAACAAAGCATCCATACCAGCCAGAAAAGCGTATCGGTCCTGGTACCAGGTTGAATTATCATTCGAATATCTTTGAAGCCATTTTTCGTATCCGGCATGTACTCCTGCGCCATAAAAGAACACCAGTCTGTCTGTCCGTCTAAACAGATCATATTGGTGAAATTCCTTCATCGCGTGTAACTGAATGCCATCACTACGACTCCCCAGCAAAAATTTATACGCGTTGGCATCATCTATATAATATCTGTATTCGATTCCGGCAGTTATACCTCCCCGAACACCGATGGCATTTTCGAAGGTTTGTGCCATTCCTAAAAATGGGGAAATGATAAAAAGCAGTATTAAAAACTTTTTCATAAGGTAGATGATTTAATAATTGCTGATTACTTTACCTGAACCGGAAATGCTGGTGTGAATGGTCGGGTTTCCTGAATAATACACGTTGCCGCTTCCTGAAATCCGGGATGACAGATTATCTGAAACCGAGATCCACATATTACCTGAGCCCGAAGTTAAGGTTTGGCAATTTTTTACCTGCAAATCACTCCCGTTTAAGTCTCCCGAACCACTTATAGTTAGACTTGCATTGTTTGCCAGACCAACCATATTAATTTTACCAGAGCCAGACAAAAGAACTTCAGCTAAATCAGTATCAAAATCTGCTTCTATTCTTCCTGATCCTGAAAGAACAAGCTCGAATTGATTGCTTTCAAAATAATCAGAGGTAATCGTTCCTGAACCGCTTTGTACTATTCCACTCAGTTGTGGAGTTGTAATGTAAATTTCCATCGGGATGACAGTCTTTACATCATGTACCCCCTGAATATCAATATGAAGTGTTCCGCCGGAGACATAGGTCTCGATATACTGCAGAAGATTTTCATCTGCTTTTACATCTACATTCGTTTCATCTCCGTTGTATATATAAACGCTGAAATCTCCGCTGGATTTTACTTTACTGAATGTGCTCACTGTTCTTGATTCGCTCGCCGGTATTCCATTACCCATCACTCGGGTGAAATCGATACAGCTGGTTGCTGACAGTAGCAAAAAAATGCCACCAAATAAAAAAGAGGTAATTGTTTTCATTACAAGTTGTTTTCTGTTTAATGTTATTGTTTCTATTAATTGTTTTCATCGCCTGAGGCTGGCTGTTTCCAGTGCAATGCTGTTTTCTGATTTTAATGACAAATGTTTTCCAAGAGGGTTGCACTGAATCAGAAAAAATGTAAAAAATTATCGCTCCCTAATGTTAATACTCCCCGAATCGGCAGTAATATTCAGCTTGGGCGCATCATTCGATTTCTTTCCGAAGTAACCTGTTTCCTTCACTGTCTTTTCATCTTCACTCACTTCTTTATCTTCTTCTTTCATCATTGAGCTCAATGAAAGTTCTGTTTTTGAATAGGTGAAATCATAGTTGAAATGCCCATCCCGATTAAAATTGAGACTTATATCAGTGTTTTTTGATTGAACCACAATTTCTCCAAAATCAGGTGCAGTTCTCTCAATTTCAAGGTCACCGTATTCCGTTCGTATGTTAATCCGGTCAGTAAGTTCACTAATTCTGAAGTTTGAAAAACTGCCTTCGGCATCTAATAAGTCCACTTGCCTAATCCTGAATTTATCGCGCCTTGAATTCAGATTCAAATCGTCTGCTTCCTGGATATCGAATTCCGTAGATCTACTGGTCACTCTTACCGTGCCAAGCTTTTTTACATATAACTGGCTGAAGTTACAATCCAGCCTTCCCTGT
>Ga0116152_10000864_pt1 | contig 24981 bp, 31 predicted proteins | sample AD_UKC119_MetaG_FD_89894 | JGI IMG/M metagenome (GOLD analysis project Ga0116152, IMG submission 89894) | Active sludge microbial communities of municipal wastewater-treating anaerobic digesters from Hong Kong - AD_UKC119_MetaG | ecosystem: Engineered > Bioreactor > Anaerobic > Digestate...
AAACACTATCGCAGGGTCTTTTCACGCTTTGAAAAGAAGGCCGTGAACTTCCTCGGGTTCCTCAAAATCACCGCCATACTTATTTGGACTCGATGAAATGTCAACAGAACCTAGGAGGAGAAAGCTACCGACTGAAAGAAAAGCTAACAAACTAACGCATCAGGTGGGTCAATTTTATTGGCCAAAGGTGGGTCAAAATAGATGGCCATTGACACTATCGGACAACCCGAAGCTGGGGCGGGATTTTAGCTTTGTGAAAGCACATGCCCGGCGTAGCAACTGTGGACACCATGCGGTTTACTACCAAATCATGAGCAAACGGGATGTGCTGATACTGCGGGTATTGCACCAGAAGATGGATCCAGCAAGGCATTTGCCGTCCTGACTCTCCTGTGTCTTGCCCTTGCCAAACAGCATGGAAGTTTACTTCCTGAGTGCGGTACGCCCGATCCGGCTTGTGACGCCTGTCATGGTGGCCCAGGGCGGCGGCGCAATCGTCAACATTTCGACTGCCTGGGCAACAGAACCAACGCGCATGTTCCCGACCTCGACAGCATTCCGGGCAAGCCTCAGCGTCTTCATCAAGATTTACTCGGACGACTATGCATCCAAAGGTATTCGCATCAACAATGTGATGCCTGACTGGATCGACAGTCTGCCCGAACTTGAAGAACGTCGTAACAATGTGCCGATGGCGCGATACGGCAAATCCGAAGAAATCGCAGCGACCATCGCGTTCCTGTTGTCTGAAGGCACAGGTTATATCACTGGTCAAAGCATCCGCGTTGATGGCGGAGTCATCCGCTCCGTCTGAACTCCCTCCAGAAATCATCTGATACGTCTCGCCCTGCACGGGCGGGCATTTCCCTTCTCCATGCTGGCGTTGCCAGCGGCTGGTCCGGCCAGGGCCGGTATCAGTATTTGTCTTCCAGGGCGCTGCCCCCGGTAACTTCCATGACAGGCTTTGTGTCCGGCGGGGTGTCCCCGGTCTTCCGCGCTGCACTTGTGCAGACCGGGTGATCCCCCTCCCCGCCGGCCATCATGGATGTCCCCACCCCCGTTCTCGCCGAAGGGCATCAGCCGCAGCCATGCGGCTTTATACAAATGATGGAGACAGAAAACATGGAAGATGCCAGCAAGCAGTGCCCGAAATACGACTCACCGGCTCACAAGTTTCTGAAAAAAGGGGCAATGTCCCTGTCTGATGTGGAAATCCTCAGCCTGTTCATGGGTGAAAATCTGGAACTGGCCCGGACAGCCCTGTTATTCAATTTTCAGTCGCTGCGTGAGTTGTTTCTTGCTGATGAGGAAGACTTCAGGGTGTTGGGGATCAGCCAGATGAGCTATATCCAGATTCGTGCGGTACTGGAACTGTCACGCCGCCTGCTGGATGAACAACTGCAGCGGGGGATGTGATGAGTGACCCGGATCTGGTCCGGCAGTACCTCTCCTCCCGCCTGCGGGATTTGCCATCAGAACGTTTTTGCGTGCTGTTCATGGATAACCGGCATCAGGTGATTGCCTTCGAGGAACTGTTCAATGGCACTATTGATTCAGCCAGTGTGTATCCACGGGAAGTCGTCAAGCGTTGCCTGTACCATAATGCAGCTGCCGTTATCTTTGCCCATAACCATCCGTCCGGCATACCGGAACCAAGCCAGGCAGACGAACGCATTACCCGGAAGTTGATAGATGCCCTGCAGTTGATTGATGTCAGGGTACTGGACCACTTTGTGGTGGGTGATACGCTGGTGTCATTTGCCGAACGCGGCTTGCTGTAGATTTGCGTTGTAGCATTCCGCTGCCGAAAGGTGGCGGAATTTTGGGCTGGTCAGACAAGGTCTCACTGCGTGAGCACATCCCGTGGTGGTTCTGGATAGTGTCCGGCTTGCCGGACGTTACCGCAAACCACCAAACCGGAATCCTGTCCCCACTCACCAGTATGCTGCCATGCTGGATGGCAACAACCGCAAGGCTATTCCCTGACCTGACAGGATACCGGCAAGACATCCCCCCCCATCGCCTGCTTTGAGATGAGCCAGTCTTTCCAGGCAGCAAAAGTATAAAAAAGGCTTTACATTAGAATTTTCTAATATATGAATTATCTCATATTAGCAATACGCACTTAGCTCAACAAATTGCCAGGAGATTTTTACCATGAAACTGCAAACCATCACTTTCGCTGCCCTGATCGCCCTTTCCGGTGCTGCTTCCGCTGAATTCTTCCCCGGCATGGACAACGGCCAGGGTTCTGCCCAGGGCAATGCCAACACCACCGCTTACACCACTGGCAACGGCCAGACCTACGGCACCGGCAACCTGGCCAGCGACGCATGGGGTCGTGGCAAAGGCAATGCTGACGGTGAAGTGGAATTCCAGATCGTGTTCAAGGGCAAAGGCAAAACCGACATGAACACCGACGGCGCTTTCAAGGGCAACGGCGATGGCAACTGGTACGGCAACGCCCAGGGTAATGGCTACGGCAACGGTTATGGCAACGGCTACGGCCTGACCAACACCGCCGCCAACAACAACGGCTTCCCGTTTGCCCAGTACCCGCAAATGGCCCAGGCTCCGGTCCAGATGCCTGCTCCTGTTGCTGCCCCGGCACCTCTGCTGCACAGTAACAACTTAACAGACGCTCCTCCTCCAGTCCCTGGCAAGGGTGTTGGCTACGGTCGACATCCTTAGCAAACGGCGGGCTTCCGCCGGTTCAAAGGCTTTGTACAGGCCGGCATGAAAAAGCCGGACCCGAAGGTCCGGCAGCGGGTGTGTAGAAGTGTCTGTGGTGTATGGTATTATTGCTGCGGTGCTTCGGGGGCTGCCGGTGCCGCAGGCGCGGCGGGTGCTGCAGCTGGCGCAGGTGCTGCGGGGGTCTGCATCATATCCCTGCCTGCCGGATTGCCCCGGAAACCGTAGCCCCAGCCCCTGCCATCGCGGCCATATCCGCGTCCATCACGACCATGGTGGCCTTTCATGCGCTTCATGCCGTATTCACCATGGCCACCGCGCATCCCGTGGCGACCTTTCATGCCCCGTTCCCCCCGTTTCTGCATGGTGCTGCGCATTTCCTTCAGTTTGGTGACCTGATCAGGGGTCAGGATTGCTTCAAACTGGCTCTGGTTTTCCTGACGCAGGGCTTCCATTTTGGCGGCCTGCTCCGTCATCAGGGTCTTGAGCTTGCCGACCTGCTCATCATTGAGGTCGAGCCGGCTTTTCATGCGCTCCAGCTGACGTTCCATGCGCTGGCTTGCTCTGGCTTCCCGGTTTGCAGCTTGGGCTTCCGGATTATTGGCGCTCAGCATCATGGTCAGGCGCTGGGTCTGCTGGTCGGTGAGACTGAACTCACTTTTCAGCTGTCCAACACGTTCCTTGACAGTGGCACTGTCCGGTGCTGCAAAAGCCAGGGTTCCTGCGAGCAGGCCTGCGATTCCCAGACCGGCAGCTGCTTTGTGATACATGGCTCTTTTTTGCTTGAAGTGTTTCATTGCATTGGTCTCCTGTTGTGTTTTGTATTCAGTTTCTGTGTTTCAGTACTGAGAACTTTACGTGCTGAATAGGCAGGTAGTGGGTAGGCAATGTGCAAATACCTTGAAAGCCGCATTTCGACGCTATCACCCTCTGATACGGTGCGGGTGCAGTGAAAACCAGAGGGGGATGGTGACGGGAGAAGCGGGATGCTGTTACGGGAGGGGGGCAGAAAAACAAAAACCGGACCCGAAGGCCCGGCAAGACGAGGTGAAAGTCAGGTGTAAGGTGAGGTATCAGTTTTTATATCAATTCGGGGTATTTTCAGGGGTAGCGCTGTCGTCCTGTTTTGCAGGCTTGTTCTTGCTCCAGCCACCTTTGTGGCCGCCACACATCATGCCGCCCATGCGTCCCTTTCCCCGCATACCCTGGCCGTGCATGCCACGGCGCTGCATGCTGGAGCGCATATCCTGCATTTTGGTCAGCTGCTCCGGTGTCAGTATGGCTTCCATCTGCTTTTTGTGTTCTTCCTGCATCGCCTTCATTTGGGCCATATGGTTGCTCATGAGTGTCTTGAACTGGCTGACCTGCTCATCATTCAGGCCCAGCCGTTCCTGCATGCGTTTCAGGCGCCTGTCCATCAGGCGCTCCTGTCGTGCCTGCTGTCTGGCCTGCCGGTCTTCCGGTGACTGATTGGCGGCAGTATCCAGCATGCTCTGCAGGCGTTGTGTCTGCTGGTCGGTGAGGTTGAATTCACTTTTCAGCTGCTCCACCCGCTGGGTGATGGCAGCACTGTCCGGTGCTGCAAAGGCCGCTGATACTGCCAGCAGTCCTGCCAGACTCAATCCCGTAATGAATGTTTTCATGCAGTTTTCTCCTGTTTCATTTTTCTTCTTCAGTTTATCGCACGCAGGCGTTTTGGGCTTAATGTGAACGAATATAGTGCCGGAATGCGCAGCAAGTTTGCCGGAAATGTGCAAATATTTTGGATTTGTCAGCAGTACGCCGTTTTTGCGTGTTGTGTAGCCTCATCCTTCGTACTTGTAACCGACGGAATAGACCGAATGGATCAGCTCCTGCTCACCGACCAGAGCGGCAATCTTGCGGCGCAGCTTCTTGATGTGGCTGTCAATGGTGCGGTCGCTGACGATGCGGTTGTCCGGGTAAACCCGTTCCATCAGCTGCTGGCGGCTGAAAATGCGTCCCGGCTGGGACAGCAGGGTTTCCAGCAGCTCAAACTCCACCAGCGTCAGGGTCGCGTCCTCGCTGCCGTTGCTGGCTGTCAGGTGATGCCGGTTCAGGCGTATCCGTGCCAGGTTCGGGCTGCTCTGGGAGCCGTTTGAAACCAGCTCGGGCTGGGTGCGGCGCAGTACGGCCTTGATGCGGGCAATCAGTTCACGCGGGCTGAACGGTTTGCAGATATAGTCATCAGCCCCCAGCTCCAGTCCGAGCAGGCGGTCAATTTCCTCTACCCGTGCCGTCAGCATGATGACCGGCAGGGTGGAGTGCTTGCGGATCTGTTTGCAGATTTCCAGCCCGTCCTTGCCGGGCAGCATTACATCCAGCACCACCAGAATCGGCTGGTTGTGCTCCAGCCAGGTACTGGCCTCATTGCCATCGGCAATCCAGTGGGTTTCAAAACCTGAATTGTGCAGGTATTTCTGCAGCAGTTCGGCGATCTTGGGTTCATCTTCAACAATCAGTATCGGTTCCATGTCGTTCCATCAGCAGGGATTACGATTGGCGGGTGTTGTCGGCGGCGGGAAACACAATCAGGATGCGTAATCCGCCCAGGGCAGCATGTGTGGCGCTGATCCGGCCTTCATGAGCCTTGACTATATTATGGCACAGGCTCAGGCCGATGCCGGCTCCGCCCGTGGCCCGGTTGCGGGAGGATTCAACCCGGTACAGGCGCTCGAACAGGCGTGGCAGGGCTTCATCCGGAACGCCGGGGGCCGAATCCTGAAATTCGATGCATATGCTGCGGTTGTCAGCAGCCAGGCGAATTTGCAGCTGCCCCGGTTTGTCAGTATAGCGCAGACTGTTCTGCAGCAGGTTGTGGAACAATTGCTGCAGCCGTTGCGGATCACCATTGAAAAAAACTGCTTGGCGCGGCAGTTCCATCTGGAGGTCCAGTTGCTGTTCCTGAAACAGGGGTTCAAACTGTTCGGTGCAGGAACGCAGCAGGGCAGGGAGGTCCAGCTCGGTTTTGTGATAGGTCAGCGCACCATTATCCGACATGGACAGGTGGTAAAGGTCTTCCACCAGTCGCTGCAGGTGCAGGGTTTCCTGATGCAGTGAGTGGATGGTCGGTTCATCCGGATGGCTGATACCGTCCTGAATGGCTTCGATTTCGCCCCGCAGTACCGACAGGGGGGTGCGTAATTCGTGGGCAATATCCATGATCCACTGCTGGCGGGCCTGTTCATTTTCCTGCAGTCGTGCGGCCAGCTGATTGAAGTCATGGCTGAGCTGGCCGAGTTCATCGCTGCCCTGAATCTTGACCCTGGACTGGTAGTTGCCGTTGGCCAGCTCGCGGGTACTGTTGCGCAGGCGCTGGATGGGCTTGACCATCTGGCGCGACAGCAGCAGGGCAATCAGCAGACTGGTCAGCAAAGTGACCAGAGTGGAGAACAGGGCAGTGGTGCGCAGCCGCTCCATGAAGTGCCTGGATTCGCGGTTGTCATCACTTTCCGGCGGCGGGTAAAGGTGCAGGTAGCCGATCACCTGTTGCCGGTAATGCAGGGCGATCATCCGGGCCGGAGGAACGTCCTGCAGGTGGCCCTGGATCGGTTGGCGGCGGGCATCCATGAGCAGCAGGCGGCGGGACATGCGCCAGCTCGGGCCGCGTTCGCCGCCGGGCGGTGGCGATTCATTCATGCTCTGACGTGCCAGCTGAAAGCTTTCACGCAGTACCATGCGCCAGGCATCCGGGTTTTTCAGCGGGGCCAAGCTCTGGCTCTGGGCATAGTAAAGCTCCACTTGCCGGGCCAGCGAGTCGGTGAGCGTGCTTTCCAGTTGCTGGATGAAATCCTGGAAGGCCTGTTTGACCCGGAGCTGGTAAATCCCTGCTGAAAGACCGATGGTCAGCAGACAGGCAAGAAAAATGGCAATAAAAAGCTTGCCACGTATGCCCATGCGACTTTTTAACATGCTGCTGACGGGGAGGCAGTGGTGGCTGCTGGTGCTGTTCGGAACCCGCAGAACCTGCAGAATTTAATTGTAACGGATTTCAAGCCAGTAGTGCCCCTGTGTGCCCGAGGGTTTCACGGTCAGGATATCCACCTGGGTTCCATCCTGCAAATAACCGATATTCTGCCCCAGGTTGCTGCCGTTTTCATTGGTACGACGGGACGGTGGTCCGGAACGGATGGTTGTTCCCCACAGCAGTTCGTAACGTGCGCCGGCTTGTGGCAGCTGGTCGGGGGCAATTCTGATGCCGCTTTGTATCCAGCGTCCGTTCTGGAACTGGCCGGCATAAATCCAGCCGGAATGGACTGCCGTTTCGGTACCTGACGCCGTATTGTCAGCTGCGACAGCCGGCTCCGCAGGTGTTGACTCCGGCTCAATGATCACGACATCACGCGGGTCCGGGGGGGCGGTATCATCTTCTGCTGTCAGAGTCTCTGCTGTGCCGATATCTGTGGCCGTGGTGGCGGGTTCCGCTTGCGGATCGGCAAGTGCTGTTTCGGTTGCCGATCCTGCATCATCCGGACTGACGGGAAGGGCCGTGGATGTGGATGTGTCTGTGTCCGTTGTCGGGGCATCATATCGGCTGTCTGCGGTTGCTGCATCGGCTGCCAGCGAGTCGGTTTCGAGCGCCACGGTGCTGCTGTCTGCTGGTGTGTCTATAGCGGTTGTGGCCTGTCCCGGAAGCCTTGGGGGCTCGATATCCTGATTCAGGTCCAGCAAGCCGTCCAGGGTATCGTCGAATGCATCGGCTTCATCCGGGCTGGGAATGTCTTCCTCCAGTGCCAGTGCCTCCTCATCCTGTATGGCGAGACTGATGAGGTTGGGCGGGGGAGCATTGTCCAACGGCTCCCGCATCGGGATGGTGGCTGCTGTTGTGGCTGGTGCCACGCTTGGGTCAGCCGCCTCAGTAGTGCTGGTTGCGGGGGTGTTTACCGCTGCCGGGCTGGCCTCAGCACTTGCCGGGGTAGCCGGCGCTGGTTCGGTATCGATAACCGTATCCAGAGCGAGGGCTGTATTTACCGAATTTTCTGGTTCAGCGGCGGGGGGTGTTGCCGGAGTGGTGGTATTGTCTGTATCCGTGCCTGTCTCCACTGGCCTGTCATCCGGTGCGGTGATGGCCGCTGTTGCCACGGGTGTGTCAGGGTTTGTCTGAGCCGTTTCCCCAGTTTCCTGCACGGGGGGAGGAGGGGCTGGCCCTGATGGGGTTTCTGCCACAGGGGCCTGATCCTGCCGTCCGGCTGCGGGATTTTCCGGGCTGGCCTGCAGGTCTTCAAGGCGCGGAATCCTGAGGGAATCTAGCGTGCTGATGGGCTGGAGCGTGGATGGGCCGGTATCGGCGTTATTGAACAGGCTGGAATTGAACAGTAACCAGCTGAGTCCGGCGCTGCCAATGGCGATTGAAACCAGCAGCATAATCAGTAAATGAAAGGCACGCCCTTGAGAATGTTTCATTGGTTTGCGCGTCCTGCACGGATTCTTGATAAACTTTTAATCGAACCATAGCACACTGGAAAACTGAAGTTGAGTTGTTATGATTTAAACAGCCTGAGGCGCTGTCTTATTCATAGTTTTCAGAGTATACATCCGGCGTATAGTTCTCGAAGCGGGTATATTTTCCCAGGAAGGTCAGACGGACATTCCCGATGGGACCATTGCGCTGTTTGGCGATGATGATTTCTGCCGAGCCTTTTTCCGCCGATTCGGGATTGTAGACCTCGTCCCGGTAAACAAACATGATGACATCCGCATCCTGTTCGATGGCACCTGATTCACGCAGGTCCGACATGATCGGGCGCTTGTTGGGACGCTGTTCCAGGCTGCGATTGAGCTGGGAGAGCACGATAATGGGAACACTCAGTTCCTTGGCAAGGGCCTTGAGGGCGCGGGAAATTTCCGAGACTTCATTCACCCGGTTTTCACTGTTGCCGTTACCGCGCATCAGCTGCAGGTAGTCCAGCACGATCAGCCCCAGCTGTCCCTGTTCCCGTACCAGCCGCCGGGCTCGGGCGCGCACCTCATTGGGTGACAGGGCCGGGCTGTCGTCAATGTACATGGGCGAGTCGGCAAAAATCTTCACGGCGGTGGCGATACGCGGCCAGTCCTCTTCGGTCAGCTGTCCGGTGCGGACCCGGTGCTGGTCTACCCGGCCCATGGAGGACATCAGGCGCATGGTCAGCTGCTCGGCGGGCATTTCCATGCTGAATACGGCGACCGGCAGTTTTTTATGGGTGGCGGCGTATTCGGCAATATTCATGGAGAAGGTGGTCTTGCCCATGGAGGGACGGCCCGCCACAATCACCAGGTCGCCCTTCTGCAGCCCGGAGGTCATTTCATCCAGGTCGGTATAGCCGGTGGAAACTCCGGTGATGGTGGAGTTGAGCCGGGACAGTTCCTCGATATGAATCAGGGTGTCCTTCATGAGCTGTTTCAGGGGACGGAAAGAATTGGTATTCCGGGCTCCCTGTTCGGCGATCTGAAAGACTTTCTTTTCAGCGTTATCCAGCAGTTCCGAGCTGTTGCGCCCTTCGGTAGTGAAGGCGGATTCGGTGATTTCAGTGCCGACACTGATGAGCTGGCGCAGAATGGACTTCTCGCGCACGATGTCGGCGTAGGCGGTGATATTGGCGGCACTGGGGGTATCGCGTGCCATGCTGCCCAGGTAGGAAAGCCCCCCGGCATCTTCCAGCTGCCGGTTTTCCCGCAGCCAGTCGCTCAGGGTCAGAACATCAACCGGCTTCTGCTGGCTGATCAGGGAACTGATGGCGCGAAAAATCAGCCGGTGATCCTGGCGGTAAAAGTCGTTTTCGACCAGCTTTTCCGCAACATTGATCCAGGCTTCATTATCCAGCAGCAGTCCGCCAAGGACGGACTGCTCGGCCTCAACCGAGTGAGGCGGTATCTTCAGGGACTCGTAGGTATCTGCCATGGATCAGAGTATAAGCCTGACCGGGTCAGTGATACACCTCAGGCAGCGCTGACTTCGTCCTCTTCCACCACAACCCTGATGCTGGCATCAACATCGGTATGCAGGTGCAGCTGAACCTCGTATTCACCCGTCTGACGCAGCGGGCCATCCGGCATGCGGATTTCACGACGCTCGACTTCGATACCGGCTGCATTGATGGCTTCGGCAATTTCAATATTGGTGACCGAGCCATACAGTTTGCCTTCGGAGCCTGCCTTGGCCTTGATGGTCAGGACCATGTCCTGCAGCTTCTCGCGTCGGGCTTCGGCAGCCGCCAGAATTTCGGCAGCCGCCTGTTCCAGTTCGGCACGGCGCTGCTCGAATTCGACCATGTTTTCCTTAGTGGCCATCTTGGCGCGCCCGGTCGGGACCAGGAAGTTGCGTGCATAGCCGGCGCGAACACTGACGACATTGCCCAGTACACCCAGATTATCTACTTTTTTCAGAAGAATAACGTCCATACGTTTCACCTTTTATTTCAGGCTTCGCGCCTGTGAGAATTCCAAAATATACGCTTCACTCAGCTTGCGAGCCGCTTCAGGGCTTACGCCGGAGCTGGTTGCGAAAATTTGCCAGACTGTCAATCATGCCAAAGGCTGCCAGCAGAACTCCCATCTGGAAAGGGGCAAACAGCAGAAAGGCATAAAAACCGAACAGCCAGCCGGGATGCAGTTCAAACCGGGCATGCAGGCCATGAATGAGCGCTATGCCACCAAACAGGAAGACCGCCAGACAGACCAGCACCAGATTGACCAGCAGTGGCTGCCCGATTATCAGTGCCAGCGTGATCAGGCCGATGGCCAGCAGGGCCGGTGCCCGTCCGAGGCGCAGTGTGGCCATTTCCTCCCGGAAACCGCCGGGATTGTAGAGTGCAGCCTGCCAGTGTCGGGCCAGCATCAGGGACAGGACCGTGAGCAGCACGAATCCTGCTGCGAGGCTGCCACTGAAATAGGGGGCGGCCAGTCGCAGCATTTCATCCAGATCCAGGTCCGGAAGCAGCTGCTGCAACTGGGTCTGCTCCAGCAAACCCTGCATCAGTCCGGCCCAGAAAGTGACCGGGTCGGCGACCTGGAAATGAAAGACCAGTACACCGAGAGCTGCCAGCCCCATGACTCCCTGCAAAACGGTATTCCAGGAGGCCTGCCGCGACAGCAGGGTGGCCAGTACGATGACCGGTATCCACTTTATCAGGCTGGAAGCCAGCCCCGACCACAAACCGGCCTGCAGAATCAGGTGCAGAACCACCAGTCCGGTGCTGGCCACCAGTCCGACCTGTACACCCCGCTGCCATCCCAGTCGCAAGGTGACCAGTCCGATGGCCGCGTTGCTGAATAACTCCAGCATGGGCAGAAAATAGGACAATACGGCAAACAGCAGTACAAAGCCGCTTGCCTGTATCGGGCCTGCCATGATGAATGCTGCCATTGCCTTCTTCCCGGTTGGACCAGCCTGTGATGCCTGTCCCCGGTTCCTGTTAATGGTGCTGGTCAGTGTAAGGCAGCAGAGCCAGGTAGCGCGCACGCTTGATGGCTGTGGCCAGCTGACGCTGATATCTGACCTTGGTGCCGGTGATGCGGCTGGGTACGATCTTGCCGGTTTCGGTGACGAAAGCCTTCAGGGTCTCCAGGTCTTTGTAATCAACCTCGGTGATCCCTTCAGCGGTAAAGCGGCAATATTTTTTGCGGCGGAAATAACGTGACATGTGTTGGTCTCCCTATGGGTATCAGGCGTTGTCGCTGTCGCTGTCATCATCGTCCGAATTGTTGTCGGAGTCATTTGAGTCATCGCGTGCAGGTGGACGGCGGGACTGGGGTTTGCTCTCATTCTCCTTGCTGAGGGGTGAGGCATCAGTGACCGCTTTGTCACGCTTCAGGGTCAGGGTGCGGATGATGGCATCATTAAAACGGAAAATGCTTTCCAGTTCGGCCAGGGTTTCAGCATCCACTTCGATGTTCATCAACACATAGTGAGCCTTGTGGATTTTGTTGATGGGATAGGCCAGTTGACGACGACCCCAGTCTTCCAGACGATGGATGCTGCCGCTGTTCTCGGTGATCAGGGTGCGATAGCGCTCGATCATGGCAGGAACCTGCTCGCTCTGGTCCGGGTGCACCAGAAACACGATTTCATAGTGTCGCATGTTTGCTCCTTACGGATAGGAAAGCCTCCTGTGTGCGACCACAGTGAGGCAAGGTGTTTTCATTCAGGCAAAACCGGCCTGCTTGACAAAGGCGGAAGATTATGGGTGAGTGGGGAGGGCTTGTCAATCCACTTTTGCCATTGAAAAAGCATGGCTTTCATCTGCCAAAAACGGACAAGCCGGCATGGATGTCCTAGACTTGATGCAAGGTGCAGGGAATCAGGCTGCCAAAAATTCTAACAGAGGACTCAGGGTGGGAAAGCAGTTACTGGCCGCGTCATGCCGACCCGGCATGAGCGCGGATGGGGATTTTCACTGTTTGCTGGTAGATGGCAGATCGCCGGCCCGGTTGGAGAGTATGCTCAGACAATGCTGCAGCACCCTGCAGGTTGAGCGCTGGTTGTCGCCGGGGAGTGATGAGCTTGCCATTCTGGATTGGTCGAAATATCACCTTGTTCTGATCAGCAGCCCGGTCTCGGGTGTCGATGACTTGTCGTGGCTGCCGGAAAACCGGCATGCCGGGGTGGATTTTCCATTGGTTGTGGTATTGGCTGATCCGGGACAGGTCAGCCAGGCCGCCGTCTGGGCCGGTGCTGACCTGAGCCTGCTTCCCGATGTGTCCGGTGATGAGTTGTCAGTCCGGATTGAAGCCCTGCTGGAAGTGGCCGATACCCTGGAGCGCCATCCGTTTGTATTGCCGGAGTGGCGCATGCTTGAAGTGTTGCACAACAGCGAAAATGCGGTGGTGTTCCTGGCCCGCAATCGGCAGGGGCAACAGGCGGTTATCAAGCGTTTCAAGTTCCGGCTGGAGGCCGGATCACAGGTACAGGCCGAGCTGGTGCGTGACCTGCAGCCCCTGTTGGCCTTGCGTGATCCCGGGCTGGTACGGCTGGAGCAGGTCGGTTTTTTCGACGGGGTGCCCTACCTGCTGATGGAGTATCTGGATGGCTACACCCTCAAGTACCTGCTGAGTGAGCCTGAGCCATTGCCGGTACGACTGGGCTGGTTCCGGGAAATCTGCCGGGGATTGGCGCTGGTTCATGCAGCAGGCATCCTGCACCGTGACCTGAAAACCTCAAATATCATGGTACGGTCTGATGGTATGCCGGTATTACTGGATTTCGGTCTGGAAAGCCGGTTGCTGAGTGATATTGGTTTTCTGGGGGAAAATGAAATCTATTGCACCCCCTTTTATGTCAGTCCCGAACGCATTGGTGGCGAGCCGGCCAGCCGCCAATCCGACCTGTATGCCCTCGGCGTGATCCTTTATGAGCTGTTGGCAGGTGAAAAGCCGTTTGATGGCAGTGACCTGATGGACATCCTGCAGCAGCATATCTTTGGCCCGGTACCCCGCCTGCCGCCGGATTATGAGAGTTTTCAGCCCCTGTTGAATGCCTTGCTGGCCAAGCTGCCGGAAAGCCGCCCTGAGGATGCCGATGCCGTACTGGTGTGGCTGGATCAGTTGATGACTGTGCAGTAAGTTATCAGGGCCTGTGCCCGTTCATCAGCAGGTCAAGTAGAACACAGTAGACTGAAGCCATTCGCCATGGCCTGTGACAGGGTGAAATATCCGTTTGGGGCCGGGCAGAAAATCTTCCGGAAAAATCACCAAAAAAAATCTGTTATGTTGCGTTTTATTCTGCTGTTTTTACTGGTTCAGGCCGTGCTGTTCGGGGTGGAGATGTATCAACCGGTGCAGCAGGGGCTCATTCTGCCCTGGACTGCCCTGCTGGCCGATGGCAGCGGCTGGCTCATGTCCTTTTTTGATGCGGATGTCCGGGTATCGGGCAAGGTTATCACCAGCACCCTCACCGGCTTCGGGGTTTCGATCGAACCGGGCTGCAACGGGGTGGAAGCCATGATTGTGCTGCTGGCTGCCATTATCGCGTTTCCTGCGCCTCTGCTGTACAAGCTCAAGGGGCTGCTCTGGGGCTTTGTGGCGATTCAGGGGCTGAATCTGCTGCGTATCATCACGCTGTTCTACCTCGGGCAATGGAGCCGGGAGTGGTTTGACTGGGCGCACCTGTATATCTGGCAAGCCCTGATCATGCTGGATGCGCTGGTCGTCTTTCTGATCTGGATCCGCTTCATGCCGGGGGCGAATGCCGGGACGTCTGCTACGGGTGGTGAGAAGGCTCCACCCGAAGCAGCGGTAGTAACAGGAGCAGGGGGATGAGACGGGCCCGGCCACTGCAGGCTTTCATGCTGGGGGTCTTGCTGCTGTTTACACCGGTTTTTGCCCTGTGGTACTGGCTGGCCGGGTTTCATCTGGCTCCGGTAGTGGCGGTGACGGGGACGCTGGTGGATCTCCTGTGCCCGGATGCCCTGATGTGGCTGCGCCTGGATGGGCATACCTTGGTGCTGGCTTCCAACTTCGGTCATGACGCTGCCGGGCAGGTAGTCTCGCCGCCGACAGGGGATGACCTGCTCGGATTTCACCTCAACCCGCTGATTTACTGTTACAGCCTGCCCCTGCTGGCAGCCCTGACGCTGGCGGTACCGGGGCCGGACAGGGGGCTGAATCTGCTCTGGGGGGTGTTGCTGCTGTTCCCGGTCGAGGTGTTCAGCATGGTGTTCAGTGTCCTGAAAACCCTGACCTTTGATGTTGGGGCTGCATTCCAGCTGCAACAGGGCATCACCCCGCTGGGAGCAGACCTGATTGCGCTGGGGTATCAGGCCGGGGTGCTGATCCTGCCCATGATTGCGCCGCTGGTGATCTGGATTGCCCTGCACCGGCGCTTTATCATCACCCTGGCACCACGGCTGGAGCAGGTACTGAGTACCTGACAGCCACAGACAGTGGGTGAGAGGGTGAAGAACAGGCCGGTGAATCAGTGCTTCAGTGTTAGGATGTTTCTGCCTCACTGACGGTAAAGGTAATGCCGTTGACACCGGTGATTGTCACACGGGTTCCCGCCGGCAGGTCCGGCCCTGTGACCCGCCAGTATGAATCATCAACCCGGATGGCTCCGTTGCCGTTGATAATGGCGCTGCTGAGGACGTATTGTCTGCCGATATGACTTCTCAGGCGGTTATTGAGCGTGGGGTCCGGCGAAGGCACGCTGTCCTCCCGCCCCAGGCTGGACTTATGCCACAGTATCAGGCTGGCGACCGAGAGCAGGGAGAACAGCAGCAACTGCCAGCCCATGCCCATATCCGGAATCAGCCACAGGACTGCCCCGGTGATCAGGGCACCGAACCCGAACCACATCAGGATGGCACCAGGGGCAAATACCTCCAGGGCCAGCAGCAGGACCCCGAAGACCAGCCAGTGCCAGTATTCCACCAGGGTTGGCAGCGGTTCCATGGCCTTACCCCCGGGTTTTCGGATCGTTGACGGCTTTCCAGAGTTCGCTGATGCTGCCGATGGAGCCGATTACACTGCTGGCATCCAGCGGCATAAACACGGTTTTCTGTTGATTGGAGGTCGCGAATTTGCCCAGTGCATCCACGTATTTCTGGGCCACGAAATAATTCAGTGCCTGCACATCACCCTTGGCGACGGCTTCCGATACCATTTCCGTGGCTCGGGCTTCAGCCTGTGCCTCACGCTCACGGGCTTCGGCACGCAGGAACGCGGCGGTTTTCTCGCCCTCGGCTTCCAGTATCTGGGATTCTTTCAACCCCTGTGCTTCAGTAATCTGGGCACGTTTTTTACGCTCAGCCGTCATCTGCAGATTCATGGCCTGCACCAGCTCGTTCGGTGGTTCAATATCCTTGATTTCGACCCGCAGGACCTTGACACCCCAGGCATTGGTGGCTTCATCAACAATCGTCAGGACCCGTGCCCCGATTTCATCCCGTTTGCTCAGCAGATGGTCCAGTTCCATGGAGCCGCAGACCGAACGCAGGTTGGTCATGGTCAGGTTGAGGATGGCATTTTCCAGATGATTGACTTCATACGACGATTTGGCCGGATCAAACACCTGATAGAATACCACGCCGTCAATATTCACATTGGCATTGTCGGCAGTGATCACCTGTTGGGGCAGGATGTCCAGTACCTGTTCCATCATGTTGACCTTGCGCCCGACCCGGTAGATCACGGGTACAATGAGACCCAGTCCGGGTTGCAGGGTACGCACATAGCGCCCGAAGCGTTCAATGGTGTAGTTGTAACCTTGGGGGACCATCTTGACCCCCATGAACAACAGAACAATCACCAGTACCAGAATGGCAGCGGCAATGGAAGGAAAATCCGGCAGCATGGGCAACTCCTCGCATCTGATTAAATCGTTGTTTATATACGTTTTGATTTTATTCTGATTCTGATTGTAGTGCTTTTTGATGCAAGTGCGGTAATAAACCTGATACAGCGCTGACGTTTTACCGAATGGCGGGAACGGGAATGATCGGCAGGCTGCCTGTCAGGGACGTTGTTAAATACGTCCCTGCAGGTTTTGAGTGTGGCTGTTTTTCAGTTGGCAGCTGCCGGTTCGGCAGCATTTTCCGGTGCATTATCGACATCAGCCGGGATGTCCTCCGCATTCGGGAAGACGCTGGTATCGCTGGCCGGATTGGATGTGCCTTCCGGCAGGGGGGCAAAGTGCCCGTCGTTTCCGGTTGCTGCCGGTGTACCTGTCTCAGCGGACGGAGCCGGTGCCGCTGCTGTGGCGGCAGGGCCGGGAGCGGTTGCCGGAGGGGGTGACAGGCGGGATTGGGGCTGGCTGCCGGGATGAGGCAGGCCCGGTGCGGGGATGCCGGGTTGCGGATAGGGGGCTTCCTGCCAGACTGGCGGGTAGTAGCCCGGTCCCCAGTTGTTGCCCCGGTTCCAGGGCATGCTGTTCCAGTTACCGCCATTATTGCCCCAGCTCCAGGGCATGCTGTTCCAGCCGCTGCCATTGCCCCAGTTGAAGTTGGGGCCACCACTCCAGCCGGGATTCCAGCCATTGCCGCTGCCCCAGTTGAAGTTGGGGCCACCGCTCCAGCCGGGGTTCCAGCCATTGCCGCTGCCCCAGTTGAAGTTGGGTCCACCGCTCCAGCCGGGATTCCAGCCATTGCCATTACTCCAGTTGAAGCCGGGGTTGCTGTTCCAGCCGGGACTCCAGTTGAAGCCGTTCGCCTGCAGGCCCGGGCTCAGAATGATGAGGGCGGGTAAGGTAAGTCGCGTTAAAATTCCCCTCATGGGTCTCCTCCCTTGCGTGGTGTAACGAAAAGGCCGGACATCATGCCCGGCCTTTGCAGTATAAACCATTCCGTGTACAGGCATTAATTGCCCGGTTGGGCTGAACTGGCTGCCGCCGGTCCGGGGGCGCTGGCTGCCGGTGCAGTCGGGGCAGGGGCCGGCATCTGACCGTAAGGCATCATCGGCATCTGGCCATAGGGCATGGGAGCCGGCATCTGACCGTAAGGCATCATCGGCATCTGGCCATAGCCATAAGGCATGGGAGCCGGCATCTGTCCATAGGGCATCATCGGCATCCCGTAACCGGGGCCATTCATGAAAGGCATGCCGCCGTAGTTGCCGTAGTTATTGTTGTTATCATCAAAGCTGTCCACCATCTCCTGCATCCAGTACATCGGAGTCCATTCCGGCCAGTCGTTTTCTTCGTAGTAAGGGCCGTAAGGCCCCATTTTCCATTCACCGTTGTTATTATTAAAGAAGTCAAAATCAGCACTGGCTGATGCAGAAAGTGCCAGCAGGCCCAAGCCAATCAGAACCTTGTTCATGGGTTTCTCTCCAGGTAAGCGGTTAAAAGCAGATTACGAAAAGCAGCATATAAGAATATTCTAATATTGTCAATCATGATTGAACCACTTCAATCCCCGCTCTGTCACCACACCGTCCAGAGGAATATCCCAGGGGCGATGTGCCAGGGTTTCGACCTGCTGGAAAGCATAGGCAAAACCCAGCAGGAGCGGGCGCGGATGGCTGTGCTGCCGTAATTTGAAGGCAAAGCTGCGGTCATAATAGCCACCTCCCATGCCCAGACGCTTGCCGATTGCATCAAAACCCAGCAGTGGCGTAATGACCAGGTCGAGCTGCCGGGCCGGCAGCAGGTGATGGCTCTGCAGTTTGGGTTCATCAATCCGGTAGCGGTTGGTGCGGAAGCGGGTGCCGGCATGCCAGCGCAGAAACAGGAGTCCCTGATGCCGGCAGGGTGACAGAACCGGCAGGTAAAAACGCTGGCGCGGGTTGGCAGGGTGACGCAGGGCCAGCGGGCTGATTTCCCCTCGAACCGGCAGGTAAATGGCAATATTGCGTGCTGCCCGGAATACACGCTCGCCCAGCAGGTGTTGTACCGCCTGTTGTGCACATGCGTGCTGTTCCTGCGGGGATAACAGCCGGCGTCGGGTTTTCAGGGTCCTGCGCAGGGCTTTGAGGTCGGTCGTCATGAGTGGCCTGTCCGGAAAATCACCGGACAGACAGGTTAGCGCGTTTGTATCCGCTTGTCAGTTCAGTTGTTGCGGAACATCAGTTCCACTTCCTCAATCCGGAACACCTGCTCATTGGCCAGCTTGTCCACCTGATCCACACCACTGAGGGACTTGGAGTGCATCAGGTACTCTCCCTTCTGGTTGCGTTCAATGGTCAGCCGGCTGATTCCCTGGCCGCCCAGTACCACCCGGGGCTTTTTGTCCAGTGGAATGACATGCCCTTTCTTTCGCCCGCTGAGAATCTCCAGCCGTGGCGTGCCGGCATTATCCATCAGGCGCGGATGGACGCTCAGCTGGCGGATCTGGGTCAGCAGGCCGACATCGTTACGGAAGACGAGCCGGTATTTGCCGATGGCGATAATGTCATTGTCGATCAGCATGTGTTTCTGGCCTTTGACATTATTGACATATACCCCGTTGGTACTGCCATCGTCCTCCAGAAAACAGTCCTCACCCGCATTGATCAGACGGGCATGGCGACTGCTGACGGTGCGTTCCGGCAGTACAATGTCGCAATGATTGTTGCGGCCAATGGAGTAGCTGGGCTTGCTCAGCCGGATGCGCTGGACGATCTGGTTGTTCAGGTGGACAATGAGCTGGGCCATGGCGGTTAACTCTCGAATGATCCTGTACGGTTCATATTGAGGGCCAGATTCCGGCCCGTTACCATCGCACGCATGACTTCAATCAGGCGCGGGGCATGCTCCAGCGGCAGAATGATGCGGTTTGAGTGCTGTGGTGTGGTAACACCGGTACGGAAGCAGGGGTTCAACTCAGTCAGGGTATTGGCCGGCAGGCCGGCATAGGAAGCCACGGCACGCAGGTCTAATGTCCTGTTGACCCGAACCTGGGTCAGTTTGGCTGCATTCGGCGTTTCCGGCAGGCGGATGCCGTAACTGGCTGCATTCCCGATCAGCTCCTTGAAGGCCAGCAGTTTGGGAACATAGTTCATGGTTTCCTGTGGCAGCGACAGGTTCCAGAAAGTCGGCTTGAGGCCACGGGCACGGGCCTGTTTGATTGCACGGTGCACCCGGTTTTCACCGCAGTTGTAGGCAGCCAGGGCCAGCAGCCAGTCACCATTGAACTCCCGGTTCAGTTTCTGCAGATAGTTCAGGGCAGCACCGGTAGCAGCAAACGGGTCCATGCGGGCATCATACTGACCCTTGGCACGGTTGAGGCCGTAGATTTTCCCGGTGGAGGGGATGAACTGCCACAGACCGGCAGCACCGGCATGGGAAAATACATCCGGATTGAAACCGCTTTCCACGAACGGCAGCAGGGCAATCTCGGAAGGAATGCCGCGCCGGTTCACCTCCTCGATGATCATGTGCAGGAAGGTATCTGCCCGTGCAGACAGGATGCTCATCTGGCCGGGACTGCGGGCATAGCTCTGGATAAACTTGCGTACCCGCGGATGACTGGAATAGTCCGGCAGCTTGAAGGTGGCGAAAACCCGGTCCCAGGCCGACGCATCATCCTGCTGATAGAAGATGCCATCGTTGCCATTCCAGACCGGAGCGGGTGGCTGCGGGCGTGCGAATGTGGCCAGTTGCAGCTGTGGTGCCTGCTGATACTCCGGGTTCTGCCGGGGCGCATTCAGGAATTGCGGCGGGCTGTTGTAATGAGGTATCTGTCGGTTGGCACGTGACTGGGCCATGACCTGACGCTGGTTTTCCGCCTGCTGACGCTGGCGTGCCAGCTGCTGATTCCGTTGCTGCTGGCGCTGCCATTCGATCTGGCGTTGCCGGGCCTGTTGCTGCTGGCGCTGAATGGCCTGCTGCTGCCAGACCTGCTGCTGGCGTTGCTGTTGCCAGGCAGGCATCTGGTCGGGCAGGGGCAGGGCTTCAGGGATATTCTGTCCACCCCCGAGGTAGTTCAGGGGCAAGGCTTCAGGCGGATTGGCACTGGCCGTACCGGTTGAGAAAACGGCAATGGCAACGGCCATGCCAGCAAAGGCTGCTTTATGGTTGTTCATTGGAAGCCCCAGTTTGTTGTTGTCATTCTTCTGACGGGAGCAGCTCATGCTATTGTGTCGATCCGGCTGGTGCAGGTTCGTTGCGGCACGTTTTTGCCCCCTCGCAGAGGCTCCCGCTGTTATGCTGTTTTATTTTTTTGGTTATTGTTCCCTTTTCGATACAACGAATGCATGAAATGAGCAATAAAAAACCAGCTAAGGCCGATTATAGGAAGGCAACTGCGGCAGAACCTGAACAGGCGCTGTTGCAGTTACGTCGCTGGTATGCCTCACGACAGGGCCAGTACACCCTGCAGGCGGTACAGTCCTGTGTCGGTAAAATGATCACTGATGTGTTCGGTTATTATGCATTGGAAATTGGAGGCATGCCGGATACCTGTCACCTGCTGCAGGAGTCGCGCATCGTCAACTGTTTTCGCATGGTTCCTGATGGCAGTCTGGTGGCAAAGGCCGGTTTGCAGGCCGACTTTATCGGTACCAGTGAGTCCCTGCCGGTGGCGTTTGACAGTCTGGATCTGGTGATCGGCTGCCATGTGCTGGACATGTCGGCGGCACCACATCAGGTCTTGCGTGAAATCGAGCGTGTGCTGCTGCCGGAAGGGCATTGTGTGCTGGTGGGTTTCAACCCGGTCAGTCTGCTGGGATTGCGCCGTTTCTGGCGACAGCTGTTCCGGCACCAGACACCGGGGGCCTATACGGCATTCCGGGTGCGGGACTGGTTTGAGGTGCTGGGGTTTGAAGTGCTGGAAACACGTACCATCGGCTTTCGTTCCGGGTTCTGGCGTGATGGCCTGTTCCGGCGCATGGCCTGGATGGAGCGTCTGGGTGAGCGCTCACGCCTCGGGCTCGGAAATGTACATGTCATTCATGTGCGCAAGCGGGTTTCGCGCCTGACGCCGATTCGTCCCAGAATGCACCCGCGCCCGATCCTGAATCCGGGCATGGCCATCAACTCGGGAGCCGGTAGAATGGGCAAGGTGACGGGGCGGGTGGATAAGCAGCAGCATGAGTGATAAGTGATACATGAGTGAATTGACAGGGGGATGCCTGATGGAAGCAAAAAAGGTGGAAATCTATACCGACGGAGCCTGCAAGGGTAATCCGGGACCGGGTGGCTGGGGAGCCCTGCTGCGCTATGGCGGACGCGAGCGTGAGTTGTATGGTTATCAGGCCCGGACCACCAACAACCAGATGGAGCTGCTGGCCGTGATTGAGGCACTGGGTGCCTTGAAGGGACCCTGTGTTGTGCGTCTGACCACGGATTCAAAATATGTCATGCAGGGGATGACCGAGTGGCTGGCGGGCTGGAAGCGCAAGGGCTGGAAAAATGCCGCCGGCAAACCGGTCAAGAATCAGGAGCTGTGGCAGCGTCTGGATCAGGCGGTGCGACCGCATCAGGTTGAATGGCACTGGGTCAAGGGGCATAGTGGCCACCCCGAGAATGAGCGGGTGGATGCGCTGGCCAATCGCGCCATTACCGAGAAGCGTGGCCATCAGCATGACGCCAGCGTGTGATGAATGTGTGAACACGGATACCCGATAAGTTGAACAGATCAACAAATCACCTGACAGGCAGAAACCATGAGCAGACAGATTGTACTGGATACCGAAACCACCGGACTCGACACCCGGGACGGGCACCGCATTATCGAGATCGGCTGTGTGGAGATGGTCAGCCGCCAGTTGACCGGTAATAATTTTCACCTTTATCTGCAACCTGACCGTGATATTGATGCCGAGGCCATTGAAGTCCACGGGATCACCGGCGAGTTCCTGGCTGACAAACCGCGTTTTGAGGCGATTGCCGAAGATCTGGTTGCCTACCTGGAGGGTGCGGAACTGATCATTCACAATGCACCGTTTGATATCGGGTTTCTGAACTACGAGCTGGCCAGGGTCGGTCGCAGCTTTAAAACCATGAATGAATACTGTACCGTGACGGATACACTGGTCATGGCACGGGAGTTGTTTCCGGGACAGCGCGCCAGTCTGGATGCCCTGTGCCGGCGCTACGAGATCAACAATGCCCATCGCACGCTGCATGGTGCCTTGCTGGATGCAGAGATTCTGGCCGATGTGTATCTGGCCATGACCGGTGGACAGGTCAGTCTGATGCTGGGGCGTGGTGATGCCGGGGCTGCCGGCAGCAGCAGTGTGGCCGGACGCCGCCAGGTCGTACTGGATGCCGGCAGCCTGCCGGTAGTGCGGGCGGGCGGGGACGAGCTGGCTGCCCACCAGCAGCGGCTGGCCGAGATCGAAAAGGCCGCCGGGCGTTGTCTGTGGGCTGACTGACTGCCCGGACCGGCCGGCAGCCGGTTTGAACAAAACAGGCTGGATGAACGACTGTCTGGCTGATGGCAGGCATTTCACCCCGATGCCGTCCATGAAACAGGTTTGATGATCGGAGGTAATGAGTGTCAACCCCACTGGGAAACATGAGCTGGCTTGATCCGGTCCGCTTCAAAAGTGCCGCCTCCCGGCGTTTCATCGAGTTTTGTCGCCAGGACCTGGCTGCAGCTGATCCGCGCCCGGACAAGGAGGCGCTGCAGCTTTACCGGGAAGCTGCCCTGCTGGTGCTGGAGCGGCTGGAGACCCTGTCCAACCGGAGGGACAGGTCATGATCATCACCGATCTGTTGGCCGAAGATTTCCGTAAATACGAATACCTGCATCTGGAAGCGCTGCCCGAGCGGGGTGTGCTGGCACTGGTCGGTGGCAATGAGTCCGGCAAGAGCAGCATCGGTGACGCCATCGCCTTTGCCCTGTTCGGGCACTCGCTGACACTCGGTGCGGAAGACAGCGGCAAGCTGGTACGCTGGGGCAGTCAGGCTGCCAGCGTGACCCTGTCGTTCCGCCAGCGTGGCAGGCATTACCGGCTGGCTCGCCGGGTTGATCCGGGCAGTACCCAGTCCGTCTCGCTCTGGAGTGTGGATGAGAGCCGGACCCTGGCTGATACGCAGCCTGAAGTGGCGCGGGTTCTGAAAACCATACTGGGTTACGATTATCCGGCGTTTGTCCGGGCTTTTTACTGGAGTCAGCAGGTCAGCACTGACAGCAAGGCTGATACTGAAAGCCTGCGTGCCATGGCCGGCGTTCGGGGTTATCTGCTGCTGGAGCAGCAGTTGCAGCAGGAGCATCAGCAGGAAGCGGGTGCGCTGGAGCAGGTACAGGCCGAAATGCAGGCATTGCGCCAGAATCGCGATACGCTGGCACTGGATCGGGATTTGCTGCCGGTGCTTCTGGATATTCGTGAGACGCTGGAGGATCGGCAGCGTGGCAGTAACAGCCTGTTGCGTTCCATTGATTTGTCAGTTCGTTCCTATCCGGAGGGGCATGCGCGCTTTCATGCATTGCTCAGACGGCTCAAGTGGCTGAGTCATCTGGCAAGCGTTGGTATCGGGGCTTTTCTGCTGCTGTTTGTTGCAGGCATGCTGCTGTCCTGGCTGCCGGGCATGTTTACCGGGCTGGGATTGGAGCCGGAGACCTTGGTACGCCTGGGGCGCATGCTGTTATGGTGTGGCATGGTTGCGGCGCTGATGGCCAGCGGACTCCTGTTCTGGGGCTGGCATGCGGAACAGAAGCGCCTGCCGCCCCTGCGTGATCAGTCGCTGCGTTTTTCTGCCAGTCTGGCCAATGCCGTGCGCCAGTTGGGCAGCTCCATTGCGGAGGCGCTGGGTGAGCCGACGGAGCATTATCTGGTCAGGCGCAACGTGCTGATGCCGCAGGCACAGGCCGCAACGCTGGATGAGCAGGTTCGGGAGCGGCTGAGGCAGTTTGATGGCCTGCCGGAGCGGGTGCGCCTGTTTGAGGCAGACCCCGCTGCTGTCGGCCCGCAGGTACAGGCGCTGAAGGATGATCTGGAACATCACAATACTGCGCTGGATGGTTTTGTCCGGGTACTGGATCAGGACGTGGCGCACGAGCAGGCGCTGGTGGAGCAGTATCAGGGCCTGAATCAGGGCCTGACCGACAAGGAGACCGAAGCCGGGCGACATGACCATGCGATGCGGGTGCAGGACAAGGCCCTGGAGCTGGTGCGGCGGGCTTCGGAGCATTCGGCAGCCCGTTTCAACAGCATTGTCCACAAGCGTTGCCAGACCCTGTTGGCTGATTTCACCCAGGCCCATTATGACAGCCTGGAAATCAATACCGATTTTGCCTTGCGGGTATTGTCACGCGAAAAAGGAGATTTTCTGGATTTTGAGGAAATATCTGCCGGTACGCAGCGCCAGATTGCCCTGGCCATGCGGGTTGCACTGGCCAATGCGCTGGCTGAAAGTACGGATGCCGGCCAGCAGTTCCTGTTTCTGGATGAGCCATTCGCTTTTTTTGATCCCGAACGTACCAGTGCGACCCTGCAGAGCCTGAAGGAGATGACCTCCGGTCGGGTCTGTCAGATCTGGGTCACGGCCCAGACTGTACCGGAAGGAATGGCCGGTGCTTATCTGATCGACTGTGAGGGTGAGCACTCTGAAATTGCCATAATTGACGAGTCAGGGGAAAAAAAGACTTGAATCTGGAAAGTCGCTGTGTAGAATAGCGGCCTTCGGGTCGTTAGCTCAGTCGGTAGAGCATCTGACTTTTAATCAGGTGGTCGAGCGTTCGAATCGCTCACGACCCACCATATAAAACAAAGGCTTACGTGATTTTGTCCGTAAGTCTTTTTTGTTTGTGACTGTTTTTCTGTTTTTGAGTCCAGCTATGAGTCCACCAAATCGCTGGCTAGGACTGGGGTGTGACCGGAAGTGATGCATGGTCTAATCTTCGTTATTTTCTATTTGAAGAGATCAAGCCATGTCAGACAGCCCAACGACCCTGGCCAACCGTATCGCCCGTCACCCAGCCCTCCAGGAGCGGATCGAAG
>Ga0116152_10000866_pt1 | contig 24963 bp, 20 predicted proteins | sample AD_UKC119_MetaG_FD_89894 | JGI IMG/M metagenome (GOLD analysis project Ga0116152, IMG submission 89894) | Active sludge microbial communities of municipal wastewater-treating anaerobic digesters from Hong Kong - AD_UKC119_MetaG | ecosystem: Engineered > Bioreactor > Anaerobic > Digestate...
CTCCAGTCGCATTAATCAATGTCGATATATCAAGTACGATATAGTCTCCATCACGTGAGAATTTGATTGTGGTATGGGAATCAGCAGTTCCCGCAATACCTGGTATTAAATCAGTACCAGAATCGGATGAAACCGGTGAACCGTATTCGGCTTTTGTCGCGCCGGTTACACTTACGGTAGCATTGCCGTCCGCTAAGGCATCGAGTTCGGTGTCAGTAATCTGTTGGGTGCGAATCGCGTTGACAACTGTGTCAGCAACAGAGGTTACCGTTAAGCGTTCTTGGCTCGTCTCGGCTTCAACGTAGAAGCGATCTCGAGCTGCCATAGTGATGGACAGCGCGGAAGAGATCAGGATTAGAGCCACACAGAACATAATGAGGACGAGTAATAACATACTGCCTCTTTTGTTTGATTTGCCTTTGCGGGTGAGTGAATTAAGTAAATTAAACTTACTCATACCTTTCATGGCCTCCATGTGTAAAATAGATTTTTGGCATAAATGCGCAATAAATCAACTTCTATTATATAGAGTAGCTCTAATTTTGCAAGCTTTTTTGCGATATTCTACGAAGCCAAAAAGTGGTTTTTCACAATTTGTTCACATTTTTGTCGGCGTTTTCCTGATTGTTTTGAGCAGGGTTCACAGTATCGGTTTCTTTGTTTTGCCACTTCTCGTATATATGGCGTGCAGCATTCGGATTTGTGAGGCGCAGGATACCGCTTCCGTAGAAGAGGCCGCGAGGGGTTCGATTGAGACGAATGCGACCTGCTACCATGTGGTTTTTCTCACAGCCCCAGAGCGAGTAGATGCTGCGTTTGCGTTGAAACCACGGGATAATTTCGGTCAGTTCGGTATGGCATGCGGGGCATTTTTGTGTCTCTGAAAGGGCGAGGACAGCGGCCGCAGCCTCGGTCGACGTCGCGGTGGTTTTCTATCCGGTTTGGGCATTCAGGTTCGGATTGGAGATGTATTGCTCAATACTATAGTTTTGCATGTCTTTACGGCTCATCGGTGTATGCTCGGTGACGTCTGCATAACGAACGAGTGTATGCATGAGGATGTTTGCTTCATAAAATGCGTCTTGCGGAGCACTGTGAAAATCGTCGGTTTGCGGGATATCGAAGTAGTCGACGGCATAGGCGACGCTTCGCTGTTGATGGGAGTCCTCGGCAACGCGAGCAAAGAATGGCTGGATATCGAGGAATCGGTCATTGATTTCATCGGAGTAGTTGTGAATGCGAAGATTTGCTTTCAGAATCCCTACATCGGAATCGCCCCACGCGCATAAGATGTCCGCATCTTTACACCACGTAACGAAGTCTTCGTAGGCATCGATAAACGGGACTCCCATATTCAAGTCGGCGGAGGATTTGTTTATCACGCGCGATACATTGCGATTCATTACACGGTAGTAGACAGGACGAATGACACGTTGAAAAGGTTCGGAGAGTATGTATTTCCCATTCTTGCAGGTGAGCTTAACGGCGCCAATTTCGATGATTTCGCCGGGGAGGTCCTTTGGGTCGACGCTTGTCGGAATCCACGGGACAGGTTGGTTCCATTCCATGTCGAAGATGACGTAGGTGTTGTTCTCGATGGTGTTCATGAAATTGTTGATTCTCCTTCGGTGATTTCTTCAGTCGTTGCACTTTCTGCATCAAATACGGCGTCTGGGTGTTTTTTGCGATAATATGGCGCGAAAAAGATAAAGATGATGACAAGTACAGATACTGCCTCGAGGGCGACTGCTAACGGGAGGCCTTCAGGAACATATCGGATTACAATCTCATGGGTGCCTGCCGTGACCGGTATTGCAAGGAAGGCTTTATAGGCAGCTACAGGTGTGACCTTTTGACCATCTACGGTAGCATACCAGCTGCTGTCGTAAGCGGTGGTCAGGAAAAGATAGCCATCTGCAGGCGCTTCAATCGTACCTTCAAGTCGAGCACCAGTCTGTTTCGTGATATTGAATTCGTTGGCGCGAAGATTGTCGAGCCCAGTCATTGCATTGGCGGTCGATTTGGCTGCATATACGGAGAAGTTTTCGACTGTCGGCGCTTCGAAAGACAGGCGTACCTGGAGAGTTTGACCAGTTTCTAGGACGCGCGGACCACAATCAATGATTGTACCCTCTGCGTTTTGATGCCATTCTTGGGATTCTACTGCACCCATTTCATTTGCATATTCGACAGCAATCTTCAGTGTTTGGTTGCTGGTGCAATAAAAATAGTAGTGTTCGCTCAAATCTGCTTCAGAAGGCGTGATGTTTTCCGATTCGGTCTCCCCTACATCGATTGCAGTACCTTCGTTTGCAGGATCCGACTGTGTAAACTGAATAAGTATTTCTGTGCGTATGCCGTTCTCGGATATGGTATAGTAATCATCCTCTTCGTTGTAGTCAACATTATAGGAAAATGCAAGGAACGGACGGAATGTTTCAAAGGCATTTTCTGCACCGAGACGCGAGAGAAGTGTGTTCTGGTTTACGAACGGAGAATCGCTGATGATGACGCTCTCGTCGGCGGTGTAAAGCGGAGTATAAAAGCCGAGTGCCAGCGGTTCTACATCTTCAGATATCACTTCATATGTCGGAAGATTGAGGAGGTTTCCAGTCTCCACCGCATTGGCATCAATGACATCGGAGATTTTTTCTCGGTTTGTGCTTAAAAGCATATTTGACATCCATGCCGTAGAGTCGTTCGAATACTTGTTAACACTGTCGGCTATGCCAAAGAGGGCTTTCATGACAGGGGTCATACCCTCCGTCGTGATTCTTCCCGGTTCAGCGAGACAGAATCCGAGATAGGAAAGTGTCTGGGAGTATTGAATAGGTGTGATATCCGAGTCGGCTTCCAGACAGGAAATACCGGTCAGTAGGCCCTCATTTGTTGCATCATAAGAAAAGCTTGTTCGGGTATCCTTCTCCTCTTCTCGGTTCTCGAGCGTATTTACAAGTGTATTTTCGTGGGCATATACGCGGTCGTTGAATAGGTCTTCCGTTTCATATTGTTTTGTCATGACAAAAAGAATCGGAGCGAGACAGGCTTCGCCGATAATGATTGCGGAAAGGAGTACGGTTGGCGCGCAAGTGAATCGACTATCGACATTTTCCGTTTTCGACGCAAAGACAGCATAGAATACCAAGAAGGCGGCTATTCCGAGAAGCGCGTAGACGGGTTTCTCCACCTCGTGATCAACTGCATTGAGGATGGCGGCGATGGCCATAAGTACCCACGCTACCGTAACAAGATGGCTCTTTTTTTCGAAAAGATGCCCTACGTTGATTCTGCGTGCGCACAGATAGGTTACGAGAAAAACGATAACAAAGGCTTGCGGATAGGCCATTTCTTCTGGGAATCGGAAGCCGAGCCATACAAAATTTCCTGCACGCAAGGAGGTCGTTATGAAAAGAATTAACAATAGGATACAGGAATATATGCGCTCGGAAAAACGGAAATGTACACACGTCGCATATAGCGGAATCATCAAGAGGATGAAAAGGCCACAATAGACGTTCGGGAGCGCGAAGGTATCGGATGCGAACGAGACGTTCGTGCCGAAGAAAAATCGAGAAATGAAGTCGAGGGCTTTGTACTCCATGGCAGCATCTCTGGGGAATGCCAGAGTTTCCAGGATTGTGCCCGTTTTGTTGGAAGTATAGAGAAGCGGAAGCCATACGATTGCTGACAGTCCAAGGGAGACGATGAAGGAGCCCGCCGTGTTTCGAATGGTGAGCCAGAGCTTGTGTGCATTCATTTCTTTTTGCTTCGCTTCAATCCAGAGTATCGGGAAAAAGAGTGCCACAAATAATCCGACGATAAAACCGACATTGGGTGCCGAAATAAGAAGCATTGCGAATGTCAAAATGAATAAGAGCGGCTTTGATTTCGCGATAAGCTGCCACAGTCCGAGAATGATGATTGGTAATAAGGCCAAGGCATCGAGATATGCGGGAATCTCGTACACGGAGAAGGCATAGGCGCACAAAGCGTACGAGACGGAAATAGCGACAGAAAGTGGCGATGCCATGCCTTCTTTCTTATATAGCAATAAGAAAAAATTCAACGATGCAAAGGCAATTTTGAGCGCGAATATCGCGGCCACACATTCCAGAAGATATTTCTCGGGCGAAAAAAGTGCAAGGAGCGTGAGTGGACTGCCTAAGCATTCAGCTATCATGGCCCAGAAGTTCATGCCGCCACCAATATGCCATGAAAAAAAGAGCGAGTCTCCGGAAAGGAGCTTTGCACGGTATTCGGTGAGAACACTGATGTAATTGACCGATAAAAGATCGGATTGAAGGGCGTATGTGCCAAACGGGAAAAGGTCGAGCATTTTTGCGCAAACCAGAAGCACTATAAGCGGCAAAAGAAATGCCACGGCCAAGTGCCCGTATGGAAATGCGTGATTACGCAAGTTGACGTTCGACTTTTCTTCGTTGGTCATAGCGGTTCGCTCGTTTCGTCGTTATGAGAGTCGGTGTTTGTATCGTCAATATTGATTGGGGCGATATCGTCGTACGGTATATCTTCATTAACGGCAACCAGAGTTATCGTATCGGCGCTCTTTTCTCTTGACGCAATGTCCGGTTCTTCTGTTATATCCGTCTTTATCGAGGGCTCTGCTTTCGGGTTCGTTTTCAAGACGATATCCGCGGTCGACTGTGCTTCGGTGTCGTCGGACCCTTGATCAAATATCGCGTCTTCTCTTTTTCTCTTGTTCCAGATTTTTCGGAATAGTATCGGTCCCCCTGCGAATACAGCAAATATGACTATCGCCGCCAGTGTAATCTTCAAGCTCATATCAAAGCCTTCCGGCTTATATGTCAATGAGATGTTATGGGTACCAGCTGTTAGTCGGATGCCCATGAAGGCTTCTTGAAGCGGAATGAGTGTTGCTTCTTCACCGTCAACAGTCGCAGTCCAGCCTTCATCGAGTGGGATGGACAAGAATAGAATGCCATCCTCATTGGCAGTAATCGTACCGCGTACATGGGTCGAATCATACGTTTCGACATTCCATTGTTCGTCGCCTAACGTAGCGAGCATATCCTGATATCCTTCTTCGACGAGCGAGTAACAAAGCACGTAGGTAGATGCGGCATTCGGATTCGCCCAGCGAAGTGTGATGTGCATGGTTTCTGTGTTGTAATATGTGCCCAAGTCAACAATTTGGTAGGTACGCAAAGCCTGCGTGGACGAAGATGTAGTAATTACATCTTCGCTGTCGATAGTTTCAGTAGCGTCTTCGGTGCGAATCGTTATTGTCGGAGCTTGGTTCCCCGTAAGATAGAGGAAAACATGACTACCATCCATCATCACGTTAGCGCGGAAAGAGACCTCGGCAGACGCGCCTGCCGAAACGGAATACTCATATCCGCTCTGTGCGCCGCCGCCGCGATATACGGCGTTGGTTTGGTCTTCCGGAATTAGTATTTCGGAGCGATAGACCAATGATGAAACGCCCATCGCCGCAAGATATTCATTTGTTGAAGTAAATGGATTATTGTTGTTTTCCACCGGATAATCAACGATGTCTTCATTCACCATATAGCCAAGCGCAAGTGCGTCCGGATTTTCATAGATATGAACATCACCTTGCTCATCGATTAATGTCGCACGATTTGGCACTGGCGAGTTACTATACAGATCATAGAAATAACGGACACCGAACATCGATGCGGTTACCTCCGTGAGTCCGTAATTTCGAATCGAGTTGATACCATTATTATGGAAGCCGAGTGTGCGAACAAATTGGACATAGCTCTCGCGTGCGGTCGACGAGAAAATGGAGATTCCCTTGATTCCGTATAGTGCCGGTTGATCGCAAATATATGCCGGGTAGATCTCGGAACGAACAAAATTACTCACACCCTCACTGCCCTCGAGTTCTTCCGCAGAGGCTACGACGATATCTCGGTCCTTCGCGTAGAAATCCCAGCCAGTAAATCCCTCGTTCATCGAAACCAAGCCCACGGTGAGCTGCGTGGCGGCGATAACTTCAACCACAATGACCGAAAAGAGGGCGATTTGTTGGAACAACGGGCTTCGCTTTCCGATCATAACCATACGCAGGATGATGCCATAGGCGATTAGAAACAGAAGGGACAGTCCGAGTGCCATATAGCCTTCTTGGCCGTCGCCTATTTTTTCGTAGAGGACCATATAGCCGAAAAGTGCCAAGAGAATGCCGGTCACCTCTCCCATGGTAAAAGTCTTCAAATTGCGAAGGACTCGATAGGCCATGATAACGAGCAAAAAGGAGAGCAAAAAGGCCTGACGATACGGAATCTGATTCGGAAAATGAAAGCCATGCCAAACGAAGTTCAACATGCGACTCGCAAACCCGAGGTAAATATATACGATGCCAATACCATAGGCAATTTTTTCACGCAATCGGATGTTTCGGCAAATAAAGAAAAGCGGGACAAAAAGAAGTGTTAACAAGCCGCAATAGACATTTGCCATGCCGTCGCGGATATTCGGGTTTGCCCCGAAAAGGAAACGGCTTAGGAAATCGAAAAGATTTTGCGTAATTTCAAACTTCTTTGGAAACTCATCGCCGACAGCCGAAGCATTTTGCAACGACAGATAGGTCGGTAGTGTTAAAAATGCGCTCATGGCACCGCCGAGAAGTGAAAATACGACAAACCGCCATACAGAGCGGAAGAAATTACGTACGTTTAGTCGGTCAAAAAGCGATACATAACAGATTGGTGCGTAGACGACGAGGAATAGGCAAACGAAAAAACCAGCATAAAAGTTTGACGTGATGCATACGGCCAGCGACAAACAATAGAGCGCGGGCTTCTTGTCACGAAACATCAAGCGCATACCGTAGACAATCAGCGGCAAAAGCATAACCGCATCATGCCACATGATGTTCCAGAAATAGGAAACAACCCAGCCGCACAATGCATAAAATGCAGCAAAGGCCGGCAAAAACAGGTCTTTACGCTTCTTGTCGATATCACACAGTAAAAAGGACATGAATAGTCCCGTCATGCCGGTACGGAGAATTGCCAAAAAGGCAATGCAATCCGGTAAGTATTTATCCGGAAACAAGATGGAGAGAAAGTTCAACGGGCTCGCAGAATAATTCGCAAGAACGGCCCAGAAGTTCGTACCCATGCCGACGGTCCACGAGAAAAAAAGACTCTCGCCCGACAATATCTTGTGCTTAAACTCCATCAGGAATGGTGCATATTGGTGATAGAGATCGACGGTAAGGATCATTTTATCCCCAAAGGGATGAACTTGCTGAACTATAAAGGTCGTCAACATGGCGATGACCGGAAGAATAAATGAATAGAAGTGGTATTGGTTCTTTTTAATGAAGTGCCACGATTGATGGAGCATCTTATTCGGCATAGTATCGTCCTTACTTGTGGTGCGGCGAAGGCCGTACACACAGTCAATAGTTTCAAAAGAATCAGGTGTTCCTAATTTTAACACATTATATAAGGAGACGAAAACAAACAATTAATTTAAAAATCAAACACAATATCTTGTGTTTACCTATTGATTTCACCACAATATAGCGGTTTAATAGAAATACGGAAGAAGAAAACCCTTTCGGGTTAGGCTTTCTATGTGAGGAGGAAAGAAAGATGATTGCTCGGGTCGTAAAACGCGATGGCCGCCAAGTGCCATTCAACATTGAGAAAATTGGAAGCGCAATACACAAAGCGTTTGAAACAACAGGAGAGGCAAACGGAAAGATTGACGAATACTCTCTGGATTTGGCCATTCGCACATGCGAATATTTGGAATTACAGGGTAAGCCGATTCCAAAAATCGAAGAGATTCAAGATATGGTCGAGCACGTCCTCATGGAAGAAGGATGCCCCGAGACAGCAAAGGCCTTCATTCTATATCGTGCAGAGCGCTCCCGTGTGCGTGAAAAGAACACACGTCTTATGCGCACAATCGACGATATCGTCAATTGCGAAGCGAAGAATAACGACCTGATGCGTGAAAATGCCAATATCGACGGCGACACAGCCATGGGCTCGATGCTGAAGTTCGGCTCCGAGACCGCGAAGGCATATTACAAATCCTATATGTTGAAGCCAGAGCATGCGAAAGCACACGAAGCTGGTGATATCCATATTCATGACTTGGATTTTTATTCATTAACCATGACATGCTGTCAAATTGATTTGAAGCAGCTCTTTGAGGGTGGCTTCAATACTGGACACGGACATCTCCGTAAACCGAAGGATATCCGCAGCTATGCTGCTCTTGCCTGCATTGCAGTGCAATCTAATCAAAACGACCAACACGGCGGTCAATCACTCCCGAACTTTGACTATGTTATGGCTGATGGTGTTCGTTGCACATACCAAAAAGAATATCGTCTGGCTTTGTCCGGTGCACTCGAGCTCATTGCCGGTATTCCCTGCGAAGAGTCCGAAGCCCTGATTAAGGGCATGGTGGCTAAGATGGAAAAGGATTCCGGCCGTATTCCTTCTTTGACTGTCGATGCCGCATATGACCACGATATCATTGCTTCTTTGTACGATAAGCTTCCGGCAATTGCTACTTTGGATGACGCCGCAATCGAGCGTGTCATTGCATATACACGAAAGCACGCCGAAATTCAGACCGATCGCGGTACATACCAGGCGATGGAGGCTTTGGTGCACAATTTCAACACCTTGCACAGCCGCGCCGGTGCGCAGGTTCCTTTCTCTTCGATTAACTATGGTACTGATACCTCCGTCGAAGCGCGCATGGTCATTCGTAATCTTCTCCACGCTACGGAAAGAGGCCTTGGCAATGGTGAAACTCCGATTTTCCCGATTCAGATTTTCCGATGCAAGAAGGGTATCAACTTCGAACCGGGTGATCCGAACTACGATCTTTTCGAGTTGGCTTGCGAATGCTCGGCCAAGAGACTTTTCCCGAACTTCTCATTCCAGGATGCACCTTACAATCTCCAATATTATCAGGAGGATAAGCCAGAAACCCATATTGCTTACATGGGCTGCCGTACCCGTGTCATTGGTAATGTGTATGATCCGTCGAAGGAAATTACCTTCGGCCGTGGCAACGATTCTTTTACCTCCATTAACCTGCCGCGCATCGCAATTTTGGCAAAAGGAAATATCGAAGAGTTCTATAAGATTCTCGACGATCGCCTCGCACTCGTTGCAGATCAGCTTTATGAACGTCTCTTAGTGCAAAGCCGCAAGCATGTGTATAACTTCCCATTCCTGATGGGCGAACATTGTTGGATCGATTCTGATAAGCTCGGGCCACGTGATTCCATCGAAGAAGTGATTAAGCACGGCTCTATTTCCATCGGCTTTATCGGACTTGCCGAGGCATTGATTGCTTTGACCGGCAAGCACCACGGCGAGAGCGAAGAATCGCAAAAGCTCGGTCTCGAAATAATCTCCTATATGAGAAAATTCTGTGATGAAAAGGCAGAAGAAACACACCTGAATTATGGTTTGCTTGCTACACCGGCGGAAGGTCTTTCCGGACGTTTTGTTCGAATCGACCGAAATCGCTTCGGTAAAATCAAGGGTGTTACTGACAAGGAGTATTACACAAACAGCTTCCATGTTCCGGTTTATTATCAAACGTCCATGTTTGATAAGATTCGTATTGAGGCACCGTATCATGAGCTTACCAATGCCGGACATATTTCCTACGTGGAAATGGACGGCGATACCGCTTCAAATCTCGAGGCCTTTACGAAGGTAATTCGTTACATGGGCGAGCAAGGCATCGGATACGGTTCTATTAACCACCCGATTGACCGTGACCCTGTTTGCGGATATAACGGCATCATTGGCGATCATTGCCCATGCTGCGGTCGTGCAGAATTCGAAGGCGAAGAGGGCTTAGGCTTTGAGCGCATCCGTCGTATCACCGGCTATTTGGTAGGTACCATTGATCGTTTCAATGACGCAAAACGCGCCGAGGTGCGTGATCGTGTAAAGCACTCGTCCATCCCAACCAAGGAAGAGTAATTCGAGAATCGGATTACTAATACGCGTAACCCAAGAAGTTTTTATCCTCCAAGGCGGTTCTTTTCTTCTGTCCGTGTGACAAAGGAAAGAACCGTTTTTTCTTGGAAATCCAGGATGGTACGGCGAATGAGGTGCCAGACTCGGACATGCTGAGACTTCGTAATGTTAACTCGGTTTTGCCCTGTTTCGAAGATGGATTTTATCAGACGGTTATGCTAGAGTATTAATAAGTTTTCAAATAGGAGAATACTCGATTGCATCGATTACGAATAAAAATCATTTTCAATCCGTCTTCGGGACGACAAGCAAATCAATTGGTTGTCGATGATATTTTGCATTATTTGACGGAAGCCAACGCGATTGAACGCGCCGACATTTCATATACTGGTGCGAAAGACGACGCGATGCATTTTGCGGCAGCGATTAAGCCTGCAGAATATGACGTTTGCATGGCTGTCGGTGGGGATGGCACAATCAATGAGGTCGTAAACGGCTTGATGATTGGTGGTTCAAAGACCCCTCTTGCCATTTTATCCGGCGGTACTGTTAATGATTTTGCAACAGCACTCGAATTGCCAACAACGCCTTCCGAATTTGCGCGCATGCTCATAGATGGAAATACGACACCTGTGGATGTGGGTAAAGCAGGCGATCAATACTTCCTGAATGTCGTAGCGGGCGGTCTCATGACCGATGTCGCCTATAAGGTACCTTCGGAAACAAAGACATCTCTCGGACAACTCGCATATTGGATAGAAGGAGCGAAAGAGGTGCCTGCCAATCTATTCTCAAGCGTGCCACTGTATTTCGCGACTCCGAGTAATGAATATCGGAAGGACGCATTGGTCTTTCTCGTCGCAAACAGCCGCAGTGTAGCTGGTATACGTCGCCTTTTCCCTGCCGCCGAATTATCGGACGGTTTGCTGGACGTCTTAGTGGTGACAAAGCTTGATCGCGGGCGACTTTTGCCATTGATTGGCAAATTTATCGTTGGTGACCATATGTCCGACGATCAAGTGCTTTATTTTCAAACCGATCGACTTGATATCTCAGCACTCGGCGAGAATGAAATGCGACTGGACCTTGATGGTGAAGAGGGCCCTGCCCTCCCGATAACGATTACATGTATTCCACACGCGTTGACACTATTCGTGCCTTCGCAGGATGATTAAATTGGCTTCGGTCAAAGAGAGGCGACAAATCGATGATGAAAAAGAAAGACAATGCGAAGAAAATTGCGAAAGAAAAGACGCATCCGACAGCTGATGGTAATGTAATGCCAACCGATGCCGTGACTGCTACATCCGAGTCTTCCGCTTCTGTCACAAGTTCGTTGCCGGATGCAATCGATTCTGTGACCGCCACGGCGCCGGACAACGCACATGATTCTACCGCTTCTTCAGATGATTTATCTGCCTTTGAGGACTTTACTTCGATTGACAATTTCGAAGAAATCACCACAACAGAGCCACTGTCTGCCGTCGAGCTGCAAACGGTTACGGAACTCGTAAATCCTACGGAAACGCCATCCGACGTTACACTTCCCTCCACCGATGCGATTACGTCCACTGCAGAGTTCGATATTGATATCGATGTTGCTTCGGACGTAATGAATGAGGCTAATGTTAAACATATAAAGAGAAAGTCGAAGAAAAAGCACGACGCCATCGACGAAGAGGATACGACAGAACCGGTCGAAGAGGTTTTCCCGCCGTTAGCGCCACAGCCAATGGAGCTTGCCTCTCACGATATCACTGATTTAGGAACCGAAGACCCGGACATCCTTTTCCGTGAGACAAGCACAAAGAAAGAAGATGCTTATCCGGCGGAAAAAGGGACAATGCTGAAGCTTCACCCACGTGCCGTATTCGTATTTCTGACAATTTTGGCCATTTTGGTGATTGGCTGGTCAGTATGGACAGTCGGACACTTGAATGAACGCCTAGCCTCTCCCCTTACCATCAAGGATGAGGTTATTTCCAATGATGAATTCAGTTTCATGTACCATTACGTGCTTGTCGAGAATGGCGTTGATGTTTTTAAAGAAGGAACAGAAGATATGCTCAAGAGCCCCGGCGAAAACGGATTTGCGACGTATCGCGACTATTTCCTTGATATCACGGCAAAAGAGATGCAGGTGACAAGCATTCTTTATGATGATGCCATCGCGCATGGTTATTCGATTCAACCGAGTCAAAGAGAAAGAGCGCAAGCTTACCTTGATTGGCTGCAAACGAAGGCAGACGCCATCGGTGTTGATCTGGATACCTATATTCGCGGCACATACGGTGCGAATGTGACACAAAAGCTTATTGTCGAGGTGCTGGCAAAGCGGTATTTCACCGAAGATTATGCCGCGAATGAAAAGCTCACTGAATTGCAAGCCACGGATGAGCAGGCAGAAGCCGCTTATCAGGAAGCTCAAAACCAATATGATTTAGTATCGTATCGAGTATTACGTATCGTTTTCGAGCAAAGAGATGAGAGCTTTATCGCGACGGCGCATTTGCATGCGCAGGAAATCATCGAAGGTATCGGGCACGATGAATCTAAATTCGAATCCGTCGCAGCGCAGTTTTTCTCTGGCGAAGCAAAGCAGACTCTTCTTGTACCGGATTCGACATTAATTTCGAACAGTCGTTATGCCGATATAGACGAGGAAGAATGGCGCGCGTGGGTTTTTGATCCGGCACGCACCCCCGGAGATTGCACGATTTTCAACGATGAAAACGGATTCCCGATTCTCTTTTGCTTCTCGTCACGGACGCGCCAGGAAGAACCTTTGCGCAACGTTCGTTTCTTCTATATACAAAAAGAAGACCTCGAAGCCGGTATACCAGGTGTTCCAACGAACGAACTACTACCTTTAGCACAGACGATTTACGACGGCATTTCGGACGAGTCTTCGATGATTACGCTCGAAACGACATACGCCGACCAAATTATGGATGGCTCCATGCGCTCAGCTCAAACGTCGGATACCTATCGCGGCAAGTTTGACACAACATATGATGATTGGATTTTTGACCCGGCACGCGTGAGCGGTGACAAGACAATGATTGAGGAAGAAAACCAAGTCGTCATTATTTACTATTGCGGCGCCTCTTCTCATCCGGAATGGTTCGACCGCGTGAACAGCTTCATTCGCATGAATAACTACCAGGCATTTCTCTCCGAGAAGCAAGCGAGTTATCCATACGAATTCCATGAAAATGGATTGGAGTACATTGACGACGTGCCGTCATAATGCAACAATAACTCATTCTTTCACTCATTCACCCAAAAAGGAGCTTATCTTTATTTTATGGACCTCTATTTAACGCGCCACGGAGAAACGGTATGGAATACCGAATATCGTATGCAAGGTCGTGAGAATTCTCCGCTCACAGAAAAAGGTATTGAGGGAGCACGCACACTTTCTCGAGAATTAGTGAATATCCCGATTCAAAAATGCTTCGTGAGCCCAATGCCACGCGCGGTTCATACCGCCCATCTTCTTCTCGGCACGCGTGCGATTCCTTTTGAATTTTCCAATGAATTGGCAGAAATGAATCTCGGAGATTGGGAGGGCGTTACTTTTGAGAGCGCTTCGGCAAAAAATCCGGAAGCCTGTATTCATTTCCGCCAACACCCTGAAAGCTTCGTAGCTCGACCAGGTGGTGAAAGCTTTACCGAAGTTATTGCGCGCGCAGAAGCATTTTTGAAAAGCGTGGAGAGGATGGAAGATCGCGATGGTCCAATTATGGGCGTGACGCATTGCATTCTTTTACAAGCGATTACATTGATTTGCGATGGGCGCGATATTTCAACGCTTCGCACCGGGCAAAGAGTCGACCAGACGAAGCTCTTTCATTTACGATATGAAAATGGTAAATGGACAATATTGATGCGAAACGGAGAAGGTGTCTAGATTGACAAACCAGGCGGTGATACCGCCTTTTTTCTTTCTAAAGAGACTCTTTTGATTAATCATTGCCCTACAGCTAGTAAAGAAAAATCTTGCCAGCGCTACAGCGTTGGCAAGATTAAATATCTGTAATTCAGTATTCTTCGTTCCTATACGAAGGATAAATCAGAGACCGGCATAAATTGCAAATGCAATCATAGTAATGATGGATGAAAGCATCATAATGGATAATACAATAGCTACGACTCGAATCCATGCCGGACGGTTACTTTTCATTACTCTTCTCCAATCGTTAAGGTCACGATTAGTGTACTCCCATCGCGGAAAATTGTAAACTCTAATTCGTCGCCGACTTCGTGTTGATCGCGAATGGTTTGTAATTGTGTATTCGCCGTAATGGGTTCACCATCGATTTCCGTGATGATATCACCGACCAAAAGACCCGCTTCCTCTGCTGGTCCATCTGGATATAGACCTTGGATATATGCACCAGTCGGCCAATTAAACTGTTCTGCAGTGGCTTCGTCAATGGTCATGGTTGTAACACCAAGGAATGTGCGGCCGTGCACTTCGCCATCGTTAATGAGATCGGTAATGATGCTCTTGATATCATTAATCGGAATCGCAAATCCCAATCCGTCCGAAGAATCAACTTTCGCATTCGTCACGCCGATTACTTCTCCGTAGGAATTAACAAGTGGTCCACCAGAGTTGCCGCTATTGATGGAGGCATCGGTCTGAATCATGTTGCGTGTTATGTTATCCACAGTAAGCGAACGGTTCGTTGCGCTTATGACTCCTGCTGTGACCGTGCCGGCCAATGTGCCCATCGGGTTACCTATTGCAACTGCCAGCTCACCGACTTCCAATGTATCGGAATCTCCAAGAACACATATTGGTAAATCCGTTCTGTCGATATGTAAAACGGCGATGTCCGATCGAGAATCTGTGCCCACGATGGTGGCCTCAATAGGCTCGGTATCACCAGGGACTAATACGGTAACTGCTGTCGCACCAGCAACCACGTGGTTGTTGGTTACAATGTATCCGTCTGTCGATACGATGAATCCAGAACCAGATGATTGATATTGTTGCGGGCCCCATGCGGTCTCTTCTGTTATTTCAGCATAGATAGAAACCGTTGCCGGACCGACCTTATCGGCGATTTCCGGAACACTTAATGCTTTCTTGTCGCCCTGGTCACCTAATGTTGCTGCTTCGACAACAGAAAAATATTTGTCGGTTGCTAATGTCTCATCGCCCTCCGGCAATGCTGCATCATTTGATGTCGTTTCGGTTACCAATTCTCCCTCATCATTAACGATGATATCTGCCGTTTCCATTCTTTCAGCAATCAGGCTCCACGTGTCTCGAATGCTGTCAGTCAGTAGCCAAACAACACCGGCCGAAAGAACAGAAAACACAAGAAAACTTACGATGCTAATTAGAACGATAGGCCACACCTTCGTTTTTTTCGGAGGCTTTGGGTATGGGCTACCGGTACTGCCGTTCATGCTCGGGTAATAATCGGATTGAAAAGGTGTTTTTTCCATGATACGATTCCTCTTTTCTATCTGTCTGGTTTCTGTTCTGATGGTTTTGTTTTATTCTCTGTGTTTGTTATATCATGCCTGATAAAAAAGGAGCACGCGGTTTTGGGGTATTTCTGCGTTAAAATGTCGGCTAATTTCCGCTTTTGTGGATGATTCTGTCAAACAGTTGGGAAATTCAGCATTTTGAGTAATGTATACATTCAGGAAACATCGTCGCGGCGCGACGCGCTTTTTCCCAAGAAGGTGATGGTCGCACGTCCGGCGGTTTGATCCATGACGGTTTTTTCAAGTGAAGGGATTTCTTCTGCTTCACATCCGATATGTAATGTCGGCCGCGTAAGATATGTCGTCTCCCCTATACAGAAATCCGCTTTTTTTAAAGCATATAGCAATCGGTCCGCATCGCCATACTCGACTTCTATGGCATACTGACAAAGGATTGTCATCTGACAAGGCTTTGCTGCCGTAATGCCTAACTCTGCTGCTTTCGAATAGGCACGTGAGAGTCCGCCTGTGCCGAGCAACACACCTCCAAAATAGCGTGTAACTACAACGATTACATCATCGAGGTTTTGCTTTTCGATGAGGTCGAGGACAGGCATACCACCAGTGCCCGCAGGCTCACCGTCATCGGAGTATTTCTTCATGATTGTCTCGCCTCCGACTTTCCAAGCGTAAACATGGTGTCGGGCATCGGGGTATTTCGACTTCGCCGCACGCAAAAAATCCATCGCTTGCTCCGGTGTCTCTATGGGGGAGACATTTGCAATAAAGATGGATTTCTTTACCTCGTATCGTTCTTCAGCGGGTTCTGTTACTGTGCGCCATGAAAGTCGAGCCAATTACACGAGCTCCTTATAACGTTGGTAGGACATCATTAAAAGTGACTTATCCTGACTATATGTGACCATGTTGAGAGCATCCTCTACGGGATAGAATGCACCTTCGGAGAAATTCTGCGATGCATTCGGAATGACTACGTTCGCATTTGCACGCATGATATACCATACAATCTTGTTGCATACTGGCTTTTGTCTCGTAATGGAATAGAATTCGTAATTTGTTCGTCCTGCGGCTGATAGAATCTTCGCTTCCACGCCAGCTTCAAATTGAACTCGCAACAATGCGACATCTTCGGGCTTCTCATCCGAACGAATCACGCCCTTCGGAAAACACCATTCTGCCTTTTCATTTCTAAGGAGTAGAACGGAATCGCCATAAAAAACGATACCTCCGGAACAGTTACGTACGAGCATGCGGCCCCCTTTTGATATGACGCACGTGAAAACGGCATCAAGTCAGTTTTGATTTTTGTTTATTGTACCATTTCCAATATACGTTTCGCAATTCGATTCGACCTTTTCTGTGGAAAAGAAAAACGATTTTCATTGCACGGCATACATCCATCCGTTATAATAAAAACGCCCTAACATAAGGATAGGTAATAATAGGTAAATAATATGCATAATAACCCAATGAATGCGAATCAAAAGAGATCACTTATACGGACATTAAAGAAGGCCATCTTGGTTTTTTTCTTTGTTGCGCTGATATTAGTCGTTGTTGATGTGGTTTTATTAGTGCGAGCGTTAGTCTTGCAAAATTCCGATACAAAGGCGACAGAGTCATCTGTTGTCACATCACTCCCTTCTGGTGGAGATGCAAGCGATTCCGGAATTACCCCTTCGGATTCGTCCAATTCCACAGAACCGACGCCAACAGCTTCTGCAATCAACATTACAGAGCTTTTGCCTGCAAACGCACTTTCCGAAGCTTATTGGGGACCGCTTCCCGAGGTCACATCAACACAGGTTCTTGACCATCAGGAGGTTCGTGCGATATATATCGGTGCGGCGGCCAACCTTAACACGAATATTGCACTTGCGCAAAGCTCCGAGATTAATGCTTTCGTAGTCGACCTTAAAGAATCAAACGGTGTCATCTTTAATAGTACAAACGAGCTTGCCACTTCCATTGGCGATGTCCGTGGTGCATACAATCTCGAAACAGTCGTGAACACCTGTCACGAAAATGACATCCGAGTCATTGGTCGTATTGTTTGCTTTAAGGATCCAACACTAGCTGAGCAACGTCCAGACCTAAGCATCCAGGACGCAAATGGGCAATCATTAAAATTCAAGAACGAGGGTAGTATTGCTTTTGCAAATCCATATAATTCCGCAACATGGGATTACTACATTTCTTTGGCAGAAGAAGCCATTGCCATGGGTGTGGACGAGATTCAATTCGACTACGTTCGTTTCCCAACTGGCGGCACAACCTCTGGCGAGAGTCCGTATTTCGGCGAAGAAGGCACTACGCCTTCCCGTGCCGATGCCATTAATCGTTTCTTGCAAACTGCTCGCCGACGCATTCAAGACACTTACGGTGTTCCCGTTACTGCAGATGTGTTCGGTATCATACTATCGAGCGCGACCGATGGTGCGAATCTCGGCCAAGACTGGGCGACAATCGGATTGACCGGTGTGGACGCGCTTTGCCCGATGATTTATCCTTCGCATTATGCACTGGGAACGAATTTGAATGGTAAGACCTTTGATAAACCAGATCTCTATCCATATGACGTCTTATATAACGCTTTGGTTCTCGGCTCTTCGGCTGCCTCACAAGCTGGATACTCGACCGTTCGCCCATATTTACAGGCGTTTACAGCCAGCTATATCGGAGAGGGAAACTATAAGTCTTATTCTTACTCCGATATTAATGATCAAATTCGCGCATTGCAAGATGCCGGGTATAGCGAGTGGATTTTGTGGAATCCGTCTGCCGCCTACCCGTCAGGCACCTATGCCGGAAATGCTGGATAGTACACGTACGAGCTTGGCCTCGCGTTGAAATTAGTTTTCATTCAAGCTGCTTTTCGTCTACGAAGAGCAGCTTTTTGATGCGCTCGAGAATTGTAGCTAATCATCTTCTTTCTGCTCTAGCAGAGAAAGATATTTTTTTCAACCGAAATGAAAATCATTTCGGTTGTTTTCGCTTCCTTGTGATATGATGGAATAGAAAATAATTATTCGGAGACGTGAGGGATATGCGTTCTTTACATGCATTTACAGGCGGTGTTCATCCGATAGGCAATAAAAACACTGATGTCCTACCTTCCATTCATCTGCACGGCTTTAAAGAGGTCGAATTGCTGTTAAAGCAACATATCGGGCCTCCTTGCACATGTGTCGTGAAGCCTGGAGATAAGGTCTACGTCGGAACGATGATCGGACGAGCCGAACATCCGATGGCAGTACCGATTCATTCGTCTGTTTCTGGTACGGTGAAAGAGATTCACTACGTAATATCTGCCAATGGCACGCCCGTTGAATCAGTTCGCATCGAATCTGATTTACGGGAGCAAGTCGATCCGGCTTGCTGTCCCCCGTTGCTCGAAAACAAAGATGATTTTCTGAAAATGATACGCGACTCCGGTCTCGTCGGTTTAGGCGGTGCCGCATTTCCCACCCATATCAAGCTGAATCCACCAGCGGACAAACCACCGAAGGTGCTTATCGTCAATGCAGCAGAGTGCGAGCCATATATCACTGCTGATTATCGCCAAATTTGCGAACACCCCGATGACATCGTTGATGGAATTCTCGCGGTCATGAAATATCTTTCCATTCCGAAAACCATCGTTGGCGTTGAAGATAACAAACCGTTGGTGACGCGTATTTTTACACACGAATTGAAAAAGCATTTCTTTAAGACGGGTACACCAGCAGATATCGAGGTCAAAACGCTCAAATCTATTTACCCTCAGGGTGCCGAAAAAATGTTGATTTATACGTTAATCGGAAAGAAAGTTCCGCCGGGCAAGTTACCACTCGATGTCGGTGTCGTCGTCATGAATGTAAGTACGCTTCGCTTTATCGGCCTATATCTAAAAGAAGGCGTGCCTTTGACTCGAAAACGCGTGACGCTCGACGGTAGTGCTTTGAACACGCCGGGAAACTTTATTATCCCAATCGGGGCAAAGATCAACGATATTATCGAAGCTGCAGGCGGTACTTCTGAAGAACCGAAGAAGATTATCATGGGGGGCGCCATGATGGGAGTCGCTGTAGATCGCGATGATATCGGTATCGTAAAACCGAATAACGCCATTTTAGTTTTTGGAAGCAAAGAAACTACTTTGCCGCCGGAATCGGCCTGTATCCGTTGTGGCCGTTGCGTGGCCTCATGCCCAATGCACCTGATGCCGACGGGCATTGATCAATCGACACGCAGAAGAGATGTCGAGGGGCTGATAAAATATCACGTGATGGACTGTATAGAGTGTGGTTGTTGCACATATGCCTGCCCTGCCAAGCGGTACTTAACGCAAAGCATCAAGGACGGTAAATCATTGGTCCGTAAAGAAAACGAACGTATCGCAACCGAAAAGAAGCTTCTTGCCGAAAAAAAGACTGAAGAGGAGGGAAAATAAGCTATGGCATTACAGGTTTCCCATTCTCCTCACGTGCGTGACGCCGCAACCACCCAAAGCTTGATGAGGGATGTCATTATTGCGCTCTTACCTGCGACCTTTGCCGGATGGTATTTTTTCGGATTGCGGGCCGTGCTCATTACATGCCTATCTGTTCTCTCCTCTATAGTTTTCGAGTATATCTCGAGAAAAATCATGAAAAGAGAGCAAACGATTAGTGATTTGTCCGCTATCGTAACGGGGCTTCTTTTAGCATTAAATCTGCCACCGACGTTGCCGCTTTATATGGTTGTCATCGGGGCTTTTTTCGCGATTGTGGTCGTCAAACAGTTCTTTGGCGGACTCGGGAATAATTTCATTAATCCTGCTCTTGGGGCACGTATTTTTCTCGTTATCGCATTTCCGAAGGCCATGACTCAGTGGGCAGTCCGAAGCGGAGCATATTTCACCCGAGATGCATTGACCGGTGCAGATATGGTTTCTTCCGCCACACCACTTACGCTTTTCCGTTCATCGGAGAATTTGCCATCCATCAGTGATTTGTTTTTCGGAAACAGAGCTGGCTGTATTGGTGAAGTCTGTATCGCGGCACTTCTTGTTGGCGCAATTTATCTCATATGCCGCCATGTTATTCGTCCTGTAATTCCTTTCTTCTATCTCGGTACATTTATTCTATGTGTTTGGTTATTCGGTAACACTCCGATTTATACACTATTCAATCAGGATTTCACAACGCTTTCGGCTTGGTCTAATCTCTTCTATGAGCCGTGCTACATGCTCTTTTCAGGCGGACTCATACTTGGTGCATTCTTTATGGCGACCGATTATGTGACATCACCGATTACGGGAAAAGGCAAAATGCTTTTCGGCATCGGATGCGGACTTTTCACTTTCCTAATCCGTTATTACGGTAATATCAGTGAGGGTGTCTCCTTTGCCATCATTATCATGAATATTTTGACGCCGCATATTGATACACTCACAATGCGTCGTCCGTTCGGGGAGGTGAAAGCGCATGAACAAAAATAAGGGCTTCATGCCGGCTATCATCCTCGCCGCGATTTGTTTCGTTTGTGCCGTACTTCTTTCGACGACCTATGTGCTTACCAAATCAGCAGTCGACAAGCAAGAGGTCGATGCGGCGAACCAGCGCCAAAAAGAGATTTTTTCAGACGGCACGGATTTCACACCGCTATCCCTTTCGTCGGAGGAAAAGAATCTTTTAAACGAGAACGAATGCATGTTTGACGAGGCCTATTCGGTCACTGACACAAACGGAACACTTCTCGGCTACATCTTCATTCACTCTGAATTCGGTTATGCAGGCAATGTGGTCACCACCACGGGAATCTCGCCCAGCGGCGAAATTCTCATGGTCATCGCAACAGCCGCATCCGATACACCGAAGCTCGGTAAAGAAGTGGAAAATCGAGCTTTCCTAGACGCCTTCACGGGATTATCTTCTCAGCGCGATTTGGTTTTAAACCAAGATGTCGACGCCGTTGCCAGTGCAACCATTTCATCTACTGCGGCCGTAAACTCCGTAAATCATTCGCTTGAAGCTTATCGATTACTCTTTACGGAAGGAGGCGATAGTCATGAGTGAGCCTCAGAAAATGCAAGACTTGACCTATCGCTCGCCGGACGAACGTCTGGCGGAGAAAAAGGCAAGGTATTCCCCTTCTTTTATACTGCGTAACGGAATTTTGGATGAGAATCCGGCACTCCGACTCGTACTCGGCACGTGTCCGTTGCTTGCGGTAACGATTACCGTCAAATCTGCACTTTGCATGGGGATTGCGGTGCTTTTCGTGCTTACAATGTCAGAAGTGATTATTTCATTATTATCACCCATCATCCCTGCAAAGGTTCGCATCCCGGCCTTTATCACTGTCATCGCGACCTTTGTGACTATCGTGCAGCTTGTCATTTCCGCTTATTTCCCAAGTCTCAATGAGTCGTTGGGCATCTATATTCCGTTAATTGTCGTGAACTGTGTGCTTTTCGCTCGAGCCGAAACCTTTGCAAGCAAGCAAAAGGTCTTCGCAAGCTTTCTCGACGGTATATCAATGGGACTCGGTTATGCATTGGCACTTTGTCTCATGGGAACGATTCGTGAGATTCTGGGCATGGGAACATTCTTTGATTTACCATTACCGCTTTTCGGTACCGTCATCGAACCGATGATGTTTTTCATGCTCCCCCCTGGCGGGTTCTTCGTTTTCGGCATTTGCATTTGTCTTGTCAACTTGATAATGAAAAAAATCGAAAGATATCGTGCACATAAAGAAGGACGAGCCTATCAGGAGCCGAAAAAACCAACCATCGATGGCGGCTGTGAAGCATGTAATGGATGTGCAAACGGAAGTCATTCCTCGGATGGCACCTGCGCCGGTTGCCCGTCCGTTGCTTCGGGAAAGGGGGAGTAATCGTTGGAGACCTTTTTGATTATTCTTTTTTCTGTAATTCTCGTCGATAACTTCGTGCTTTCGAAGTTCCTCGGCATTTGTGCATTTCTAGGCGTTTCAAAATCACTCAAAACCGCTATGGGTATGAGTGGAGCAGTCATTATGGTTATGCTTGTGGCAACAGGCATTACGTGGCCAATCTACTATTTCCTACTCTTACCTTTTCACCTGGAATATTTGCAAACACTTGTATTCATTCTCGTTATTGCCGCACTCGTGCAAATGGTGGAAATGATTCTTCACAAGCTTTTTCCGCCGCTATACAAAGCGCTCGGTATTTATTTGCCTCTCATTACCACCAATTGCGCCGTTTTAGGCGTGACGATACTGAATATCACGTCGTCCTATTCTTTCCTTGAATCCATGGTGAACAGCTTAGGCGGCGGACTCGGGTTCGCATTGGCACTTTTCCTCTTCTCCGGGGTTCGTTCGAGAATCGATAAAGCCGATGTACCAGAAGCGCTTAAGGGATTACCGATTACCTTGATTTCGGCATCATTGGTCGCCGTCTCATTTCTCGGTTTTAAGGGACTTGTTGAGAATTTGTTCTCGTAATTTACTGTGAAGGAGTAAAAATTATGCCCGATTCGGTTTCATCCATATTGTTTCCCGCGCTGATTATGCTCGGAATCGCGCTTCTTTTGGGCGGACTCATTGTTATCTTGTCAAAGGTTTTCGCCGTAAAAAAGAACGAGAAAAAGGAAGCAATCCTCGAAGCATTACCGGGCGCTAATTGTGGTGGTTGTGGTTTTGCCGGATGTGAAGGATACGCAGAGTATCTCGTTTCGGTTGGGAAAAACACCGCAATGTGCGCGGTTGGCGGTGCCGATCTCGCTCGTGAAATCGCTTCCATACTTGGCCAGGAGGCACAGACTCCCGAGAAAACGGTTGCTGTCTTGCGATGCCAAGGTACCTGTGAGCAGACTACCAAACGATATCACTATCTTGGCACGCAAAGCTGTCACGCCGCGAGTGGTCTTCTGGGTGGCCCGAACTCTTGTACGTTCGGATGCCTAGGCTATGGTGATTGTATTGCGGTATGTGCCTTCGGTGCGCTCTCTTTAAAAGATGGTATTGTTTCCGTTAATCGCGATGAATGCATGGGATGTGGACAATGTGTTCGTACCTGTCCGAAGCATATTTTGGTATTAATGCCAATCACTGCGACCGTCGCCGTTCGTTGTCAAAATGAATGGCCGGGAGCAAAAACGAGGAAAAATTGCCACATCGGTTGCATTGGCTGTCAAAAGTGTTTAAAATCATGTCCGCAGGGGGCGATATCCATGAAAGAATCGCTGGCTGTAATCGATCAAAGCAAATGTACGCACTGTGACGCATGCATAAACGGGTGCCCCACACACGCAATCGCATTTTTGCTTCAAACGAGTAAAAAATAAGGGTTTAACTCTTGCACAAGTAAGATTCTTGTGGTATTATTTCACATGCGCGTTATTCAGTAACGTTATTTAGTTCTAGGAGGTGTATTTCCATGGCAAAGTGTGACATCTGTCAAAAGGATACTTTTTTTGGCAGAAAGATTAGCATCACGCGTTCGCAGATTTCTCGTCGTGCGCTTACACAACAGCAGCCGAATGTACATAGCGTCAAGGTGGTTGTTGATGGCACCCCCAAGACTATGCATGTTTGCACGCGTTGCCTTCGCTCCGGCGCAGTAAAAAGAGCGTAAGGTTTATTTCTTTTATAGAAACATATTGGACAGGATACCGATTTCGGTCTCCTGTTTTTTTGTGCTTGCTTTTAGGAAAAGACACGACGAACAGTAATTATTCGTTCCACTAAATCGGATTTCGCATCAAATGTCTTGAGTTGAATCGTCGTGCGACTCTTGGATATCATTAATAGCACACCGGTATCGGTACATATGGCCATCTCTTCTGGCTCGTCGCTATCCGGATTGTTCGAAGAAGAGAAGAATACTAAATCACCCGGGATGATGCTGTCGAGCAAGAGCTCCCCTGTTACATCGTCGTAGCGCAATTCGACCTCCGTTCCCTCGTTCATTTGTCCAGCCATCGTTCGCGGTAATACAATTCCGTTTACTCCTGCCGAAACATACACCAACCCTTGGACGGATAATCCACGCTTGGATAGTCCTCCTTCCAGATGTGTCGCATTAACAAAGCTTAATGTCTAGCTAACAAAATAGCGCACACTAACCTCTTCTGTATTTTCGTTGACGCCGAGTTCAATGACACCCGAGCTTCCTATCCAGCCCAGCTCCCCTCCCGGAAGCATCACTTGGTATACACCGTCCCTTTTTACATCGGCATAGAGTACGGTATTCATCATCACTTCGGTAATTAATGTACCATTGCTAGCGTGGGACATGACACGCTTGGAGGTATCAGCTACCACTAGCTTGTAGAGGTGCATGTCGGGCTCGATTGCCGTCATATCCGCACAAACATCCTCTTCCAAGACGTACCCCTCTATGTTGTCCTGCGTGACAATGTGGATATATCCGTTTTCACAATCGTCATCTAGGAAAACCACCGGTTCACCTAACAATACTTGTGTGATTCGTTCGCTTTTAACATCATCCTCTGTCATTACATTTGTCGCATATTTCGAAATCACTCGATATGAATCGGAG
>Ga0116152_10000867_pt1 | contig 24939 bp, 21 predicted proteins | sample AD_UKC119_MetaG_FD_89894 | JGI IMG/M metagenome (GOLD analysis project Ga0116152, IMG submission 89894) | Active sludge microbial communities of municipal wastewater-treating anaerobic digesters from Hong Kong - AD_UKC119_MetaG | ecosystem: Engineered > Bioreactor > Anaerobic > Digestate...
GTCAGATCAGGCCACGCCGCTTCAATAAGTGCTCCGGTCGCGCCTCACGCCCGGCGAAATCGAGGTAGAGTTGGTGTCCGTCCTTGCTGCCGCCTTGGGAGAGCACTGTGCTGCGGAAGTGGAGACCGTTCTCCCGGGTGGCCCCGCCATGTTCCGCGAACCACGAACACCCATCCGCATCCAACACCTCACTCCACAGGTAGGCATAGTAATTCGCGGCATAACCACCGCTCCAGATGTGGCTGAAATAGGTGGAGCGATAACGCGGCGGTATGAGCTCGTGGTCCGATCCGTATTTGGCCAGGGCAGCCTGCTCGAATGCGTCCACATCGGTGACCAGCGGGTCATCGGCGGTGAGCGAGTGCCACTCGATATCGAGCAGTGCCGCCGCGAGGTATTCACTCGTCGCATAGCCCTGATCAAAGGCCCTTGCACGCTTCATCTTGTTCACAAGCGCGGCTGGCATGGCTTCACCGGTAAGGTAGTGTCGGGCGTAGTTGGCAAGCACCTCGGGATCGGTCGCGAAGCCCTCGTTCAGCTGGGAGGGGAACTCCACGAAATCGGTGCTTGTGGCCGTGCCGCTGAAGAGCGGATAGACCTGTGCACTGAGCATGCCATGGAGAGCGTGACCGAACTCATGGAATAGGGTGATCACATCATCTGAACCAAGCAGGCAGGGCTGGCCGGGCGCGGGCTTCACATAGTTGCAGTTCAGGGTGATCACGGGCTGCTGCTCCAGCAGGAAACTTTGATCCACGAAGCTGCTCATCCAAGCACCTCCGCTCTTGTTGTCACGTGCGTAGAAGTCACCATAGAACAGGCCCAGGGCCGAACCGTCGAGATCGAAGATCTCGAACACCCTTACATCCGGGTGGTAGATGGGCATGTCGAACCGCTCCTTGAACGCAAGTCCGTAGAGTTGCTCGGCAGCGAAGAGCACCCCCTTCACCAGGACATTTTCCAGTTCGAGGTAGGGCTTCACAGCCGCTTCCTCCAGATCGTATTCCGCCTTGCGCACCTGCTCGCTGTAGTATGCCCAGTCCCACGCTCGGAGCTCCTTGTCCCCGGGTAGTTCGCCGGCGATGGCGCGAAGCTTGTCCGCTTCCATCATGGCTTTCCCCTTCGCCTTGGGGACCAGGCCAGCAAGCAATGTCACGGCTGCCTCCGGGGTCCCAGCCATTTGGTCGTCCGTCACGTAGGCCGCCCAGGTCGGGAAGCCCAGCAGCGCGGCCTTCTGCGCCCTGAGTTGCGCGAGTCGCGCGATGATCGGTCGATCGTCATTCGTGCCGGAACGGTTCCGGTTGATACTGGCCAGGTGGATGCGCTTGCGCAAAGTGCGATCCTGCAAAAAGGCCAGGATGGGTTGTCGCGTGGTATTGATCAGGTCGATGAGCCACTTGCCTTCATGCCCCCTTAACCGGGCGGCCTCGGCAGCCGCAGCCACCGCGTCCTCCTCCAGCCCGAGGAGCGCGGCACGGTCATCAACGAGCACGGCGACCGCAGTGCGCTCTTTCAGCACGTTGTCCTCGAATTGGCTGCGCAACCGTGCTTCCTCGGCGTTCAATGCCATGAGCTGCTTCTTGCCTGTGGGTTCCAACAGCGCCCCGGCACGCACGAAGCGGTCGTAGTACCTTTCCACGAGGCGTTCCTGGACCGCATCCAGGCCGGTGTCGTGCCGGGCCTCGTGAACGGCGCGCACACGAAGGAAGAGGTCCTCGTTCAGGGTGATCGCATCCTCATGGGCCACGAGCCTGGGCATCAGCTCCGCCTTCACCTGCTGCAGGTGGTCGTTGGTGGCGCTGGCGGTGAGGTTGAAGAAGATGTTCCTGGCGCGGGTCAATCGGCGTCCGGACCGTTCCAGGGCCACGATGGTGTTCTCAAAGTTCGGCGCCTGAGGATCGCGCAGTATCGTCTCCACCTCGGCGAGCTGCTCCGCCATGCCGGCCTCGATGGCAGGCGCGTGATCCTCATCCGCCAGGTGTTCGAGATCGGGGGCTAGGAAGGGGAGCGGGCGGGTGATCGGAGGGCGGGTCGGTCCGTTCATGAGCTTGGCCGGCGCATCAAGCGGGATAAGGGGGTCGTGCGCACCGCACAAAGTTGGGTCCCGGGGCCATCCGGATGCACCTGCGAACAGCTTGTTCATCAACACCATCCCGGGTGCACCGGACGCTACCTTGCGCCGCCTTACCGCACGCGATGCGCCGCTTATCCCTCCTGCTCCAACTGCTTCCCACGATGGTCGTGGCGCAATCCATCTGCGCCATCCAGGGAAGCGGGATCAGCAGTCCCTTCGAGGGTCAGCAGGTCACGACCGAGGGGATCGTAACGGCGGTCTATACCGGAACTGGATCGATCAACGGCTACTACATCGAGCAACCCGCATGCGATGGGAGCGTGAACACCAGCAACGGGATCTTTGTGTACGCGCCGAACACGGGGGTCAGCATCGGCCAGCGCCTTTCGGTCACCGGCACCGTATTGGAGTTCAACGGTCTCACCGAGATCAGCAATGCCACGCATTCCGTCCTTGGGAGCGGCGTGGTCAATCCGACCGACATCGACCTGCCGATCGCCTCCCTGGCCAACTGGGAGCGCTATGAGGGCATGCTGGTGCGGTTCCCGGGTATGTTGGTGGTGGTGGACAACTCGAGCTGGTCACAATACGGGGAGCTGTATCTGGCGCGGGAACGCACCTACGCGCCCACCAACGAGGTGGACCCGAACGATGTTGATCCTACGGGCACCACCTTCACGGGAGCGGGGAACGTGGGCGCGGTACAGGCCGCACAGAACGTGATCGATCGGGGCTTCATCCTGCTGGACGACACGCGGACCAACGCCTGGCCCGACCCCGCACCTTGGGCGGATGTGGCGGGCACCCTGCGCAATGGATCGACGGTGAACGACCTGACCGGGGTGATCCACTACTCCTATGGCGAGTACAAGCTGGAGCCAGTGGCCCCGGTCCTGTTCCAGCATGCGGAACGTCCGGTGGTGCCGGCGGTGGGCGGCAGTTTGCGGGCAGCTGCGTTCAACGTGCTCAACTACTTCACCACCCTGGGTGATTGGGGCGCGACGAACAGCGCAGAACTGGGGCGGCAGCGGGCCAAGTTGGTGGCGGCCATCGAGGCGATGAACGCGGATGTGCTGGTGCTGTGTGAGATCGAGAACACGGATGCGGCCTGGCAGGACCTGGTGGCCGCCTTGAATAATGCGATGGGCGTAGGGACCTATGCGGTGCTTGAAGAAGACGCATTCGGCCAGGGTACGCGCACGGTGATCCTTTACAAGCCGTCGGTGCTGCTGCCGGTCACTTCGTTGTACGCACTGAACACGAACCTCTTTCAACGACCACATCTGACCCAGGGCTTTCGCGTGATCAGCACAGGCGGTCGCTTCCTATTCAGCACCATGCACCTGCGCAGCAAGTTGTGTGATGGGGCAGCGGGTACGAACACGGACCAGGGTGATGGGCAGGGTTGCTTCAATGCGATGCGGCGTTCCCAGGCGGACGCCCTGGTGGACCATTGGGCGGAGGTGCGGAATGCGACGGGGATCTCGGCCCAGCTGATCATGGGTGACTTCAATGCCTATGCCGAGGAGGACCCCATCGATCGCCTGCGGGCGTCCGGCCTTCACTACCGCTCCGTGGTCGGGGGCTACACGCACACCTACGGAAGCATGTTCGGCACGCTCGACCATGTGTTCGCCACCGCGACCATGGATGCGGCGGTCACAGGAACCGCGATCTGGCACATCAACACGGATGAGCCGGAGACCTTTGACTATCGGGATGGCAACGTGCTGCGGTATCAGGCGAACGCGTTCCGGAGCAGTGATCACGACCCCGTGCTGGTGGGCTTCGAGGGCGGGCAGTTGAGCGTGGGGCTCGCCGAACGGAGTGAACGGTCGCCGGTGACCTTCACCCAGGCGGGTGAGCGGGTGCGATGGGTGCTGAACGACCAGCGAGCGACGGGGATGGTCCAACTGCTCGACCCGGCTGGCAGGCTTGTTCGTGCGTGGTCCTTCAACGGCGGCGTGGCAGAGGCGCACCTGACGGGTCTGGCCACTGGTTGTTATGCCTGGCGCATACCGGGCCTTGGCAGCGGACGCTTCCTCCTGCCTTAGCGGCCGTAGTAGAACAGCACGCTGGCCTTCGCCAGGGTATGCTGGTTCAAATTGAAGCCCACCATGGGGGCACCCGCGCTGGCATCAAGTCCCAACTTGTCGGTGCTCAGCGCATGCACGGTGATGATGTACCGGTGAGGGCCGTGTCCGGGTGGAGGACAAGGGCCGCCATAACCGGCCGAGCCGAAGTCAGTGATGCTTTGCACCGCACCCTCGGGCAGACCGGTCATGCCTGGTGTGCCCGCGCCACTGGGCAGTTCGTGGATCGATGCCGGTATGTCGAAGACCAACCAATGCCACCATCCGCTGCCGGTGGGCGCGTCCGGGTCGTACATCGTCACGGCGAAGCTCTTGGTGCCCTCGGGGGCGTTCTTCCAGGCCAGCTGGGGGCTCTTGTTCGCGCCGCTGCACCCAAAGCCGTTGAACACCTGCTCCATGGTGGCCTGCCCCCCGAGATCACGGCTGCTCAGGGTGAAGGTGTCCTGGCTAGAGGCGCCAAGGGTGAGGAAGGAGAGAAGGATGGGGATGAGCGTGGTGCGCATGGCCTCGGGGTTGAGGTTCGAAAGTAAGCATGAGCGGGAAGCTCGACCGCTGCCGCGGAGATGGTGCTATCTTGGCGGCACGGTATTGGATGGGCGAACAACCATTCGAGACCACCGAACGTCACAACCGAACAGAACCTGAACCGACCATGCGCAAGATCCTACTTCCCTTTGTCGTGGCATTGCTGAGCTGCACCGCCACGATGGCTCAAGAGAGCGTGACCAAACCGATGGCCTCCGGAACGAAGGCCACTGCGAGCGATGAGCTCATGCACCAGAAGCGTCAACTATCCGGCGAACTGAAAGGGGCGATGGGCCAGGCGCAGGAACTTGGCAAACGTGCCATGGATCTAGCCTCGACCACGTCGGGTGCCGAGCATGACAAGTACACGGCGGCTGGCGAAACGCTCAAGGGCATTCAGGCTCGCATCAACGAGCAGCTGGAGCTGGTGAACAAGGCCACGGATGCGGATAGCAAGACGGTGTTCGGCACCGCCCGTGAACACATCGCCAGCTTCCGCAAGGAACTGGATGAGCAGAAAGGCGTGCTCTCGGGGGCAAGCAAGGCTCCGATGACCAAGTGACCCGCCGGGACCTCCATTTGAACAAGGGCTGCCCCAGGGCAGCCCTTGTTCATGTTGGACGGGGCTCCTGACGGATCACATCCGCTGGAAGCGCGCGAGGTACTTCTCCTCCATGGCGCGCATGGCCTCGCGTTGGGCCTTGGTCTTGTCCTTGTGACCGAGCAGGTGCAGCAGGCCGTGCACCATTACACGGCGCAGCTCGGCAGCGGCGGGCACGTGGTAAGCGACCGCATTCTCCTTGATGCGGTCATAGCTCATAAGCACATCGCCGGCCACTCCATTGTTGTTGTCCACGGGGAAGGTGATCACGTCCGTATAGTCGTCGTGGCCAAGGAAGGTCTGGTTGAAGTAGAGCAGGCCGTTGTCGTGCATCAGGACGAAGTTGACCGCATCGATGCGTGTGCCGTGGTCCTGGGCCACCCGGTGCAGCCACTTCCTCAGGCGAGTCCGTTCACGGAACGCATCGGGTACTTCTTGAACGATGAACCCGATGGTGCCGCTGGTGGCCATCACTCCGAAACGGGCTGAAGGCTGAAGGCCATCGCCACGGTGGCCCCATTGTCACTGAACTCGACACTGTCGGCGAGGGCCCGCATGAGGAAGACACCGCGGCCGTGGGGCTTCTCGATGTTCTGTGGGTCGGTGGGGTCGGGGAGGTGCTCGTGGTCGAAGCCGGGTCCCTGATCCTGGACCATGAAGATGATGCGGCCGTCCTTCACTTCATAACCCACGGTCACGGACCGGGAGGGGTCCAGTGCATTGCCGTGGTGGATGGCGTTGTTGACGGCTTCGGTGAGGGCGATGAGGATGTTGCCGTAGTGGCTTTCGTGCACCTGGTGCTTGGTGCAGGCCTCGTCGATCAGCTTTTCAGCGAGGGCGATGTTCTCCGCCTTCGCCGGAAAGTCGATCCGTTGGGTGAATTCCAGCTCTTCGATCAAAGCGGCCATGGCGTTCAGGGTCGGTCAAAAGTACCGAAATAGGCATTGACCCGATCGCGATAATAGGGCTTCAATCCCGGTGGCACTGTTCGTAACAGTTCCGCTTCCCGCGCTTTCCTCCGCTGGTAGTCGAAATAACGCGCCGGGTCGGCGGCAGGCAATTGCCGGCCTTCGTTGCTCGTGCGCTGCTGATCGAGCTCGCGTTCCCGTTCGGCCTTTTCATGCTCCAGCAGCCGGGTCATGATCTCCTGCTGGCGGCGCAACGTCTCGGGCGTGATGTTCTTGTTCACGATGTCCTTCTCGTTCTGCTCCATCTGCTCGGCCAGCTTGTTGAGGGGGTTGCCGGCCCCGCTGCCATCCTTGTTGAGCTCCTGTGCCAGTCGCTGCATCTCCTTGCGTATGGCGGCTTGTTGGGCGGCCATCTGGGCCAACTGCTGGCTCATGCCCGGCATGCCCATGCTGCCCTGGTTCTTCTCACCGGGCTTCTCGCCGGGCTTCTTCCCCTCCTGCATGGCCTTGCGCATCTCCTCGAGCTGCTTCTGCAGGGACTGCTGGTTCGCCTTCATCCTGGCCATCTTGCCACTATCACTGGGCTTGGCGCCGGAGCCTCCGGGCTTGTTGCAGTTACCGCTTCCCGGTTTGCTCTGGGCCATCATTTGCGCCATCATCTGTTGCAGGGCTTCGTCAAGCAGCAAGGCGAGGTTGTTGAGGCTGGTCATGGCGTGCTGCTGCTTGTCCGCGGCCATCGGTTTCGACCGCTCATTGGCGCGGGCATCGCCCAGCAAGCGAACGGCCTCATCCATGTTCCCGTTCACCGCGTTCATCTCCCGGTTCACGATGCTGTGCAACTGCGGTACGCGCTTGCTCAGGGCGAAGAGCGAATCCTCGATCACCTTGGCATCGTCCCGCAGTTTGCGCTGCTCACGTCCCTGCTCGACGAAACGCGGGTCCTTGGTGCTGGTGGTGGTGACAGCGCCCATCAGGCGCTCCTCATCGAAGCTGAGCTGTACGATGTTCTCCAGGAGCTGGCGCAGGGCCTCCATGTCCTCTTCCTGCTGCTCTTGTGCGCCGCTCTGCATGCCGCTGCGCATTTGGAAGGCCAGTTGATCCATCTTCTCAGCGGCGTTCTTTTGGGACTTCCCGGCCTTCTGGTTCTGCTTCTTGTTGAGTTCCTGGCTGCTCTGCTGCTGATCCTCCTGGATCCCCTGCTCCTGCTCGTCGGTCCTGGGTATGTCCATCGGTGACTCCAGTTCCTCGTTCTTCTTCTCCAGCTCGTCCAGTTGTTCGGAGAGGTCCTTCATCTCCTTGTTCAATTCCTCCTGGCGCTCTTTCAACACCTCCTGATCGGTCTTGCCCGCCTCGGTGTCCTGTGCCAACTCCTCCTGTTTGTCGGCCAGTTCTTCCAGTTGCTTGGCGATGTCCTCGGCCTTCTGTTCCACCTCCATGCGTTTGAAGGTCTCCAGCGCGCGGTCCAGTTCCTTCTCGATGTCCTCCTGGTCCATCTTCATCTCCTGGAGTTGTTCCTGCAACTTGTCCTTGTCCAGCTTCTCCATGAGCTCCTGCACCTGCCGGTACAACCCCTTCATCTCCTCGCTCAACACGTTCTCGAAGAGCTCCTGCACTTGTTGTTGTTTCTCGAGGAGCCGTTGATCCTCCGGCCTGAACTCCTGCTGCAGCTGCTGGGACTCGCGCAGTTGTTCGGCGCTTTTCTCGATCGCCTCTTGAAGCTGCTGCTGGCGCTGCATCACGTTCTCCAGCTTCTGCTTGTCCTGCCAGTTGATCTCTTTCTTCTCGAGCAGATCGCGGCGCAACTTGTCCAGTTCCTTCTGCAGGTCCTGCGCTTCCTTGATCCGTTCCTTCAGGCCGCTCTTGATCTCCTCGCTCTGTTGTTCCTCCTTCTCGGCCAGCTCTTTGAGGGTGGGTGCGGCGAAGACCTGCGGCGTGGACCGTGCGCTCTTACTGCCGTTCACACCATCGTTGTCCCATACCTCGAACCAGTGTTCGATGCGGTCGCCTGGGTTGATGGTGAAACCGTAGACATCCCAGCTGTGGAAGAACTCCTGCCGGGTGTTCTTCGCATCGAAGGGCAGGTCGGAAACCCCGGATCGCAGTTCGGTGGGCACACTATCGCCGCCGGCCACGAATCGGTAGTGGAACCGCAGGCGCTTGAAGCCATGGTCATCGGCAATGACACCCCGATAGAACAAACGCTTGAGGGCCGTGCTGTCGGTGCGCGTGTCCACCTGGATCGTCGGGTAAAGATCGGGGACCACTTCGACCCGGTACTGCAGCGGATCCCGAGCGGCTCTATCGCCATGACGCGGCCGCATGCGGTAGGTGTGGCTATGCAACAGCCTACGCGAAGCGCGGAACCTGCCGTGGCCCGCAGTGGCGGCCGCAGGTGCGAGCACCAGGGTCGTATCGTCGAAGGCGAGGTCCATGGCATCGGCACTGCGGGCGTTCACCTCCCACGTGACGCGTGTCCCGGCAGGCACGGTGATGTCCCCGGTATTGCTCACCTCTTCTGCGGGGCGACCCAGGTAGGCCGGGTATTCCAAGTGCAAGCCGAAGTCGAGCAGGAGCGGGTCGGGGATGGTGCGCAGGGTATGGCCTTCGGATCGGTGACCCTCGGCAGCGAACCGGAAAGTGATGGCCTGCTGTACGTTCCGGAAACGATGGGTGAAGTGCGTGGCGTCCTTCTTCACCATCGGAATGCGCTGGTCCCCGATCTCGAGCTCTGCTTGTTGGGGGATGGCCTGACCCTCGATGACCACCACCACTTCGAAGTCCTGATCTTCGGGCACCTCCAGGCTGTCGTTCACCAGCACGAAGCGGAAGGGTGCGTCGGGAATGAAGTCACTGCCATGGGCGATGAGCCGTTCGGTGGGACCTGTGATCAGGCTTGGCGCCGCGAGGAGCAACACCAGGAGCACGGCGAGCGGCGGCAGGGCATAGCGCAGGTAGCGGGTGTTGCGCCGAAGGTCGATGGCGTTGACGAAGGCCACGGGTCCCAGCTCCCGGCTGCGCTGTGTGATGGCCGCCGTGATCAAGGCGCGCTGTTCCGGTGTGGCATCCGCCATATGCCGGAGCTGCAGGGTGTTCAGCAGTTTGTCCTTCACCTCGGCGAAGTGTGTGCCGATGATGCGGGCCGCCTCCTCGTGGCTGATGACCGGGCCCAGTCGGAAAAGCTTGAGCAAGGGGATCGCGATGAAACGCAGGACAACGAGGGTGGCGGCCAGGACCGTGCCCCAGAACAGCAGGGTGCGCGCGGCGGTCCCGAAATGGCCGACATATTCGAGCAATGCCGCCGCCAGGTAGAAGGCCACGAGCAGCCCCACGCTGTATAACAGGCCCCGGATCACCCGGTCCTTGTAATACTTCCGAACGAAGGCGTCCAGTTTGACGATCAGATCCTGGCTTTCCCGCATGCTCCACACCCGGTACGGCCTTCCTGCCGTGGATGTTCGAACAAATCTACGGCAAGCCATGGGGGTTGTGGTATCCAGTACCCCGTCCTGGGTGGGGTGGTTCGATCATCGGGGCGATGATCTGCGGCCAGGCATCCGTGCATGGGTCGAGCTCGTCTATCTTCGGCTACTGCGGCGCGATCATGGGTAACGAGCTTCTAAGGGTCCTTCAACTGATCGTGCTAGTGCCGTTGTTGGTCCCGGACATCGCGGCGAACGGGCCGGGCTCCGTGGAGGCCGCGCACGGCCTGGGGGTGGCCGGTAAGCGGTTCACCCCGCGTGTGAAGCGCACCAACAACACCTACGGTTCCCACTACTTCGTCACGCTCTCCGCCATTCCCCTGCGCAAGCAGACAGGGTATTACAAGAACACCATGGTGTCCTTGAACACGGTCGCATACGGGCTAACGGAAAATCTCTCAGCTTCCGGCTCGTTGGACCTGATCTCGCTGATCCGGGCGCGTGATGGCGGTCCGGTATATACCGGGAGGATACAGGTGTGTGGCTCGACATCCGAACTCTTCCACCTCGGCGCATCCATCACCTACCTGAACGCGCGGGTGCCGGTGGGCGCTCCTGTGCCTGAAGGGACCCCGATATCCAACGGCTTCTTCACAGCCTTGGCCATGGTCACCTTAGGTAGCAAGGACTATCAGCTCACGCTATCCGGAGGTCTGACGCATGATGGACAGGAGATGGGTCGCGGCCCGGTGTTCAACATCGGTGGGGCGGCGCGTGTTCTTGCGAACGTCATGTTGGTCACCGAGCATTGGGTCTTCAGTGATCCCGATCGCGGTTTCAGCGCTCATGCGGCCGGTGTGCGCATCCTGGGAGAGGCGCTGGCCATTGATGTGGGTCTGGCGTACGACAAGGAGTTCAGCACGAAAGTGACACCCGTGGGGATGCCCTTCCTGGCGGCCACGTTGAACTTCTAAATGAGTTGTCCCGGTGATCTCCGTAGACGGGGTTATCCATCATAAGCCGTAAATTCGCGGCCTTGATCATGGCAAGAAGCAACTCTCCCCAAGCAACGGACCTGAACGAATTACAGCTGATCGACGAAGAGGAGTCGCGCCAGTTCGTGATGGTGGTGGATGGTCATCGTGTGCGCATGGAGTATGACCGCACGCCCGATCGGATCTTCCTGACCCATGTGCAGGTGCCGCCGGCCATGGAGTCGTCGGAGGTGGCCGCCGTCCTGACCGAGAAAGTCCTGGGCTGGGTGGAGTCGAACAACATGCGCATGGTGCCGTACTGTCCATACGTAAAGACGTATCTCCGCAAGAACACTTCCTGGCAGCGCTTGCTGGTGAAGGGGGTCCAGATCTGATCCCGGGGGACGGGTCGTTCCGGTTACCTTCGCGCCTCATTCAACCGGCGTTCCTCATGGGCCGTCCATGGGGTGCCGTGCCCATCCCTAGCCCATGTCCGTTCGAGTTCGATTCGCGCCCAGTCCCACCGGTCCACTGCACATGGGTGGAGTGCGTACCGCGCTATACAATTACCTGTTCGCCAGGAAGCATGGCGGGCAATTCCTCCTTCGGATCGAGGATACGGACCGGACACGTTACGTGCCGGGTGCGGAGGATTACATCCGCGAGAGCCTGGCCTGGTGCGGTTTGGTCCCGGATGAAAGCCCCTGGGCGGGTGGTCCGGACGGTCCTTATCGCCAGAGCGACCGGCAGCACTTGTACAAGACTTACGCGGACGAACTGATCGCCAAGGACAAGGCGTATCATGCCTTCGATACCCCGGAGGAGCTGGAGGCGATGCGCTCGCGGCTGCAGGCGACCGGCGTGGCCGCCCCGGCCTATAACGCGGTGACCCGGGAGCACATGAAGAACTCCCTCACCTTGAGCGCCGATGAGGTGAAGGACCGACTGGCGCGTGGCGATCAGTACGTGGTACGCCTCAAGGTGCCGCGCCACGCCGAGGTGCGGTTCGAGGACATCATTCGCGGATGGGTGGTGGTCCACAGCGCCAACATCGATGACAAGGTGTTGTTCAAGAGCGATGGCATGCCCACCTACCACCTGGCCAACATCGTTGATGACCACTTGATGCGCATCACGCATGTGATCCGCGGGGAAGAGTGGCTTCCCAGCGCGCCTCTGCATGTGCTCATCTACGAGGCTTTCGGCTGGGAGCGTCCCGCTTTCGCCCACCTGCCGCTGATCCTGAAGCCCGATGGGAACGGCAAATTGAGCAAGCGTGATGGCGACCGGCTGGGTTTCCCGGTGTTCGCGCTGGATTGGACCGATCCGGTGAGCGGAGAAAAGAGTAGCGGCTATCGTGAGCGTGGATATTACCCCGAGGCCTTCATCAACATGCTCGCCTTGTTGGGCTGGAACCCGGGAACGGATCAGGAGATCATGAGCCTGGACGAATTGACGGAGCTCTTCGACCTCGGCCGCGTGCACAAGGGAGGAGCCAAGTTCGATCCGGAGAAGACCAAGTGGTTCAATCAACAATACCTGCGCGCCCGTCCCGATGCTGAGCTCGGTGGGCAGCTGAAGGAGCGGCTGGGTGCGCGCGGGATAACGACGTCCTTGGAAAAGGCCACCCAGGCAGCGGCCCTGCTGAAGGAGCGTGCCACCTTCGTGGACGATATGCTGGAAGGGCAGTACCTCTTCGTAGCCGGTGCACCGTTCAAGGGCAATGCATCTGCGGAAGAGGAACTTCGCAAGCGCTGGAAGCCGGAGGTGGCGCCCGTGCTTGAAGCTTATATGGATGCGCTCGGTAAGCTCTCGTCCTTTGGTGTGACGGACCTGGAGCCCACCTTCACCGCCGTCCTGCAGGAGAAGGGTATGAAGGTGGGACAGGTGATGCCCATCTATCGGCTCTTCGTGGCCGGTCGGATGCAGGGCCCGGGCATGTTCGACGTAAGCGCCTTGCTGGGTAAGGAGGAGGTGGTCGCACGCTTGCGTGCGGGACTTGAGCATTGCGCGACATGGGCTTGATCGAGGTGATCGGGATCAAGGTCTTCGCCTATCACGGCTGCCTCGAGGAGGAGTCGACCATTGGTGGGCAGTACGTGGTGGATGTGCGGGTGGAGGGTGACTTCGGGGAGGCCGAGCGGAAGGATGACCTGGCTGCCACCGTGGATTACGGCGCCGTGGCGGCCATCGTTCGAGCGGAAATGAGCACCCGCAGCCGGTTGATCGAACATGTGACGGCCCGCATCCTGGCCAGGTTGAGGTCGACCTGGGGGCCGGAACATCGTTGGTGGGTGCGGGTGGTGAAACTACGACCACCCATCCAAGGGGATGTGGAACAGGCGGTGTACACGGTGGAAGGGTGATCGCCCTGCATGCGGGTGGAAGCACTTATCTTCGCCGCCCCTTCTGGTCGCGTGGCCGAGTGGCTAGGCACAGCTCTGCAAAAGCTGCTACTGCGGTTCGAATCCGCACGCGACCTCTACGAACGCCCCTGACCGGGGCGTTCGCTGTTCAAGGGGTAGGCGGATGAAGGACCATCTTATCTTGTGCGATACGGATCGCCGGACAACTGCGTTGTGTGCATGACCGCTAGAATGAGAACGACGACCACCCTGATCCTGGCCATTGTGGCCATGGCCGCTCACAGCCAGTCCGCCATCGGTGAATGGCGGGACCATTTCTCCTACTCCGATGTGTCGGTGGTGTCCCTGGGCGGCGGCCTGGTCCATGCGGGCAGCGCCAACGGGGCTTTCCGCTACGACCTGCAAAGCGGCGAGATCCAGCGGGAGAACAAGACCAACCGGCTGAGCGATGTGGGTATCCAGGGCATGGCCTGGAACGAAGCCGTGCAAGGTACCCTGGTGTTCTATACCAATGGGAACCTCGATCTGCTCAAGGGAGATGCGGCGTACAACATCGGGGATATCAAGCGCAGTTCACTGGTCGGGAACAAGGGCGTGTATTGCGCCTACATGGTTGGGTCCACGGCCTACCTGGGCTGCGGCTTCGGCATCGTGGTGGTGGATCTGCTGCAGCGTGAGGTGAGGGATACCTGGTTCATTGGCCCCGGAGGATCGCAGGAGCTGGTGAACGGGATCGCCATGACGGCGGATACGATCTACGCGGCAACGGACAGGGGCTTGTTCGCTGCTGCACGCAACAGCCCGAACCTGGCCTTCTTCGAGAATTGGAGGAAACGGACCGACATGGGACCAGCGCTCGCCTCCGGCCCCTTCAATGCGGTCGTATCGTTCGGTGACAAGTTACTGGTGAACGCAAAGCGCACAACGGGTGGGGATAGCCTGTTGGTGCTAGGTCCGGATGGGCTGTGGTCCCGGTTCGAGCCGCTCTTTGGCCGCGTGAACAAGGGCTTCGCGGTGAGTGGGGATGGTCAATTCGTGGCGATCCCGCACGACTTCAACATCCATGTCTACGATCAAGTCCTCGCCGAGGTGCGGTACTACAGCGACTTCGAGGGACAGGTCATCCGGCCTCAGCAAGTGGCCATCACGGCAGGTGGCACCTTATGGGTGGCGGACCAGGGTCTCGGCTTGCTGCGCATGGGTACGGGTGGTACGCTGCGGGTGGCGCCGAACGGTCCGCGCACTTCGGCCGTCTGGCGGATGGCCAGCGCGGGCGGAGATCTGTACGTGGCGAGCGGTGCACTGAACGGGACCTGGGCCAACGAATATCATCGGGAAGGCGTGCATGTGTACATGAACGATGAGTGGCATACCGTGGATCAGTCGACCTCCACGTTCATGAACGGGGTGAATGAATTCGTTTCCGGCATAGCGGACATCGTGGCGGTGACCATTGACCCGGATGATCCTGCCCACGCCTTCTTCGGAAGCTGGGATGAAGGGATCCTGGAATTCCGTGACGGTTGGCCGGTGCAGATCTACAATCCGACCAACAGTGCGCTGGGCTACGACGTGAACCCTTATCAGGAACGGCTGTACGTGGGGGGGCTGGCCTTTGACGAGGACGGGGACCTGTGGGCCACGAACCCCTGGTCCACCAAGCCGATCGTGGTGCGACGCAAGAGCGGCGATTGGTACGCGTTCTCGCCAGGCACCATCCTGGGCTCGAACCTGCTACTGGCGGACCTGATCGTTGATCAGAACGGCTACAAGTGGATCCTGCGGCCGCGGGGGAACGGTATCCTGGTGTACGACAGTGGTGCATCGGTTGAAAGCACGGATGATGACCGGTACAAGCTGCTGAACAACCAGACCGGGACCGGCGGGCTTCCTGCGCCGGACGTATACACGATCGTGGAGGATCATGAAGGTCGGATCTGGGCAGGGACCAGTCGAGGGCTTGGGGTGTTCTATGATCCCGGTTCCGTTTTCTCGAGCGATGCGGTGGATGCCCAGCAGATCCTCATCGAGCAGGATGGGAATGTGCAGGTGCTCCTGGAAACGGAGGCCATCAACAGCATCGCCGTGGATGGCGCCGACCGCAAGTGGATCGGTACCCAGGCGAGCGGGGTCTATCTGATATCGCCGGACGGACGGGAGGAGGTCCATCACTTCACGGTGGAGAACAGTCCATTGCCTAGCAACACCATCTTGAACATCGCTGTGGATGGTACCACGGGCGAGGTCTTCATCGCTACGGACCGTGGCCTGATGAGCTACCGCAGCGATGCGATCGAGGGTGGGGACAAGAGTGATTGCGCGAAGGTCTTTCCGAACCCTGTTCACGAGACGTACACCGGTCCCATCGCCATCACTGGTCTCGTAAGCGACAGCGAGGTGAAGGTGACCGATGTGAGCGGGAACATCGTGTACCGCACACGGTCCCTGGGCGGTCAGGCCATCTGGGATGGGAATGACATGAGCGGTCGGCGGGCGGCAACAGGGGTCTACCTGGTGTTCGCAAGCGACATCACGGGCACGTTCAAGTGCAACACCAAGTTGCTGCTGCTGAAGTAAGTCGCTTCCACGGATCGCTGTTCAGGCCCGGACATGCTGCACACCACGCGGGCGATCGTGCTGAAGACCATCCGGCACGGGGACCATACCGTTGTCCTGAAGGCTTTGACCGAGGCGTTTGGTCTTCGCTCATTCCTGGTCCGTCTTGGAAGGAAGGGTGGCGCAATGGCCGCTCTTCAGCCGTTGAGCCGGGTGGAGATCGTGGCGGAGGAGATAGCGGAACGGGAGCTGCTGGCGGTGCGCGAGCTGCGCGTGGCAGCACCCTATGAGCGGGTCCCGTTCGATCCGGTGCGCGGAACGCTGGCGTTGTTCACACAAGAGGTCCTCTACCGCACCTTGCGCGGCGAATCCCCTGATCCGGAGCTTTACGGATTCGTGGAAGATGCCTTGCACGCGATGGACGGCTCGCCGGACGTCAGGCATTTCCCGTTGGTCTTCCTCGTCCGGTATAGTGAGATGCTCGGTTTCCTGCCTGCGACCCCTGGTGCCGAAGAGCGATGGTTCGATCTACGGGAGGGGGAGTTCATGCGCGAAGGACAGCGGCACGGGCACTTGATGGGGCCTCCCCTGAGCGATCACATGGCCGAACTCCTTCCTGTCGGATTCGCGGAGCTGGGTACGCTGAACATACCGGTAGGGAGACGGCGCGAACTGTTGGATCATCTTCTCCTGTATTTCCGCCTGCATATCGAGGGTCTTGGAGAGCTTCGTTCACCGGCGGTGCTGCACGAGGTCCTCGGCTAGGTCTGCCATGTTAATTTTCGGCCCGCTCGCGCCCATGATCCGCCCCCTTCCACTTCTGGTCACCCTCCTGGTGGCGGGATGCCAGCATGCGACCACACCCATGAAGACCGCTTTACTTGCGCCCCCGCAAGCCGCCAAACGACCGTTCGAGATCAGTGCGCATGGTCACGTCCGCAACGATGAGTACCATTGGTTGCGATTGAGCGAGGAGCAACGCACCGCCGAACGACCCGATGCCCGCACGCAGGAGGTGATCGCGCACCTGGAGGCGGAGAACGCTTATTGCGACAGTGTGCTGGCACCGGTGAGGGGCTTGCGCGAGGAGCTTTTCAAGGAGCTGAAGGCGCGGATCAAGGAGACGGACCTCAGCGTGCCCTATCGCGAGAACGGCTACTGGTACCATCACCGGTTCGAAGAGGGAAAGGAGTACGCGATACAGGTGAGGCGCAAGGATGAGCCGGGTGCGCTGGAACAGGATTTCCTGGATGAGAACGAACAGGCGAAAGGCACCACGTACTATGATCTTGGTGATCTGGAGATCAGCCCCAGGAACAATATCGTGTGCTTCAGCGAGGACCGTGTGGGCCGTCGGCAGTACGAGCTGCGCTTTCGCGACCTGAACACGGGCAAGGACCTTCCGGACGTGATCACAAATACAGGCGGTGGATGTGCCTGGGCGGACGAGCGCACGGTCTTCTATCCGCGGAAGGTTGAAACACTGCGCACCTACCGGATCTATCGCCATGAGATGGGCACTCCGGAGACCGCTGATGTACTGGTATACGAGGAAAAGGATCCCGCCTTTAGTTGTGAGGTATACCGCAGCCGGAGCGACCGTTTCGTGATCATCACGACCGAGAGCACCACCAGCAGCGAACACCTGACCCTGCCGGTGGAAGAGCCGAACGGCAGCTTCACACCCTTCCTTCCCCGGGAAGAGGACCACGAACACACCGTGATCCACGTGCCTGGGGATCCCGGGAAATGGTACATCGTAACGAACTGGGAGGCGCTCAACTTCCGCCTGATGGAATGTGCTGAGGGTGCCACCGCGGACAAGCGCAATTGGAAGGAGGTGGTGGCGCATCGCGAAGAGGTGCTGCTCGAGGATGTGGATGCGTTCCGGGATCACCTCGTTCTCTCGGAGCGTCGTGAGGGGCTGACCCACCTTGTGGTGAGGCGGCTGAGCGATGGCCGGGAACACGAGATCGCCTTCAACGACGCGGCCTATGTGTGTTATACCGGCACCAATCCGGAGTGGGACACGGACCGGCTACGCTACGGCTACACCTCGCTCACCACCCCCAATAGCGTGTATGAACACGACCTGAACGCAGCGACCGACAGGCTGCTCAAACAACAGGAGGTCGTGGGCTCGTTCGACGCGAAGAACTACACGAGCGAGCGCATCTGGGTCCCCGCCGGGGACGGGGAAAAGGTGCCGGTATCAGTGGTGTACCGGAAGGGCACCCGGCTGGATGGCAGCGCTCCTCTGTTGTTGTACGGATACGGGAGCTACGGGATCAGTGTGGAACCCATGTTCAGCAGTTCGCGTCTATCCCTGCTCGATCGTGGCTTCGTATACGCCATTGCGCATATACGCGGTGGCGAGGAGCTTGGCCGGGAATGGTACGAGAGTGGGAAGATGGAGGACAAGATGAACACCTTCACGGACTTCATCGCATGTGCGGACCACCTGGTGGCGAAGAAGTACGCGGATCCCGGACGGGTGCATGCGTGGGGAGGAAGTGCTGGTGGCCTGCTCATGGGTGCCGTGGTCAACATGCGTCCGGATCGTTGGAACGGCGTGATCGCCGATGTGCCTTTCGTTGACGTGGTGACGACCATGCTGGATGAGAGCATTCCGCTGACCACGGGTGAGTTCGAAGAGTGGGGGGATCCCAAGGAGAAGGAGGCGTATGCGCGGATGCTCAGCTATTCACCCTACGACAACGTGCGCGACCAGAAGTATCCGGCAATGCTGGTGGGCACGGGCTTCCATGACAGTCAGGTGCAGTATTGGGAACCGGCCAAATGGGTCCTTCGACTTCGGGAGCATCAGCAGGGCGATGCCCCCATCCTCCTGCACGTGAACATGGAAGCGGGGCATGGCGGAGCCAGCGGGCGCTTTGAGGCGCTGCGTGATGTGGCGCGGAATTACGCGTTCCTGCTCTGGTGCGCAGGTCTCAACAAGTAGGAAGGAAAGCCTGCGTCAGCTGGCGAGACTCTCCACGTTGATGATCTCCTCGGGACGCATGTCGATGATGTTCACGGGTCCGTTCGGCCCGGTCTGCAATCGCTCGTAGTCGCGAATACTGGCGAAGAAGAGACGGGGGCCGCCCTGTTCGGACGGGGCGCTGGTCTGGGTCTCCACTTCCCAGATCACGCCGAACACCTCCTTCCCGTTACGCAGTTTGAACCGGCAGTGTTTGTGCGTGAAAGAGCGGATGTTCGCGAGTTCCATGGACGTTGATCGACGATGGTTCCGTCGTTCAAGCAGACGCAAATTAGAGGCCCGAGCAGTTCCTCGGGAACGAGAAATATCAACAATGCCAGCAAAGGCGCTGGGTTCGAACGAACTGAACGTGTGCTGCACGTTGAGCCTCAAGCGAATGACGACAGGAGGGTGATGTGGAGGAATGGCGCATGTCGTGGCGCATCCTCCTCGGTCGCATGTTGGTCAGCCTTCCTGCATGCCGACCTTGATCTTGCGACCAGGCTGCAGGCCGTCCTCCTCGATCTCCTTGTTCAAGCGGCGCAAGTCGTCCACAGTGACCCCGGGGTAGCGCTCCGCGATGTTGATCAACGTGTCGCCGGGTTGGACCTCGTAGTAGATGTATCCGGTGGTCCTTTGAGGAGGAGGCTCCTCGGGTTTGGCGGCAACGGTCTTCGTCTGGGTGCCCACCTTCAGCTTCTGTCCAGCGTGGATCATGGTTCCACGCAGACCGTTCATCTGCTTCAGTGCGGTCACGCTCGTTCGATACTTGCTCGCGATGACGCCGAGCGATTCACCCCGCCGCACGGTGTGGTATCTGGGTACCGTGGTCGTATGGGTCCCGCTGGCGATCCGCTCATCTCCCGCCGCGGCTGCTGATGTGGCAGGTGGGGCCTCGAAGAAGGCGTATTTCAAGCTGTCCTCATTCGAGACAAAAACACCGGCGGCCTGTTTCGGAAGGTAAAGGGTGACAGGTTGGTCAACGTCCGGGACCGTGCCGAGCTTGAAGGTCGGGTTCAGGTCAAGGAGCTCCTGGGCATTGCTCCCCGTGAGACGAGCCACGCCGGCCAGATCAAGTGGATAGCACACTTGAACGGTGTCCACCTGGTGCGCGCAATAGGTCGGGACCACCGGGTAGATGTTGTGGTCCGCGGCGTGGGCGAAGATGTAGTTCACTGCGATGAACGCTGGCACATAGCCGCGTGTTTCGCGCGGAAGGTGATCGTAGATCCGCCAATAGTCCTTGGCACCACCGCTTCGCCGGATGGCCTTGTTCACATTGCCGGGGCCGCAGTTGTATGCAGCAAGCGCCATCTCCCAATTGTCGTAGAGGCCGTGGAGGTACTTCAGGTAGCGGCAGGCGGCCTCAGTGCTCAGGTACACATCGTGACGTTCGTCCACATAGCTCGTCGCTTTCAGCCCGAACATCTTGCCTGTTGGCAGCATGAACTGCCACAACCCCACGGCGCCGGCGCGGGAGCGGGCGGAGGGGTTCAGTGCACTTTCCACCACCGCGAGGTACTTCAGTTCGAGTGGCATGCCATGGCGGTCCAGGGCTTCTTCGAAGACCGGGAAGTACAGATCGGCCAGACCCAGCATCCGGGCGGTCATCTCGCGCTTCCGAACGGCGTACAGGTCTATGAAGGACTGCACGACCGGATTGTAGGTGAGGTTGAACGGTGTGTGACCGTCCAGTGCCAGCAGTCGGCTTTGATAGGTCGCTTCTGACCAGGCGGGTATGTATGCGGGAGGGAAGCCGTGCACGTTCAACCGGGCGGTATCGGCGTGCAGTGGGGAGTTTTTCACCCAAGGAAGGGCAGCGAGCTCATCCAGCCGGGCGGCAACGGGGTCGTCCTCCAATGGTGCGCGGGTAACTCCTGTCTGGGCCATGAGCGCAACAGGCAGGAGTGCTGCAAAGAGGAAGGTGCGAAGGGCGGCGAACATGGGCACCAAATTATCCTTCATACGTTGGAACAACGCCTTTGTTATGTGCACAACGGTCTGTGGAGGGCTGGAAACGAGGCGAAGGGCCATTCGGAATACGTCATCTGAAAGTGGTGCTTCATCCGGAGCCAGGCCCATAGCGCGGCAGCGGGTTGCTCAACCCTCAAGGAGTGGGCCGCCATGTTCGGGAGTCATTCCGGCTTGGAACGAAGCGGATCGGCTCACGATCCCTCCGGCTCGCGACCAAGAGCTAGCGGTGAGAAGGCTTGCGGGGCGTGGGTGGAGGAGGGGTTGGGCCGGGGGTATCTGCTCCGGGGGAGGAGCAACCCTGAAAAGCACCCCCGGCAAAATTATTGGGGAAAGGGAGGGGGTGGAGATGAACAAAGGGGAGAGATATGAACGGGGTTATGAACGGAGGGAAATACACCACCAGATCCGGAAAATGGGAACGTATTTGGGAAAATGGGTCCGCGCAGAGCGGGGTCTGCGCGTTGGGAATAGGTGAGCGAGGCGTGCTGGGCGTGCTGGAATGAACGTCGAATAGCGCATATTGTCCTGTATATCAGGACAATAGCTACTAAGTGCGGGTGTTGTTCGGGTCAGCGGCCGAAGAGGTGGGCGCTGGCGGCCAACAGGCGGGCCTCGTCGAAGGGCTTGCCGGTGAGTTGCACGCCGAAGGGCAGGCCATTGCTATGGGTGCCCGTGGGCAGGCTTATGGCGGGGACACCGGCGAGGTTGGCCTGCACGGTAAAAATGTCCTGGAGGTACATGGCCACCGGGTCGGAAATGGCACCGTGACCGAATGCCGTGGTCGGACAGGTGGGGCTCAGGATCAGATCGTATTGCGCGAAGGTCTCCAGGGTGTGGTCTCGGATGATGCGGCGCACGCGTTGAGCCTGTGCGTAATAGGCATCGTAGTAGCCTGCACTAAGGACGAAGGTCCCCAGCAGGATGCGGCGCTTCACCTCGGGTCCGAAACCCTCGGTACGACTGAGCCGATAGGTCTCATCCACCCCTTTTGCCTTGGTGCTGCGGTGCCCGAAGCGGATACCATCGAAACGCGCCAGGTTGCTGCTGGCTTCGGCAGTGGCGAGGATGTAGTACGTGGGGACCTGGTGGTCGAGCAGGGGAACCTCGATCGGCTCCACGGTATGTCCCTCCGCCCTCAAGCGGTCGATGTGCGCCTGGAGGTGCGCCACGATCTCCGGGTCCATGCCCTGACGTTCCAGGCCCTCGCGGTAGTAGCCGATGCGAAGCTTGCCGGGGTGTTGCAGGTCGATCGGGTCCACGGGCTTGTGGCTGGTGGTGCCGTCCTTTGGATCGTGCCCGGCCATCACTTCGTACACGGCGGCGGTATCAGCCACGTTGCGTGCGAAGGGTCCGATCTGATCAAAGCTGCTGGCGAAAGCGATGAGGCCATACCGGCTTACGCGGCCGTAGGTGGGCTTGAATCCGACCGTTCCGGTGAACGACGCGGGCTGGCGGATGCTACCTCCTGTATCGCTGCCCAGTGCGGCATGCACCGTACCGGCCGCCACGGAAGCTGCGGCGCCACCGCTGGATCCTCCGGGAACCTTGGTGCGGTCCACCGGGTTCAGCACATTGCCGAAAGCGCTGTTCTCGTTGCTGCTGCCCATGGCGAACTCGTCGCAGTTGGTGCGACCGATGATCACCGCGTCGGCGGCGAGCAGGCGCTCCACAGCTGTGGCGCTATACAGGGATGTGAAGCCTTCCAGGATCCGTGAAGCCGCGCTCACCCGGTGGCCCTTGTAGCAGATGTTGTCCTTGATGCTGAGCACCATTCCAGCAAGTGGCCCTGCATCGCCCTGGCGCACACGATCCTCCACACGGCCAGCGTGTTCGCGGGCGCTCTCATTAAAAAGCTCGAGGTAGGCGTTGAGTTCGGAGTTGGCAGTGGCGGCGGCGAGCGCGCGCTCCACGGTCTCCGTTACCCGCCCATCGCGGGAAAGCACGGGTGTGCTGGTTGCGGGATCGGTCGGGGTCACGCGTGCACTACTTCGCGTCGTCCTTTTTCTCGTCGCCCTTGCTGGCGTCCTTGAACTCCTTCATGCCCTGACCAAGGCCGCGCATGAGCTCGGGGATCTTCTTCCCGCCGAAGAGCAGAAGCAGCACCACGACGACCAGGACGATCTGCCAGGGCCCGATAACACCGAGTAGGATGGAAAGGAATGGGGAGTACATCTCCGAAGCGATTGTGGGTCAAAGGTAGCCGATCGGGCGGCCCGGATCAGTCGCGGAAGAGCCAGGGTCCCGGATCGACCTTCACGAGGCCCTCGGCGGTGATCTTCCAGAGCTCGACATGGGCCACGGAACCGTTCTCGTCGGTGAGCACCGTGCCTACGTTCTGCTTCGTATCCACCTTCTGGCCCTTGGCCACGCTCACCTCACGCAGGTTGCTGTACACGGTGCGGTATATGCCATGGCTCAGGATCACGGCCTTGCCAGCTCCGGGGATCACGATCACGCTGCTCACCTCTCCGCGGAACAGGGCCCGTACACTGGCGTTCTTCTCGGTGGTGATGTCGATGCCGTTGTTCTCGATCACGATACCGGGCAGCACCGGATGGGGCTGTTTACCGAAGCGGCTGGTGATAACACCCTTCTCCACGGGCCAGGGGAGCTTGCCTTTGTTCTTCTCGAAGTCCGCGTTGAGCTCCTTGGCCTCGGGGGTGAGCGTAAGGTCCAGCTTGGCCGTGGTGCCGGCTTTTGAACCCGCTTTGGCTTTGGGCTTGAGCTCGGCTTCGATGGCCTTGCGGATGGCCACGTCGAGGTCGCGGCGCTGGTTCTCCTGTTTCTTCTGCGTCTCACGCAGGCGGCCTTCCTCCTTCTTCAGGTTGGTGAGCGCAGCCTGCTGGCCATGGCGGTCGCCATCCAGTCGCTTGCGCTCCACCTGCTGTTCGCTCATGAGCTTGGTCTTCTCCTCGCGCTGCACCTGCAGGCCAGCCAGTCGTTCGTCGATGGTGGCGCGGGTCTCCTCGATGAGGGCGGCCTGGCGCTTGCGCTGTTCGGCGATCTGGGAGAGATAGCGCGAACGGCGGTAAGCCTGCTGGAAACTGTTGGCCGCGAAGAGGTAGCTCATGCGGTCATAGGCGCTCCGGTTGCGGTACGCGAACTGCAGCATGCGTGCATATTCCTCGCGGAGCGTCACGAGGTCCTGTTTCAATGAGGCGACGAGCTCCAGGTCCTCGGAGATGCGTTGATCCACCTTGCGAAGCTCACCGCTCATGGCGTTGATCAATTCCTCCCGGGCCTGGATCTGGCTTTCGAGCAGGCGCAACTGCTCCTGGGTGACGCGTTGTTCCTTCCGGGCTTGATCGATCAAGGCGGTGGTCGTCTTGATCTGCTTGTCAAGCGCGGCCCGTTTCTTCTCCAGTTCCTTCTTGCTCTGTGCGGAAGCGCCCGCGACGAGCAGCAGGCACAGGAAGAGGAGCGCCATGCGTGGCATGAGCACGAAGTTGCGGATCGCGCGCGGTCTGCTCATGGCATCGGTGTGAATTTCTCGGGTATCCGGAAGTTCATCTGCAGCGGTCCTTCGAGTTCAACGCGGGAGATGTCCAGCAACCCGCTCGCCTGTCGCTCACCGTCGCGCAGGGTGATGCGGATCCGGGTGGGCAGGTGGTGGATGGAGGCATCGCCTCGTTCCTCATAACGCACATCGGCGGTCTGGTCGCGTACGAGGTCAGCGATCTGGACGCGTGAAACGAGGAAGCTGTCGGGTTCGATCCAGTACCGCAGGACGATGGCTTCCTTCTCCTCGGCCTTGCGCAGTGTGCGCTCCAGCCGCTTCTCCTTCATGTCGCGATCGTGAGCGAGGGTATCACCCGGGCTGATGTCCTCGGCGGCCCGGATGAACCGGCGTTTCTCACGGCTCGTCAGGACGTACTGCCCGTCCTCCCGATCACTGCGGTATTTCTCCGAAGGAACAAGACCGATGGGCTTTCCCAGCAGGGCCTGTTGGAACAGGTCGAGGCTGGGTTGCAGCCCGAAGCGCGCCTTCGCCGTGCCCGTATCGCCCACGAAATACTCGTCGTGGAGCTTGTCCATCAGCTTCAGCGAATCCGAGGTGAGCAGGATGCGCGCCACCTCGATACCGAGCGCGGGCACCACGCTGATCCAGGCGGCACTATCGCGAACGGAGCGGATCTGTGCCTTGAAGCTCTTGCCTCCATCGGGAAGTTCGATATCCACGCCGGCCTTCGCCGAATAATAACGGAAGGTGTCGGCATGTGCCGCTGTCACCCGTTCAATGAGCTTCTCGGCGCTTCGCGCCGGCAGTTCGGGTCGCAGGATGGGTATCGGCTTCCGGGACTTGCAGCCGGCGGCGAGGAGGAGCGCGGAAAGCGCCAACGCGATGCTCCCCCCGTTCATTCCACGCGAACGCCTTCGTTGATCTTGCGGTCCAACAGCTCGCTACCTCCGCCTAGTTCCTTCGCCTTGCGCCATTGTTCCAGGGCACCTGTCTTGTCGCCGAGCTCGAA
>Ga0116152_10000871_pt1 | contig 24899 bp, 45 predicted proteins | sample AD_UKC119_MetaG_FD_89894 | JGI IMG/M metagenome (GOLD analysis project Ga0116152, IMG submission 89894) | Active sludge microbial communities of municipal wastewater-treating anaerobic digesters from Hong Kong - AD_UKC119_MetaG | ecosystem: Engineered > Bioreactor > Anaerobic > Digestate...
AAATGAAAAAATACTTAATTTTATTGGCATGTGTATTTACATTAAATGCAAATGCACAAACAACACAAGACGCAAAAGATTATATTAATACTAATATAATTACTAATGGAACTGGTGCGATTACTGGCTCAAAAATGAACACAGCTTTAAATAAAATTATTACAGCTGTTGATAGTCTTAATTTCCTAAAAAAAATAGACACAACAGACATAGATATTAGTAATGGAGGTTTTTTTATAAAGATAGACACAACAGAACTTAACCCAGATTTACAAGTGGGTCCAGCTGTAGGGATTGGCTATAAAAATGGGAATGAGTTTGCAATTTCTGCGGTGGCTAATAAGCCTTATGTTGCCAAACAAACTGGTGTTGCTAATTTTGCAACAGGAGAAATTTGCTTTGTTGAACAAAAGCGAGACGCTTTTGTAATTAATTTAGAAAATCCCTTAAATGATTTTAAAAGTTTTTTAGCTTTAGGAATAGAAAACCAAATGACTTCTGTAGCTCATGATTCGAGAATTCAAAATCACATCTACCAAAATTCCACACAAACAAGATTTTATCAGATGAATCAAGAGCAGGATTTTTGGAACAATGAACCACAAATTATACCATTAGAAATTAACAATGGATATATAAAACCAACAGTACCAACATATGCTACAGATACAGATGCAGATAATGATACCAATTTATGCAATGGTTGTATGTATCAACTAACAGGCGACAGAGGATATTACAGAAAACCTTGAAAAACAAACAAATGAAGAAATTGCTATTATTATTATCAATCTTATTTGCATTTAATGTAAATGCACAGACAAAAAAAACTGTCGAATTAGATAGTTTTAACGCAACTTATAATTCGGATAGTGGTTCTATAAGTTTTGGCTCTGCTCCTATAAATGGTACTATTTTATTCCAAAATGGAGAATTTACAGTATATAGTAATGAATGGCTCAATATACTTAAGGGTGGATATAATAAATTAAACAAAGATTTGTTTATTGATGGTAGTATTAATAATAAAAGTATTAATATAATTGGATATAACACAACAGCAGATACTGGAGTGTTTATAAATGGAACAACTACAGGTGGTTTAGATTCAAAAGGTGTCATTATAAAAGGTGCTGGTAATGTATCAGATATTACAATAGCACCTCAAAATGGTAGATTAAAAATAGAAAATATACAAAATTCAGATACAGAAACTAACATATTAGCAGTAGCAGGAAATGGTTTAATTAGATATATTAATAAAGCAATTTTTTTTGACACAACAAGTTTACTTGCTACAAAAAGCGATTTAAACAATATTCAAATACAGAAATTTGGCGACACATATACCAAAGAATATAATAAGTCAGTAACAACAGCAACAGCAACAGCTACATTTGACTTAACAAGTGTCGGTTTTACTAACATAACCAATATTCAAGCGACAGCAAGATTAGACGGCTCAACGCTTGCAAACATGCCAATAGCTGGTGTTTCTGTTAGTGGAAATACTGTTACAGTTAATTTAATTGAAAGCAACACAACTACAGTAGCTATTTTAAATACAGCAGTCGAAGGACTTGAAAATCATACTACTGCTGGTACAGTAGTTTACCTAACAGTAAAAGGGAATTAATATGAAAAATACAAAACTTTATTCAATTTTAATAGGTATAATTCCAGTAATTCAAATAGTATTGGATACTATTAACACAGCAAAATTAGACAATAATATAAGAATGATTGTCGGTGCAAGTTTAATGTTAATGCTTATCATTTTACAAGGCATAGAGCGATATTTATCGCCAAACATAAAGAATACATCTCTTTGGATAAGTGTAATAGCATTGCTTGGATTTGTTGCTGGTGGAATTTTAGATAACTTACAAATAATAAGTTTATCTGAAAATTCAGAATCAATAATAAGATTAATATTCACTTTAATAGTAGTCATTTCTACGACCATATCTAAGCAATTTGGATATGATGAAAATATTTATAAAGAAAATGTTCAATAACATATTAAACATACTATTATCTGACAATGGTGAAAAAAGCGTGAGTATTTTTGCTTCGCTACTCACTTTTTTTGGATTAGATAAATTCCTATTTATAGGACTAAACGAAACAATTTCGCAGGAAATTATGACAGGATTTATCAAGATGATATTTTCTGTAATAACTGCAATTATTGTATATTATATTTTAGAATTTATTAAAAAGAGGAGAGGAATTAAATGAAAACAGAATTAACAATAATTGGCTTATTTAATTAAATAATTTATAAATATTAAAAATGGAAAAAGATTTAAAAGAAAGATTAGTTAGCAAAGGATTTGTATTTGTTAACCAAATCAAAAAAACTATTGGTTTATCAAAAAAAGGCAACAAAACCACAGATATTGAGCAAATTTTAGATTTTGCTAATAAAAGTGATGAAAACTATAATAAAGTAGTTTCTACAATTGAAACCTTAGAAATTGCAAAACAATCAAGATTTGTAAGAATAAAAGAAACCTTTTCAGAAATAAGAGAGAACTGGGAAGAACTGGTTATACATATTCAAGAAAATGACAATGTTCCTGAAAATATACAGAACATCGTAGAAAAGATTGATAATGTAATAGATTTCTTTTTTAGACGATGATAAAAATAGATAGACATATATTTTTCAGAGAATATCGAAAGTTTTTTGGCTCAATAAAAAAGCAAAGAACAGTAGATGAAATCAACTCAATGCTTGATTTCTACGAAAAAGAACAAAATAATTACAATATATCTATATATCATTTAGCTTATATTTTTGCAACAGCGTATCACGAAACAGCACACGATTTCATTCCTAAAAGAGAATATGGAAGCACAAGTTATTTTATTCGTAAATATTGGTTAAACACACGAGTTGCAAAGTGGCTAGGCAATGATAGTGCGGAAGAAGCAGTAAAATATTGTGGTCGTGGTAAAGTACAAATAACTGGAGAAACTAACTATGAAAAGTACGGAATAGAAAACAATCCAGAAAAAGCAATTGAAACGGAATTTAGCACCTATATTTTATTTGATGGAATAATGAAAGGCATTTTTACAGGCAAAAAATTAGCTACTTATATTAATGGCAATTTTAGAGATTATTACAATGCAAGGCGTGTAATAAATGGATTAGATAAAGCCAATTTAATTGCTGGATATGCAAGAAATTTTGAAAAAATAATAACTAAATCAATAATATAACCGAAGTTGGCGCTTATCGGTTTCATATCCATATTTTTAATTTTCCTCGTCAGTAATGGCGAGGTTTTTTATTTCATTCAAAAATCACTTTTCTAAGGTTTATTTTACAACTAACTATAAATCAATAACATATTACTTTACTTACATCAACTAGCAGATTTGTAGCAGTTGTATAATTATTAAAAATTGTTAAAAATTAATCTTTTTTATCAAAATACTTGCATATAAGAATAGTATTGTATATCTTTATACTATCAATTAATAACAAGTTTAAACAAACATTATGACAACAATTGAAATTTTAGAAAAAGCAGAAAACCATTTTAAATTAAATCTTGAATATTTAAGTTTTGAATATAAAGGAATGCCTGTTAAAGTTAGAATGAATAAAGACCATTCTAGAAATCATAATAGAAATGATAACCATAGTGAACACAATTTGTCTTTGGTAAATATTCCAGCATCTGGAAGCAACCAAAATAGTTATTTTGAACATAAAGGATTTGCAAGTGAAATTACATTTGTCCAACAACAAATTTTTGGAATAGATACTTGGGAGTTAGCAAAAGAAGCTATTGAAAATTTTTTATATGAAATAGATTTTGCTAATTAATCTAAGCCAAGCACCGAAAGCAATTTTGTGAGTAGGTGCTTTTTTTATAAATAAAAAATATGAAAAAAAATATAAATACTATAATTGTTGATGTTATAAACCAACAATTAAGAGAAAAAAACATAACCGCCTATAAAATGTCAAAAGACTTGCAGATAAACGAAGGTAATTTATCTGGAGTTTTAAACAAAAAAAGAAATGTTTCTTTAAAAATTCTAAACAAAATATTTAACTATTTAGAATTAAAAGATATAAAATTCTATTTTAAAGAAGATAATTGTTAAAAAAAATGTTAAAATTTAATCTTTTTTACTAAAATACTTGCATATAAGAATAGTATTGTATATCTTTACACTATCAATTAATAACAAGTTAAAAATAAACAAAATGAATTATACTGACGAACAAATCGAAAATGCAAAAAGAAATTACAATAAATTTTTACAATTTAGAACAGTAGAAAGCTTTGAACCACAATATATAGGCACTGTTGTTGCTGAACAAAGATGCGAATATCACAACAATATAGTTGCCAAAATTAAAGCTGGTGATAAAGCTTTAGAAAAAGAATGGAAATTGTTTTTCTTAAATGAACAAGTTAAAGCTGATAGAAAAAAAGATGCAAGTAAAGCTAAATTAGAAGCTAATAAAGAAGCATCTGCTGATATTTTAGCGCCAATAAAAGAAGCTAAAAAAATAGTTGCTTTTGGAAAATGGTTAAATACTGCTGGAAATCCATTTAGAAAACAACATTTTAACAAAAAATATACAGTAGAAGCAGTAGAAGCTTTTTTAGCAATCTAATATAAAAAAAAGGAGCTTGACAAAAACCAAGCTCCCTTTCAATTAATCAGCAATTTTTAAAACAAACAAAAACTGCTATACAAATATAAGCAAAATATGAAAAAAATAGAAGCACACAAGCATTTCTTTTTAGGTGGAAACAAACAATGGTTTCCAGAAGAAGAGTTCATTATGCATATGGTAGAACCAAGATGTTTTATAAGATTCTCGGTAGAACTAGCTATGTTTGCTAGTTTTGATGAGTTTTATAAAAACATTGCTGAAGTACAATGGATAGATGGAAAACCAAGCGAAAAAGAAATCAAAGAAGTGCTTACAAATGCGTGGAATTTCTTAGCCATTGAAGAAAGAATTTTAGAAGATGATATTGAAGATATGGACGATGACTAATTTTATTAATATTTTTAAAAAGTAAAAATTTGGGAATTATGATTGATGAAAATAGCTGTTTAGATGGATTAAATGCTTTGCTGCCGCTCGATGATGTCTGCATAAATGAAGCTCGCATACCTTTACCGATAATACAAGGTGTTGCTACTTTTAAGCAAGACAAAAAAGGACAGAAATTAATATTTAACACTGGCAATGTTGTTTATCTGCAAAAACCTTTAGATGGTATTGTTCTTAAAAATGGTCAAAAGGTAAAAGTAGAATATAACGACGAATACTTGAAAATATATTATATATAATGTTCGCACTCCTAACATACGGCTTATACAACGACAAAATCCTAATCAAAGCACAAGCAATTATCACGCTTGTTTTGAGTTTAGGAATGGATATTATTGTTTTTAGTGTAGCTTAAACCATTTTCCCGAATTTAGCAAAATGGTTTTAAAATTCTGGGCTTTTATCCAAAATTTCTTCACTATGAATCTGAAATAACTTAGTTACATATCGTTCTGTCATTTGCTTTGAACTGTGTCCGTAAAGCTCACGAAGTGCATCAAGCGAAATACCTGCAAGTAACTTATCATCACCGCCTTTGTGTTTTAATCCGTACATATATAATCGCCAAAACGAAAAGTCCATTTTTTTAATTCCAAATGTCTAATTTTCGTTTGTGCTAAAATAAAACGAAATATCTAAAAATTCAAGTAGTGTTTAAGCATAAAAAAAGTAGCGTTTAAACGCTACTTAATCACTAGTTATAGGACAGAGCCAAAGCAATGAATGGCTGGGTACTTTATATTCAAATATACATCAAATCTCGTAATTGTGCATGTGTATAACTCATAACAATTTGTTAATAATTATTTTGTGTATTTACTTGTGTATTTGTGCAATGTATTGTATATTTGTAACACAAAATAGAAATGCAATATAACAACAATAAATTATAAAAGCAATGAGATTATCACAAAAAGGAATAGAAGTTATAAATGAAAATTCAAAAATCAAAAAAGAGTTGTGCTATAAAATGGATATAGTTCACACTACTCTTTGGAGATGGATGAAAGAAAACCAAGACAATGGACCAATGACATCAATAAAATTTATTGAAACATTGTCAAATCTAACAGACATAAATCAAGAGGATTTAATTGATAGAGAATTAGTAAAAACAGGCAGTATTAATAATCAAATTATTAGTTAAGTAGTATGTGGTTACTGCCGCCACAGCATGGCAGAGAGCGACTCATGTGTTTTCATTGGGTTTTATTTTTCAGTCGCTCTCTGTTTTTTTAAAAAGTAAAAATGAATTTATGGAAACAATAATAAAACAAGAATGGCTTATAAATCCAAATATCACGAGCGAAAATCATCGTGATATTGCAAAATGCTTAGAACTTGGCTTAAAATACCCAAGCAATTTACTAGGTAAAAGTGAATATGTTTCAGAATATAGCTTATTCTACGACCATTTTACTTGTCATAGAATACCTTATATATGGTCATTGATAGACAATGAGGACGAATACATACAACCAAGCATGAATAATGGAGAAGTTTATATAGGAAGTTCAACTGTATTCAATAGAATACTAAACGCAACTATTTTATTAATTCCACAAGGCGAAGATTATGATTGCATATTAGAAGATTTGAAAGAGTGGATAATAAAAGAAAACTATTTAGATGTAAATATTGATGAAATAAAAATAAAATAGAATAATGGAAAAAATAGCAAATAAAACAATTCTTGACCTAAGTGGACTTCCAATAATGGTTAGAAATGGAGGCATTTTGACTGCCAAACATGGAGATAAAGAAATAATCATTGACGGAATAGATGGTGAAATGCCATATCAAGAAGTCGCTTTTGGCGTAGTTGGTTTTTATAGAGATGATTTGATTGAAGATGAAAATGTTGGAAGCGATATTGAGATTGACCTAGATGTAATTGGAGATGGCTGTTTAAATGCAATGTCATTCGCATTTTGGTTAGCATTTATTTTACTCCTTACAATGATTACAAAATGAGCTTAAGCCAAGTATTTAATTTATTAAAACTAAATATAGCAGACCTAGCATTTTTAACAGGCATGACTAAGAAAGAAGTAAAAAGAGGACTAAGAACAAATACTGGTATTGAAAATGAAACCTTACTAAGATTTAAAGACGAGTTATTAAATCCAGTTATTCAAAGAACTATAAAAATGAAAAATGAAAACAGATAAAATAATAAAGAAACTAAAACAAGTAATGATAGTATGTGTAGTACTACTATTAATTTATCACATTATAAATAATTAAAAATTATGGAAACTGTATCACCAATAAATATTGAAAAATTATCTAAGCAAAACAAACGCCTTTTTGAATGGCTTAGTAAAGGAAATACAATTCATATATTCCATGAAGCCAAAAACAGATTAGGAATTGGTTATTTGAATAGTAGAATATCGGATTTAACAAATGTTCATCATGTTAAAATTTACAAAAGAAATATAAAAATAAATGATGTAACAGTCAAAGAATATTCAATTTTTCCATTTGAAAGCCATGAAAGACAAGAAAAGATAATCGAAACAATAACCGATAACTTCCAAAACATATTTAAAAACATTAAAAATATAGCAAAATAATAAATATGGATAATATGCACATATATAATAGCTTAAAAAATGTACCTCAACAATACAAAAAAACAATTTTAGCAGGAAGATTAAAGGGAATGTCTGATATAAAACCGCAATGGCGTATTTTAAAATTAACAGAAATGTTTGGGGCTTGTGGTATAGGTTGGCGTATTCAAAACCTAAAATTTGAATACGAAAAAGCAACTGATGAAGAAATAGTTTGTAATTGTCATTTAGATTTTTCCTATAAAATAAATGATGTTTGGAGTGAGCCAATTCCAGCAACAGGAGGATCTAAATTATTAACCAAAGAAAAGCATGGATTGTATGTTAGTGATGAGGTTGAAAAGATGGCTTATACAGATGCTATTAGTGTTGCAACAAAAATGATAGGATTAGCAGGAGAAGTCTATATAGGGCATGACGGAAAATATGGTGATAAGCCAGAAAATCCATCAAATAATCAAGCCAACAATAATGATTTACAATGGCTAAATGTTATTGACAAAGATAAAAATTTCACAAAAGAATGGCTCAACATAAAAGATGGAATTACAAATAATAAAATTAAATCAATAATTGATGTTCGTAAACATTATAAAGTATCAAAACAAGTAGAAGAAAAAATAACTGAATTATTAAAACAAACAATATGAAACAATCAATTTATCAAATTTCTCAAGATTTAGAACAAGTTTTTAACACCATTGAAGCAAATAATGGTGAAGTAACAGAGGAAATAGAAAAAGCACTTTCGATTACGCAAGAACAATTAAACCAAAAAGGAGTACAATACGCCTTTAAATGTCTTGATATAGATGCGTTAAACAACCAAATAGATGCAGAAATTGAAAGACTAAATAAAATAAAGAAAGCAAACAACAACTTAAAGGAGAGACTAAAGTATATCCTATCAAATACTATGCTTCATTTCGGAATCGAGAAGTTAGAAACTCCAACATTAAAAGTTAGTTTTAGAAAATCTGAAAGCATAGAAATTACCGATGAAAGCCAAATATCAAAAGAATTTATAACGGAAAAAATAACAAGAACACCAAACAAAACAGCTATAAAAGAAGCTCTTAAAAAAGGTAAAGTTATTTTAGGTGTAGAAATAAAGATTAATCAAAATTTACAAATTAAATGAAATTAGAAGCAACAGGAATAGTATCAGATGGTATTTTAAAAATACATCACAGAAAGGTATTTGATGCTATGTTACTGCATTTTAATAATAAAGAAGTTTGTATAGAGGTATTTAAGAAAAAAAAGAGAAGAAGTACACCACAAAATAAATACTATTGGGGAGTAATTATTCCTTGTATTCAAAATGGATTTTTTGAAACACAAGGCGAGTGGCTAAATATAAATAATACTCATGAATTTCTAAAGTCCAATTTTAATTATAAGGAATTGACAAATAAAGACACAGGAGAAGTATTAAAATTAGGATTAACAACAACGACAAAAACAACAATAGAATTTGAGGAGTATTTAGACAAATGTAGAGCTTTTGCCAACGAGTTTTTAAATATAAAAATTCCACTACCAAACGAACAGTCAATTATAGATTTATAACAAAAACAAACCAATAAATTAGAATATTAATAATATGAAATTATGAAAAGACTTTTGAATAGAATAATAATCCCAGCAGCTTTGCGTTAGTGCTGCATTTTGAAACCGAACGCTTAACCTTTATTAAAAAATTGATATGGAAACCAATGTAAATACTACCACCGAACCGCAGCATGACGCAAAACTGCCTGTTAGCATCCGTTTTTTTATTGACGAAAGAGCAGGATGTATCGCTGTGAGGGATAAAAAGCATCCAAGCTATAACCCTGATTATCAAGGTTTGCACAATGATACTGCTGATGTAATATTCTATGCACATGGCAATAGGAATGAAGATGGATGGTATGTCGATGAAAGATTTAGGCGTAAGGCTCAACAGGTATTAGAACATTTGCAGTCGCTCGAAAATGGCTGCTAACAATGTATTGCCGTTCGTTGCGAAAATAGAAGCAAAAATTTTAAACTTAAACAAATGTATAACAGAAGCACAACAGTTCATTTCAGCACTAAACCGCCACTTTTGGCAATATGCTGTTATATGCTGTGCTTCTTCTAAAATTTAAGATTATGTCAAGAAGAAGAGGAGAACCAGTAAAAAACACCTGTCCTGATATTGATAGGATAATATCAACTATTACAGCAATTTGCAAACAAATGGAAAGTTGCAATGATGAAGATGAAAAAGATGCTTTACTTGAATGTATTAGCGATTGGAAGTCTGATTTAGAAAGTATTGGAGTTGGAAAATGGAACGAACTTGAGGATTTAAGAAGTGCTAATGCAGCTTTAAGAGATTGGGGAAACGAAATGTATAACGATGCTGAAGGTTTAGAAAGCGAGAGAGATGAATTTGAAAGAAAGTATGAGGACGAAAAAGAAAAAGTGTCAAAACTTGAAGATGAAATAGAAGATTTAAATTCCGAAATTTCAGAGTTGGAACGTATCGCACAGCATAGCATATAACGTTTCGCATATTGCCGATGGTGGGGCATTAAAACACCAAATTGTCGAACTCGCAAAAACTTAATAAAATGAACAAAAGTAATAAACAAGCAGGAAACAAGCCATGCACTATACACGGTGTTATGCCCAGTTTTTTAGCTCACCCTTACGCACAAGTAATTTGCACTAATAAAGGTGAATTAAATTATATTTTAGAATGGGCTAAGCAAAATGGTAAAGAAGTAAGTGAACATTATTACCAGGTTGAAAAATTCCCTTATCACTTATTTTTAGCTGGCGATATAGTTGGGTGGACGGACTCTACCAATAGAGTAGGCGACAAGTTTTCATTTAGGGAATTTGTTGATGGAGTAAATTGGGCATAACGGATTGCGGCTTTGTGCAGTGCCTACAAACTTGTACAAAACTTAATAAAAAGTAGAAACTTATGGATACAGAAAAACTTAAATTAGAAGCACAAAATAAGGCATTGCATATAGCCGATGTTAGTGGCAGTGCTTTGTTCAATGCTGATTGTATGGATATTTTACCTCTTATTCCTGATAAATCGGTTAATTTGATTGTAATTGACCCGCCTTATTTTGAGGTTAAAGGTGATTTTGATTTTATATTTGAAAGCGAAAAACAATATCTTGAATTTATAGAAAATGTTATTGTAGAAAGCAAAAGAGTATTAAAACAAGATGGAAGTTTATTTTTATATTGCAGTCAAGAAATGGGAGCTTACATTGATTTGATTTTGCGTAAATACTTTATCATTAAAAATAGAGTAATTTGGTATAGAAGTGGTGGTATATCTCCAAGAAAAAAATTCAAAGTATCACATGAACCATTATTTTATTGTGTAAACGATATTGATAACCATACTTGGAATTTAGACGATATTAGAGTAAAAAGTATTTACGCTGACAAAGACAAAAGGATAAACCCACTTGGCAAAAGTCCTGATGATGTTTGGTATATTCCAAATTTAGTTGGTAAAAAGACAGAAAAAGTTGACCACCCAACTCAAAAACCTTTAGATATATGCGACAGAATAATTAAATGTAGCACTAATGAAAATGATATTGTTTTAATACCTTTTGCTGGAAGTGGTAGTGAATTGGTAAAATCAAAACAACTTAACCGTTCTTTTATAGGAATAGAAAAAGAGGTAAAATACTATGATTTGGCAGTTGCTCGTGTGTTCGGGTAGCATTGCCGCTAACGGAATGAATATGTGGCGGCTTGTGTTGCGCCTGCGGCAAGCTGACATATATTTGGTGTTAGCTGACTGTATGGGCGATTAATACCCACTAACCAACCTTTGAAACACTACAGTAGTATTTATTTTTTTGTGCGTTGGCAAAATAATTTTGAAAAAATTACATTTATTTTAGTATTGCTATTGTATATACGAAAATAATAGTTATATTTGTATATACAAAAACGATAAATACTTAAAGATATGACAACAACAGTAAGACCAATCGGACAATTAAAAAGCAAAGCAACAGTATATTGTACAGTATGTGGAGAAAGCCACACAAGAAACTTAAAAGCTTATGTTTACGAAAACACACCAGAAGAAATTGAAAAAGCAAAAGCAGAATTAACAGCTAAAGCAAAGAAAGAATATACTTGCAGAATTTGTAAAACAATAATAAAAGACCTTGAAAATGCAAAAAAGTAAAAGATTAGAAATATTAGAAGCTTCCTTAATAAAAAAGGAGGCTTCTTTAAATGCGAAGTTTGAAACACATTTCGATAGTGTGAGACAAGCGAATGGGCAACCACTAAACGACAAGCGAAACGGACAAGCTACGCTTAACAAGTGGGAACGCCAAAACGAAGCCATAAGAAACCAAAAAAAAAGCATTGAAAAGACAAAAAACGCAATTGAAAGAGAAAAGAATAAAATATCAGGTGTTGAATATGCAAAAGAAACTTTCCCCGCTTGTATTTTAGAAATGTTGGAAAGTGGACAATTGATACAATGGAGAAAACACCCAAATACTTTTTTTGTTAAAAATGTTGATAAAGCTAGAATTTGCTGGGATGATAAAAATAAGTTGATATTTACACGCTATAAAGATGCAATAACAGATAAAGACGTTTGGAAAATTTTTGCAACTACATTTAACACGCTTTTAAAACAGATACAAGATGAGCAAAAAGGAACTTCTTAAACCACAAATGATACGGCTAACTGAAAGCCTTAAAGAAACAATACAAGCAAGCGCAGACAAAAATAACGAAGGTAACTTTAACCGAGAAGTTCGCAACTTAATCCAAATCGGTTTGAAAAACCGAAAGAGGGGAGAAAAAAAATAAATACGGGCTAATTGTACTAACCTTGATTAAATGTGCCAATGTTAGCCCATATTGCAGCTAACGGTTCACGGCTTTGCGAAGCGGTGGACTTTAAAAAACAAATGTTCAATTTAAAACAAAAGATAAAATGGAAAACAAAAGTGAAAATTTAGAACAAACCCCACCGTTTTGCAAAACCGATGTTGTGTGCAGTACGGGTGTTGTAAACGAATATTTGAATTTTTTAGAGAACAAAAAGCACTCATTGGGTAACTTTGGATTTGATGCAAACTTTATTCCTGATATTGCTTTTGACTTTCAAAAATCAATTATAGAAAAGTCAATTTTAAAAGGAAGAATTGCAGTATTTGCCGATACAGGATTAGGTAAAACATTAATTCAATTATCAATAGCAAAAAACATAATAAACCATACTAATAAAAAGGTATTAATATTAACTCCTTTGGCTGTTGCTTTTCAATTTATTTTAGAAGCCGAAAAGTTAGGAATTGATGATATTGAATACTCCAAAAATGGAGTACATACAAAAAAAATAGTAGTGTGCAATTATGAAAGATTACATTATTTTAATGAAAAAGATTTTGTTGGAGTAATACTTGACGAAAGCAGTATTTTAAAAAACTTTAATGGAGCAATAAAGCAAAAAATTACTTCATTTATTAAAAAAATTCCATATCGTTTTTTATCAACTGCTACCCCAAGTCCTAATGATTATATTGAATTAGGCACAAGTAGCGAAGCGTTAGGATATTTAGGATATACTGATATGCTTTCAAAGTTTTTTAAGAATAACAAAGGAAGTGTTGAAGTTAGAAATGCTGGTTGTGAATATTATTTAAAACCACACGCTGAAAAAGACTTTTGGAAATGGGTATCGCAATGGGCAATATCAATAAGAAAACCGAGTGATTTAGGATTTTCAGACGAAAGGTATAAACTGCCTAATTTAATTGAAAATAGCCATATAGTTGCAAATGAAAACCCATTGGCAATTAATGGACAAACTCAATTGTTTAATTTTCCTGCTGTAAATTTCTTTGAAATAAAAGCAGAAACAAGAAACACAATTGAGCAAAGATGCCAAAAGGCTGTTGATTGTGCCAATAACCACAATACAAGCGTTTATTGGGTTAATTTGAATGATGAAGCTAAAATAATTAGAAGTTTGGATGAAAAATGTGTTGAGGTGAAAGGCAGTATGAATATTGATAAAAAGGAAGAAATTTTAATGGCTTTTTCAAAAGGTGAAATTTCAAAATTGATTACCAAAACTTCAATAACTGCCTTTGGGTTAAATTGGCAACATTGCAACCATACAACATATTTTCCAACTTATTCTTATGAGCAGTATTATCAAGCAATAAGAAGGTTTTGGAGGTTTGGACAAAAGAATGATGTGTTTGTTGATTTGATTTTAAGCGATGGGCAAACCCGAATTATGGAAAGCTTACAAGTTAAAAAAGAAAAGGCAAATGATATGTTTACCAAACTTTCAGAAAATGTAAATAGCATTTACGAAATACAAAAAAGAGAATTTACGCAAGATATAATTAAACCAAAATTTTAAACTAAAATGAGCAAAGTAAAACAACAAAAAGTAACAGATAGATTTGCAGTATATAATAGCGATTGTATGCTTGTATTACCTACATTAGATGATGAAAGTATTGATTTATCAATATATTCTCCACCATTTGCAGGACTTTATAATTATAGTTCTTCGGAAAATGATTTTAGCAATTGTGAAAGCAAAGAACAATTTTTAGAACAATACGAATTTCTTGTAAAAGAAATGGCAAGAGTTACAAAATCTGGCAGGATTAACGCTGTGCATTGTACAGATGTACACGATAACCGTTCTTTTCTTTGGGATTTCCCTGCTGAAATAATTAAAATACATCAAAAATATGGGTTTCATTATCGTAATAGAATAACTATTTGGAAAGAGCCATTGAAAGTAAGAATGAGAACAATGGTACAAAGTTTAATGCACAAATTTATTGTAGAAGATAGCACCAAATGTTTTACCGCTATGCCTGATTATGTTTTGATATTTACAAAAGATGGAGAAAACAAAGTGCCTGTAACTCACGAAAAAGGATTTAAAGAATACTTTGGTGCAACTCCTATACTTCCAAATATATTGACTGCTTGGAATAATGCAAACAATACTAAACTAAATGAAGAACAACTTTGGGAACATTTAAACACTTCATTTTATGAAACTGATAATCCTAATAATAAATTGAGCCATTATATTTGGCAAAGATACGCTTCAAGTGTTTGGGATGATATTAGAATTGACAATGTGTTACCATTTAAAGATAGTAAAGAAGAAGATGACGAAAAACACGTACACCCGTTACAGTTAGATGTAATTGATAGAATTGTAGAAATGTACTCAAACCCTAATGAAGTTGTTTTAACTCCTTTTGCTGGTGTTGGTAGTGAGGTTTACAGCCCTGTTTCAATGGGTAGAAAAGCAATAGGTATTGAATTAAAAGACAGCTACTATAAGCAAATGATTTTGAATTTAGATGATGCAGAAAAAAGATTTAAAGAAACTATCAAAGTAGTAGGATTGTTCGATGGTGTGTAGTTAGGTAGTATTGCACACAACGTTAAAGCATATATTTCAGTAGCGTAAAAGTAAACAACAAAGTAAAAATTAAACAATTAATAACCAAACACAAAACTAACACACCGAAAGCATATAGTAGCTATTGAATATATGCAGTGTTAGTGGCAGTTTTTAAATTCACACAATATGGAAAACCCAATTAAAGAAAACAGAATAGTAAAAGATAAAACTTTTGCTTTAAGACTTTTAGGATTTGCTTTAGATGTAGATTGTGCAGATGCTTGTTCTGAAGATGAAAAAGAAAGCATGATAAGTTATGCTACAAGTTTATTAAAATATCAAATTAAAACCGCAACTGAAAAAGATGAATTAGATTATTTAGAAAGATGTAATGCTAAAGAAAAGCTAAAAAAAGGATTAATGTTTTTAGGACATGGTATGGCTTAATTGCCACTAACGGTATCGGGCTAAACAATCGTTTTAATGTTGTTTTAGCCCGTGTTAGTGGACGAAGTGAACAGTTATAAAATTAAAATTTTGAGCGATGGCAAATCACCAATTTAAACAACAAAAACAAGACGAGTATTATACAAAGGAATATGCTATAATACCATTATTGAAACATTTAAAACCAAATAGCCAAATATGGTGTCCGTTTGATACACAAGAAAGTAATTTTGTTAAGTTGCTTTCTAATAATGGACACCCAACACAATGGACACATATTTGGACAGGGCAAGACTTTTTTGAAACAGAGCCACCAAAAGGTACTGAATACATTATTTCAAATCCACCTTACTCTTTGCGTGAAAAGGTTTTGGAAAGGCTATTTGGTTTTAAAATTCCTTTTGCTATGCTTATAAATGAAGCAGGACTATTTGATAGCAAAAAAAGGTACGAACTATTAAAAAATAATCCATTTGAAATAATGGTATTTGACAAGCGAATTGATTATATTAAAGGTGATGAAAATATGAATGGAGTGCCTTTTAAAAGTATATTTCTTTGTAGTAATGTATTACCTGATAAATTCGTGTTTGAAGCGTTGGGGGAAAAATTTTAAATTTATAATTGCCACTAACGGTTTGGTGTATATGTAGTGTGAGATTTGAAACACTAAACTTGACTTAACTGATGAATTTGATTAGGAGTAGAAACTTGAATATACCACTTAAACTCACATTACATATACACCTTGTTAGCAGTAGTACGGATTTAAACCACAAATGCTCAATCGGAGAACTGAACCTTTTTCTTTTCTTTTTTGTGCGATGGCAAATGTTAATTTGAAAAATTAAAATATGAATGTAAAATTATTAAAAGGAGATTGTTTAATAGAAAGTGATAAGATAAAAGATGCAAGTGTTGATTTAATACTTACTGATTTACCTTATGGAATTATGCAACCTAACCACAATGGAAAAGCATATAAAGAAATGTATAAAGATAAATTAAAGTGGGATTATCAAATTGAACCTTTAAAAATATTTGAAATCGCAAATAGAGTTTTACGAAAAAACGGAAAGATTGTATTATTTGCACAAGAACCTTATACAAGTAAACTAATACAGCAACAAATTCCAAACATACCTTTTAATTATAAAATGATTTGGGATAAAAAATCTTTCGGAAGCCACCTTAAATGTAATATCGCTCCTTTAGGTTTTTTTGAAGAAGTAGTTGTTTTTAAAAAACAAGAGTGTTATAATGCGAAAAACCCATTAAGAAATATACTTGAAAAGTATGTAATACGATACGGAGAAAAATATATAATAAACTTATTCAAATTAGAGGGTAGATACTCATCTGATTTGAGTGCAAGGGTTCACGCATCTCACAAATTTGGATTTAATACAGCAAAAAGATTTGATTTTTTTGATAAAAAAATGTTTGAATTTTTATCTAATTATATAGATTTTGAAGAAAGTTATGAAGAATTAAAAAATATACATTCGGATTATCAAAAAAAATACAAATCAACTTTTAATTTATTGAATGGCAGTAAGTTTAAAAGTAATATTTTAGAATACAAAAAAGACAATAATAACTTACACCCAACACAAAAACCGATATTACTTTTGGAAGATTTAATAAAAACTTTTAGCAATGAGAATGATTTGATTGTTGATTTAACAATGGGTAGTTGTTCCACAGGTATTGCTTGTATAAACACAAATCGCAATTTTATAGGTATTGAATTAGATAGAGACTATTTTAATATTTCTTTAAAGAGGGTGGAAGAAAAAAGAAAAGAAAAAGAATTTAACCTAATAACTTCATTCGGAGATGGAATGTAGTATTACTGCTAACACATGTATAAACGAATGTTTTTGTAAACTAATTTATTGATAATGAATTTAAAATATTACAACAGCACACTAAAAATAGGATTTAATTATATCCGAGATGGAGTGTATTGTTGTAATACAAATAGTTGGTTAAAACCAAAAGTTCATGCTGGTAGATTAGTATTTGGAAATAAAAGAATACCATATACAGAGATTAAGAAAAAAATCGATAAAAAAGATTATAAAGTAGAAGTAGAATTACCTTTTTAATTAAAAAAAAATGAAAAATAAATTTGGAATATTGATTTTAATATCTATATTTGCATTAGCGAGATACAATTATTTATGTGTTATACAGCAAATAAATACAAATCAATACAAGTCTTATACTTACAATAAGCCACGCTTGGTTACTTTATTTGCTAATGCATTTATAGTTGGTCTCGCAACCTCCAAGTGTGGCGGTTTTTTATTTGTAAACTTTCTAAATCTTTTAAATGTATAAGCAATACTTTGAATATAACATTGATATAGAAAAAGCCATATTAGGAGCGTGTCTAATTGAAATATCTGCATTTCCAAGAATATACAGACAAGTTGAAGCTGAAATGTTTTATGATGATTTCCATAAGCAAGTATTCAGTTGTTTAACTTATATGCATGAAAACACACAACCAATTGACTTATTAACTGTTACGCAAAAATTCTATGATTTAAGAAATAATCCAAAATTCCAAAATAAAGCAATAGACGGTTTAATCGGATATGAACTATCATTGCTTACAAACTATGTAGCTTCAACTGCACATTTAGAATACCATGCTTTATGTATTCGAGAAATGTATGTAAAAAGACTTCTAATTGATGCAAGAAACTTAGATACAGACTATGGTGATGTTTTAGAACAAACACATATTTATCAAGAGAAAATAAAAAAAGCATTAGAAATAGGTGCATCTAACGATTGGGAGAGATTTAAAGACATACTTATTAAGATTAATCAAAATTTAGGTACGCCAAAACAAAAAGGAATTGAACTTGGAATAAAAGATTTTGATAAAATAGGAGCAGGATTACAAAATGGAGAGATGTTAGTCATTGGAGCAAGACCAAGTGTAGGAAAAACTGCATTTGCTTGTTCGGTAGCTTTAAATATTGCGAAAAATGGAAAGAAAGTAGGTATTATATCACTCGAAATGTCTAATTCAAAATTAGCAACAAGAGTAATTTCTGTAGCATCGGATATAGAATACTGGAAAATAGACAGAAGTTTATTGCAACAAAATGAAATAAGCTCACTTAATGAAGTATCAAGCAACTTACTTGATTTACCAATTTACTTTAGCGAGAAAACAGGAGTTACTGTTGCTGATATAAAAGCAAAATGCCACAAACTTAAAAATGTAGATGTAATATTTATTGACTATTTAGGACTTATTGAACCAGATAAAGCAGGAACACGAGAACAAGAAGTATCTAAAATAAGCAGAGGATTAAAGTTATTAGCAATAGAAATGAATATACCTATTGTTGTTTTATCCCAACTTAACAGAGCCGTTGGATTAAGAGGAAAAGATGCTAAACCTATACTGACTGATTTGCGAGATAGTGGATCACTAGAACAAGATGCAGATATTGTAATATTTCTACATTCTGATTTTAAAGTAGGCAAACTAACTAACGAAATTGGTGAAAGTACAGAAGATGAAAGAGATATTATAGTAGCCAAATATCGAAATGGATATACTACTGATTTTAAAATCGGTTTTGATAGCCAAAAAATGAAATTTCACAACAAAGAAGATGATAATAAAATATTTACCACCATAGAAAACGAACCCTTTTAATGGAAAAAGAAAAAAGAGAAAGCTTTTTGTTCTATGCTTCATTCTGGGAAGCTATTAAAGAAGTGCCAAGAGAAATTCAGGGAGATGTGCTTACAGCCATAATTGAGTATGGCTTATACGGAGAAACAACTGAAAATCTAAAGCCCATTGCAAAGGCAATGTTTACTTTAATAAAACCTCAAATAGATGCTAATTACAAAAGATATAAGAATGGCAAAAAAGGCGGTACTCCAGTTAGTACAAATAACCAAAGTACAACCAAAGTACAACCAAAGTATAACCAAAACACAACCAAAGTACAACCTAATGAGAATGTAAATGTAAATGTAAATTATAATGAGAATGAGAATGTAAATATGCCACCCACTCTTTTTGATTTTTTAGCAGAAAGACAATTAGCTTATAATAATCTTTCAAATGAAATGAAAGCAAAGCTAAAGGGACTTGGAGTAGAAGAACCAATCATTAGAACAACTAATATGCTCAATAAACCTTATATTGATGCTGTTCAAGTTTTAATTGATTTTTACGAAAAAGATGGCTTTAATTATGCAGAACGAATGAGTAGAAATCTAAATATTACAGATGATGAAAGGCGTAATTATATTCGTGAATTTCTTAAAGAACAATATGTTTTAGGAAATGAAACCTATGACTACGCAGGGCTAAGGCAACATTGTGTGAATTGGATTAGAAGAGTCAAATTGAAGCGTTAGAATTAACAGTATACGACTTAAGAAAATAAAAATCAAAAAAAGCATGAAGATAGTAATGGAAAAAAGAAAAGGTGGTATTTACGCACAATGGTTTGAAGTTTTTGGGCTGAATGAAAAAGGTCAGGAATGCTGGTTTTTAATTTATCGCAACCAAGCTAAAAACTATGCACAGGCGGTTAAGTTTTGGAAAAAAACTTGGGGAGGTCGTAATGGTAATAAATCTTTTGTTTTAAGGAAAGCCAATCCTTTTGACGAAAGTTTAATGTTAGCGTGTTAATTGGGTATAATGTTGATTTGATTTGCTAAGTTGGTCTTTAAACTTGCCACTAACACATATATAAACGAATGTTTTTAATTTCCTTAAACAAAAATAATACTTTATTTTAAAGAAATTTATTCGTATATTTGATTGATGGTAATATCTGATTTAATAAAAAAAACTACAAAAGTGTTTAATTCCTATGTAAGAAATAGAGATAAAGATAAACCATGCATAAGTTGCGGTAGGTGGACCACTTTACAAGCAGGTCATTTTTATTCAGCAGGTCATTATTCAGCATTGAGATTTGAAGAGGACAATGTACATGGTCAATGTAAGCAATGTAATTATTTTTTGAGTGGAAACTTAAACAATTATAGAATAAACTTAGAAAAAAGAATAGGAAAAGACAAATTAGAAAAATTAGATATGAAAGCTCAAATTTCCAAAAGAAATAGATCTTTTAAATGGGACAGGTTTTCTTTAGAAGAAAAAATTAAATATTATAAAAATAAATGAAAAATCAAGTAAGTTTAATAGGAAGAGTAGGTAAAGAACCAATGCGAAATGGAAGTGTAACATCATTTAACTTAGCTACAACGGAAAAATATAAGGATAAAAATGGAGAATGGAAAGAAGTAACTGATTGGCATAACATAAGTTGTTTTGGAAACTATGCCGATTTTGCAGAAAAGCACATAACAAAAGGACAGCTTTTGTCTATTGATGGAAAGATAAAATATAGTGAAAAAGATGGAAAGTACTATACAAATATTGTAGCTACTAATATTTTGTTTTTGAGCAAAAAAAACAATGATAATAACAATAACACAGATGATGATTTACCTTTTTAAAATATAATTATATGAAAATACCTAAATCATTTAAACTTTTTGGAACAACAATTAATATTGTGTGGGATAATTTAAGAATGAATGATGTTCATGCTTTTGGATTATTTGAGTATGCAAAATCTCAAATAACATTAGCAAATAAAGATGGAATAGATGATATAAGTGAATATAAAATCTTAGATACATTTTATCATGAAAAAGTTCACGCTATTCTAACGGCAATGAGAGAAAGAGAGCTGAGTGATAATGAAAAATTCGTAGATGTATTTGCAAAATTATTAAGACAAGCAGACGAAACATCAATTTATGAACAATGTGATAAATTTTATCCATCATGAAAATAGATTTTAAATTAATTGGATTAAGTCGTCAGCAGTCATTTACCTATGAACCGTTGCAGAATTAAATTAAAAGAAGATGAAAACTAAAGAGTTAATAAGATTTAATAGAGATTTACATAATGAAGTTAGTTTAATCACTTCTGTTATAAATCATAAACATTCAATAGAAGAAGTTGAAGCAAACTTTGTTAGAATATATGCAAAATACACAGACAAAATAAAAGCATTTAAAAAATCATGGAATAGTACAATAGATGCTATAAAAATGGAACGAAGAATGAAAAATATAAGCGAACAAGGTTTAGCAACAATGTATGAAATAAATAAACTAAAACACATTAGCAATTTAGAAAATATTCTTTTGGAATTTAAACTTTAAAAGATGGGAGCAGGAATGTATAAAGGGGAAAAAATAACATTGGCAGAAAGGAAAAAAGAATTAAATTTGTAAAATATATGCGAGTATAGTGTAATGGTAGCACATTATACATCCAGTATAAAAGAGGCGTTCAATTCGACCTACTCGCTCAATAAAAAAACAATCCGTATAAATATCCGAATATGGCAAAGACAACAAGAAATGGACTACCATTATTCAATGGAAATAAAAGCAACAAAGGAAAAGGTTTTGATACCAACCCTCAAAACATTAATAGAGATGGTAGACCAGTATCTATACGCAATCAAATAAAAGAACTTTTAGAAAAAGACGGCGAGATAACCATACCATCAAATCAAATAGTAAAAATAAATGATGATGGCTCAATAACAATTAAACTTCCTACCCAAATGCAAATGGCAATGAAGTTATCAAGCTGGGCATTGAGCAGAAAAGGAAATGACAGTCTAAAAGCTATTCAAATAATAATGGAGCAAATTGATGGAAAGCCTAAACAGGAAATTGATAATAACCATAAATTCACAGGAATAGAAATAGAATTTGAAGAACCTGAAATTAAGAAAAATGAATAATATATTACAAAAAACAAATGAACTAACTGAAAATATGCAAAAAATTCACAAGCAATATTTTCATGAAAAAGTCGTAAAGACGATAAGATGTATAGATGAAGATATTCTAAAGGAATTAAAATCATTAGGAATTACAGATTTTACAAACAATTTACTATCACTTGTAATGATTTTAGTATCAATTTATTTTTGGCGTAAAGAAAATGCTTGTAAAAAAATAAACAGAGTTTTTCCATCAAAAATAATAGGTGGAAATTTTGAATTAAACGATTATGAAAAAAATTATATATATCTAAGTATTTTACAAATACCTTTTAACACAGATATGTTAGATATTGAAATGTACAATGTTTTAAAAGAAATAAGTGAATCTGTTGTTTTATATGAAAGGCATGATAATATTTCAGAATATATGAAACAAAAAAGAAGTGCTAAATATAATTAAATGAGCTACAAATTACCAAATACCTATATATCAAGTCATTTCTATGAATTAGCTAAAACTAAAGCAAGATATGTAGTTGCATTTGGTGGCCGTGGAAGTGGAAAGACACACGCAATAGCTTTAAAATTGCTTATAATTGCATTAGCATCATATTATAATAAAGTATTATATGTAAATAAAGAGTTCAGACATATCAAGACTCAACAATATTCAACATTTAAAAAGGTAGCTAAGTCTATTAAGTTTACAAATGGAACATCATTGTACGATATGTTTACCTGGTATAATGGAGATTATCGAATAGTTTGTAAAAATGGCAATGAGATTATTCCAGTAGGAATGGACGATTTTGAAAAAACAAAAGGGATTGACGATCCAACTATAATTTGGTGGGACGAAATTAATAAAGGTACATTAGATGACTTCTTAGCTTTAAATGCACTTTTAAGAACTCCATTAAATCCACAACATCAATTTATAATTTCATTCAACCCAGTAAGTGAAAAACATTGGTTAAGGTCATATTTTTTTAAAGAAAATAATGCTTATGAGTTAAAAGATGAATTTGAAAATAGCTATTTAAACCATAGTACATATTTGAATAATGACTTTTTAGACAAAGAAGCATATTTAAAAACATTAGAACAAAATGCTTTAGGCAATACAAATAGAATGTTAGTAGATATTCAAGGTCGTTGGGGTGTTCTTGATTTACAAAATTTATTCTTATATTCTTTTAATAAAGAGAAGAACTTTATAAATGATTATTACAATCTTGAATATGGAAGTGATTTAATACTATCATTTGACTTTAATAAGTCGCCATGCACTCTATTGATAATTCATATAGATAAAAAAAGGTATGTTAATGCAGTAGATTTGATGTTTGCGGACGATAACACAATGGATAATGCTACGCCTTTGGAGGCACTATGTAGAAAGTTTAATGAAAAATATAAAGGTGTAGTTACGAGTGCTAACTTAATAATTACAGGAGATGCAAGTGGTAAAAGTGGAGGAGCAGATAAAAAGAAAAATCACAATTTCTTCACAACCATTCAATATGAATTATTGACAAATAAGTATCAAACAAAAACAAGAAAATCAAACATATCTCACAAAGAAAGCCAAGAAATATGCAATACATTCATTTATAACTGTGGTTTTAGAATTTATAAGAGTGCAGAAAAATTGATAGATGAGATAGAAATAGCTTATATGTCCGATACAGTTAATGGACAAAGTCTTGATAAAGCAAAAAAAGAACACGGATTACACGCATTCGATACTCTGCGTTATGGAATAGACTGCGTTTTAGATTTTAAAAATTGGCAAAGCAATATAGAATATTATAGACAAAATAAAATTTAATTATGTTTTTAAAAAAGATTTTCAAAAAGAATTATAAAAAAAGTGGCAATTTGTTTTTCACTTTTCCTGATGGTGCTAAACTTTATAGAATAAAAGATAGTGAAGCCATGAAGCTACCAAATAAACTACTTGCAACTATACAGGAGAACTCAAACTATTTAGGTTTCTTAGGATTAACAAAAGCAAACTTAAATGTTTCTGTTAAAAAATTAAAAGAAAAACTACCTGAATATAAGCATACAAATTCAGAGAATACATTTAACGATATAATGAAAATATTAGACTTCATTGATGTAAGTGGAAAAGAATACGATAGAGCCAGTAGAGCAATAGTTACTAATTTATTTGACCTTTATTTCTACTTTGAAAATGAAAATCCATTTATAAAGTCAGAAGAAACATTAGAAAAAAAACAATATTATTTAGACAACTATGCTTACTTTCAGAATTTTTTTTTTCAACAACTCAAATTGCATTTCAAGGACTACATGATTACCTTAGAGGACAGTATAAATTATGCTATTTTACAGACAAGTCTAACGGAGTTCATAAATCAATTAAGCCAACCCAGTACAAACGACAAACAGACATAACCAATTTAGCGATAGCAAAACATTATTCTATATCATTAGAACAAATAGATAAGCTATCCATTGAGGATTATCACATTTATTTAAATGAATTAATTGCTTACAATAAA
>Ga0116152_10000874_pt1 | contig 24871 bp, 22 predicted proteins | sample AD_UKC119_MetaG_FD_89894 | JGI IMG/M metagenome (GOLD analysis project Ga0116152, IMG submission 89894) | Active sludge microbial communities of municipal wastewater-treating anaerobic digesters from Hong Kong - AD_UKC119_MetaG | ecosystem: Engineered > Bioreactor > Anaerobic > Digestate...
CACGCCGGGCAGCAACAGGGCGGCGCGCAGCGTTGCGTAGTGCTGGCAGAGCGCGGCGCCCCGGGCGGTGATGGCAACGGTCTTTTCCTTGCCCTTGCGCCCGGTTCGCACCAGTCCCTGGGAGGCCAGCTTGCGGATCGCGTAGTTTGCCAGGTGCGTGTCCCCGATGTTCAGCACGAGGCACAGGTCGGCCAGCGATTTCGGCCGGTCGCGATGCGCCACCTGGTGCAGGATCAGCACCTCGAGCGGGGACATCTGCGCCCCCGCGGCCGCCATGCAGCGCACCATCCAGCGCTGAAACGCGTGATTGGCCATGGTCAGCGCGAATTCCAGTTCGCTCAGCGCGGGCAAGGCGCTGTCGGCCAGGTGGGCAGAGCTGACGATGGGGCCCAGGGGATCGGTCATGCGAGATTCCTTGACTCGATGCTGACAATTTGTCAACGAAATGTCGATGAATGCAGGAGCGCGGCGCATGTGGGATTTCTGGATCGACCGGGGCGGCACCTTTACGGACGTCGTGGGCCGCGACCCGGCGGGCGCGTTGCATCCGCTCAAGCTGTTGTCCGAGAACCCCGGTGTCTACGAGGACGCCGCGATCGAGGGCATCCGCCGCCTTTTGGGGGGGGCGATCGACCCGGCGCGCATCGGCACGGTCAAGATGGGCACCACGGTCGCCACCAATGCCTTGCTCGAGCGCAAGGGCGACCGCGTCGCGCTGGTCATCACCCGGGGGTTCCGCGATGCGTTGCGCATTGCCTATCAGGCGCGCCCCGAGATCTTTGCCAAGGAGATCGTTCTGCCGGAGCAGCTGTATGAGCGGGTGGTCGAGGTGGACGAGCGCCTGCGGGCCGACGGCAGCGTCGAGACGCCGCTGGCCCCGGCGACCGCGGCGCTGGAGGCGCTGCGCGCGCAGGGATTCGACGCGCTGGCCATCGTGCTGATGCACGCCTGGAAGAACCCCGCGCATGAGCAGGCGTTGGCCGCCGAAGCGCGGCGGCTGGGCTTTTCGCAGGTGTCCGTCAGCCACGAGGTCAGCCCGCTCATCAAGCTGGTGGGGCGCGGCGACACGACGGTGGTCGATGCCTATCTCAGCCCGATCCTGCGCCGCTATGTCGCGCGGGTTGCCGGTGCCCTGGGCGCGACACCGCCAGGGCAGCCGGGACCGACGCTGCAATTCATGATGTCCTCGGGCGGGATGACCGCGGCCGAGGCGTTCCAGGGCAAGGACGCGATCCTGTCGGGGCCGGCGGGCGGCGTTGTCGGCATGGTGCAGACCGCGCGGCTGGCCGGGCATGACCGGGTGATCGGCTTCGACATGGGCGGCACCTCGACTGATGTCGCGCATTGCGCCGGCAGCTACGAGCGCGCCTTTGACACCGAGGTCGCAGGCGTGCGCATCCGCGCGCCGATGATGCGCATCCATACCGTCGCGGCCGGGGGCGGCTCGATCCTGCATGCCGAACCGGGGCGCTTCCGGGTGGGGCCGGACAGCGCCGGGGCCGACCCGGGGCCTGCGTGCTACCGGCGTGGCGGGCCGCTGACGGTGACGGATGCGAACGTGATGCTGGGCAAGCTGAATCCGCGGTTCTTTCCGGCAATCTTTGGCCCGGGCCAGGACCAGCCGCTGGACCGCGACACGGTGGTCGCCCGCTTCGCCGCCATCGCCGAGACCGAGGGCAAGGCGCCCGAGGAGGTAGCCGAGGGGTTTCTGCGCATCGCCGTCGAGAACATGGCCAACGCGGTCAAGAAGATCTCGGTCCAGCGCGGCTATGACGTGACGCGCTACCTGCTGAATTCCTTTGGCGGCGCGGGCGGGCAGCACGCGTGCCTGGTGGCCGACGCGCTGGGCATGGAGCGGGTGCTGATCCATCCGCTCTCGGGGCTGCTCTCGGCCTATGGGATCGGTCTGGCGACGGTGTCGTCAAGCCGCCAGCAGGCGCTGCTGGAACCCCTGACCGAAGACGCGCGCGGGGCCGTCGAGGCGCTGATCGCGACGCTGCGCGACCTGGTGGCGGCCGATATGGCGGCGCAGGGCGTGCCCGCAGAGGCCGTCGCCTGGCAGCCGGTCCTGATGCTGCGGTATGCGGGCACCGATACCGCCCTGCCGGTGCCCTTCGACGGATCGCTCGATACCGCGCGCGCGCGGTTCGAGGCCGCGCACAAGGCGCAGTTCGGCTTCCTACAATCCGGGCGCGAAATCACCATCGAGGCGATCGACCTGCAAGCCGAGGACGCGCGCCCGCAGACCGGGACCGAGGCGACCCGGGCAGAGACCCCCGGCACGCCCGACGCGGATGCCGAGGTGACGATGTTCTCGGGCGGGGCCTGGCATCGGGCGGGGGTGTTCCTGCGCGCCTCGCTGTCCCCCGGGGCCAGCGTGACGGGCCCGGCGCTGATCATCGAGCCGAACCAGACGGTGGTCGTCGAACCTGGCTGGCGGGCCGAACTGACCGGGCGCAACCATATCGTCATGACGCGCCACCAGAAGGCCGCGCGCGCCCAGGTCGTGGGCGCCGATCAGGCGGACCCGATCCTGCTCGAGGTGTTCAACAACCTCTTCATGAACATCGCCGAACAGATGGGGCTGGCGTTGCAGAATACCGCGCATTCGGTCAACATCAAGGAACGGCTGGATTTTTCCTGCGCCGTGTTCGATGCGACCGGTGCGCTGGTGGCCAATGCGCCGCACATGCCGGTGCATCTGGGGTCGATGGACCGCAGCGTGGAAACGGTGATCCGCCAGAACCCCGACATTCGCCCCGGCCAGGTCTATGCGCTGAACGCGCCCTATAACGGCGGCACCCATCTGCCCGACATCACCGTGGTGTCACCGGTGTTCGACGATGCCGGCGCGCGCGTGCTGTTCTGGGTCGCCGCGCGCGGCCATCACGCCGATGTCGGCGGCACCGCGCCCGGGTCGATGACGCCGCTCGCCACCACGGTCGAGGAAGAGGGTGTGCTGATCGACAACTTCCTGTTGGTGGACGAGACGGGATTTCGCGAAACGGCCTTGCGCGCCCTGCTGCGCGATCACCCCTATCCCGTGCGCAACGTCGATCAGAACATCGCCGATCTGAAGGCTCAGGTCGCCGCCAACGAACGCGGTGCAGCCGAGTTGCGCCGCATGGTGCAGGACTTCGGTCTGGGCGTGGTCGAGGCCTACATGCGCCACGTGCAGGACAACGCCGCCGAGGAGGTGCGCCGCCTGCTGGGGCGGCTCGACGATTGCGCCTATCGCTACGAGACCGACACCGGGCAGGTGATCCAGGTGGCGATCCGCGTGGACCGCGACGCGCGCGAGGCCACCGTCGATTTCACGGGCACGTCCGAGGCGCGGGCAAACAACTTCAACGCCCCCGAACCCGTGACCCGCGCCGCCGTGCTCTACGTCTTCCGGGTGATGGTCGAAGCGCCGATCCCGATGAACGCCGGCTGCCTCAGGCCGATCCGCATCATCGTCCCCGAGGGGTGCATGTTGGCGCCGCGCTATCCCCGCGCGGTCGTCGCCGGCAATGTCGAAACCTCGCAACACGTCACCAACGCGCTGTTCGGCGCGCTGGGGGCCATGGCGAACAGCCAGGGGACGATGAACAACCTGACCTTTGGCAACGCGACCTATCAGTATTACGAGACGCTGTGCTCGGGCGCGCCGGCCGGGGTGATGAACGACGGGCGCGGCTTCAACGGCACCTCGGGCGTGCATGTGCACATGACCAACTCGCGCCTGACCGACCCCGAGATCCTGGAACTGCGCTTTCCCGTGCTTCTCGAAGCGTTCGGCCTGCGCGCGGGTTCGGGCGGGCGCGGACGCTGGTCGGCGGGCGACGGCACCACGCGCACGATCCGCTTCCTCGAACGGATGGATTGCGCGATCCTGTCGTCCCACCGCAACCGCGCGCCGCAGGGCCTGGCGGGTGGCGGTGCGGGCCAGGTCGGCCAGACGCTGGTGCGGCGCGCCGACGGCCGCGTCGAGACACTGGCCGCCTGCGCGCAAGTGGTGCTGGACCCGGGCGAGGCGGTCAGCGTGATCACACCGACGGCGGGGGGATATGGCACACCCGACTAGACGCGGCCGCCCGGTCCCGCGCCGTCTTTGCGCCCGAAATATCCCGGGGGGTGTGGGGGGCAGCGCCCCCCACCGGATCGCCCGAGGGCTGGAGGCTGGAAGCCTCCCGGCCGAGGGCGAAACCGCCCCTCGCCCTCAGCCGATGCGGCCGGTGATATAGGCCTCGGTCTGCTTTTCACGCGGGTTGACGAAGATCTGCTCTGTCTCGCCATATTCGATCAGCTTGCCCAGGTGGAAGAACGCGGTCTTCTGGCTGACGCGGGCCGCCTGTTGCATCGAATGGGTGACGATGACGATGGTGTAGTGCTCTTTCAACTCGTGGATCAGGTCCTCGACCACCGCCGTCGCGATCGGGTCCAGCGCCGAGCAGGGCTCGTCCATCAAGATCACCTCGGGTCCGGTGGCGATGGCGCGCGCGATGCACAGCCGCTGCTGCTGGCCGCCCGACAACCCCGTGCCCGGCGCATCGAGCCGGTCCGCGACTTCTTTCCACAGGCCCGCCTTCTGCAACGCGCTCTCGACCAGCGCGTCGGTCTCGGCCTTGCCCCGGACCAGGCCATGGATGCGCGGGCCGTAGGCGATGTTGTCGTAAATCGACTTGGGGAACGGGTTCGGTTTCTGGAACACCATGCCGACACGGGCGCGCAGTTCCACCACATCCAGCGCGGGGTCGTGGATGTCCTCGCCGTCGATGGTGATCGTGCCGCCGACGCGGCACCCCTCGATCGTGTCGTTCATCCGGTTGAAGCAGCGCAAAAAGGTGGACTTGCCACAGCCCGACGGCCCGATGAAGGCCGTGACCGCGCGTTCCGGGATGTCGATGGTGACATCGAAGATCGCCTGTTTCGGGCCGTAATGCACCGTCACGTCGCGCGCCTGGATCCGGTTGGCGCGGTCGTCGCCCGTTTGCGCGGGGGCGGTGGGGCGGATGGTCTTCAGGGGCGCGCTCATGTCAGGCTTTCCTTTCCAGGCGGCCGCGCAGCCAGATGGCCAGCGCGTTCAGCACGATCATCAGACCCAGCAGGACGATGATCGCGGCAAAGGTGCGGGGTTCGAAGAAGTTGCGGTTCTCGTTGCCCTGCCACAGGTAGATCTGCACCGGCAGCGCCGCCGATTGTTCGAGCGGCGTGGCGGGGATGTTCGCGACAAAGGCGTTCATGCCGATCAGCAGCAGCGGCGCGGTTTCCCCCAGCGCCTGCGCCACGCCCAGGATCGAGGCCGTCAGGATCCCCGGAAAGGTCACCGGCAGGACGTGGTGGAACACCATCTGCGTGCGCGACGCGCCGATCCCCAGCGCCGCCTGCCTGAGCGACGGCGGCACGGCGCGCAGGGACGAACGGGTGGCGATGATGATCGTCGGCAGCGTCATCAGCGTCAGCACCATGCCCCCGACCAGCGGCGCCGACAGCGGCAGGTGGAAGATGTTGATGAAAACCGCCGCCCCCAACAGGCCGAACACGATCGACGGCACCGCCGCAAGGTTGTTGATGTTCACCTCGATCAGGTCGGTAAACCGGTTCCGCGGGGCGAATTCCTCCAGGTAGATCGCGCTGGCGACACCGATCGGCACCGCCAGCACGATCACCACCAGCATCATGTAGAGCGAGCCGACAAAGGCCCCCGCCAGCCCCGCCGAGGCCGGCGACGACCGGCTGTCCACATTGGTGAAGATATGCCAGGCAAAGGCGCGGTGCACCGCCCCCCGGGCCATCAGCGCGTCGATCCAGTCGCGCGCCGGGCGGCTCAGTTGCTGACGCGCGTCGGGCAGGTCGCGGCTGATGCGGCCCTGCGCCCAGTTGTCACCGTCGGCCGACAGCAGCATCCGCACCGGCACGCTCTGGCCGATCAACCCGGGATCGTCGGCCACCATGTCGCGCAGCACGAAGCGCATGCCCGAATCGATCACCGACACCGCGGCGCGGTCGTCGATGGCGATCCCGGGCGCGGACGCCTGCACCGCGGCCACGATCAGCCGGTTCCAGTTCACCATCGCCAGGCGCCGCTGCCACGCCAGCATCGCGGCGCGGAACTCGGCGTCGGACTGATCGGTGGCCTGCACGGGGCGATCGGGCACGCGGACCACGGCCGGGTCAAAGGTGACCTCGGCGTCGAGCGTGTATTGCCAGAACGCCGGCAGGCCGTGCGACAGGATGTTGGCGAACAGCACCGCGACAAAGGCCATGGCCGCCATCGCCGCCCCCAGGCCCAGCAGCCGGAACCGTGCCTCGGCGCGGTTGCGGCGGGTGAGCGAGCGGCGGATCTGGGCGCGGCGGCGCGCGTTCTCGTCGGGGCCGGAACCGGCGGGCGCGGTGTCGATCACGGTCATTCGTATTGCTCCCGGTATTTCCGAACGATGGCCAACGCGCCGACGTTCAGCGCCAGCGTCAGCACGAACAGCGTGAGCCCCAGCGCAAAAGCCACCAGCGACTGCGGCGAGGCAAAGTCGCTGTCGCCCGTCAACGCCGCCACGATGGTAACCGTGAAGCTCGAGCTCGGCTCGGCCGGGTTGAAGCGCAGCACCGGCGCATTGCCGGCCGCCAGCACCACGATCATCGTTTCGCCGATGGCACGGCTGACCGCCAGCAGGATCGCGCCGACGATGCCGGGCAGCGCGGCGGGCACGATCACGTTGCGGATGGTTTCCGACTTGGTCGCCCCCAGCCCCAGCGAGCCGTCGCGCATGGCGCGCGGCACCTGGCGGATGATGTCATCGCTGAGCGAACTGATGAAGGGAATGATCATGATCCCCATCACGATCCCCGCCGTCAGCGCCGAGGTTGCGTTGACGTCCAGCCCCACCGACGCCCCGACGCCGTGCAGGAACGGCCCGACCGAGACCAGCGCAAAAAAGCCGTAGACGATGGTCGGGATGCCGGCCAGGACCTCGACCGCCGGTTTCACGACATTGCGCAACCGGGGCGAGGCGTATTGCGTCAGCCACACCGCCGTCATCAGACCGACAGGGATCGCCACCAGCATGGCGATGGTGGCAATCATCAGCGTGCCGACCAGCAGCGGCAGCATCCCGTAGCCGCCGGTCGCGGCGTTCGAGGTGGTGGAATAGCGCGGGTTCCAGACCGTGCCAAAGAAGAACTCGGCCGGCGAAACAAAGGAGAAAAAGCGCAGCGTCTCGAAGATCAGCGAAACGACGATGCCCAGCGTGGTGAAGATCGCGATGACCGAACACAGGATCAGCGCCAGCTTGATGACCGCCTCGACCTGGTTGCGCGCGCGGGTGCGCACGCTCAGGCGGGCCCGGGCAAGGACCAGCCCGCCGATCGCAAGGATCGCGCCCAGCGCCACCGCGCCCAGCATCACCGTCTGGCGAAACGCGGCCAGCGCCTGGCCGGCCGGGGTTTCCCAATCGGCCAGATCGCCGGCGACGCCGAACCCCGTCGCCAGCGCGTCCACGCGCTGCGCCGCGACGACACGGTCGGGACCGGCGGCGATGTCGGCCGGGATCAGGCTGTCCACATACCACGCATCGAGCCACCCCGAGGCCAGGCCCCAGACAAGCAGCACCAGCAACAGCGGGATCGTCGCCCACAGCGCGACCAGCGCGCCATGGTATTGCGGCCGGCTGTGCAGGCGACCGGTCCGGGCCAGGCCCAGGCTGCGGCCCAGGCCCACGCGATAGGCGATGGCCAGCACCGCCAGAACCAGGGCTGTGATCGCGAGGCTGTTCATGCGGGTGCCTTTTCGATACGAAAAAGCGGCGCCCCGGACGGGGCGCCGCCAGGATCGGTTTACTGCCCGACGCTCACGCCATTTTCAAAATTCGCCAGGACCTGGGCGATTTCGTCCGCCGGGGCGGGGATCAGGCCGGCAGTTTCCAGACGACCGCCGAGACCCGCCATCGCATCCGACAGGAAGAATTCGGTGTATTCGACCAGGCCGGGGATGACACCGATGTGCTCGCCCTTGACGTAGAAGAACAGCGGGCGCGAGACCGGGTATTCGCCGGTTGCGACGCTTTCCAGCGAGGGCGTGACGCCCGACATGGTGGCGACGCGCAGGGTGTCGGTGTTCTGTTCGTAGAACGACAGGCCGAACACGCCGACGGTGTCCGCGTCCGAATTCAGGCGCGCCAGGGTCTCGGTATAGTCGCCGGCGATCTCGACGACATTGTCCTGACGCAGCGCCAGGCAGGTGTCGCCTTCGGCGTCGTCGCCCAGAACCGCATGGCAGCCGGCCTCGATCACGCGCTGCTCGAACACTTCACGGGTGCCGTGGTTCGAGGCCGGGATCGCCATCATGATGCGCTGGTCGGGCAGCGAGGGGTCGATGTCGCGCCAGGTCGTCGGCAACGCGGTGCCTTCGGGCTGGTTGGCGCCGATGGCGCGGTAGACCAACTCGGGCGTCAGGGCGAATTCCGGGCCCGACAGGCGCGAGGCAAAGACGATACCGTCATAGCCGATGCGGATTTCGCGGATGTCGTTCACGCCGTTCGCGTGGCAGGCTTCGATTTCCGAGGCCTTGATCGGACGCGAGGCATCGGCGATGTCGATCGTGTTCGGACCCACGCCTTCGCAGAACTGGCGCAGGCCGCCACCGGTGCCGCCCGACGAAACCACCGGGGTTTCGAATTCCGGGAACGCCTGGCCGAATTCCTCGGCCACGATCGAGGCAAAAGGCAGAACCGTCGAGGAGCCGGCGATCTGGATGTTGGTGCGGGTCTGGGCAAAGGCCGGCGCGGCGAGCGCGGCGGTCAGGGCGACGACGCTGAGCGTGGTCTTGGCGGTCATGGAACAACTCCTGGCTTTCCGTCTGGCCGCCCCCTCGGCGACCCTGGCGCTTCTCTAGGCGCGGTCGATGACGGGTTTGCTACGCTTTTGTAACAGTTTTGCGAAAGCGGCCCTGCCCCGATCCAGGGGACCGGCAAAAACCCGTGCCATGGGGCCGGCGGACCGCCTCAGGGTTGCAAATCGCCGGTCAGGCCAGTTCGTGCGCCCGGGGCGGGTTCGCCCCGGCCCGGCCGACGGTGATCGCGGCAGCGGCGATTCCCCGGCGCAGCGCGCCGCGCAGGACCGATTCGCCTAGCCCATGGACCGCCCCCGGGACCAGGGCGCCCGCCGCGTGCAGGCTGGCCAGCACACCCGCATTGAACGTATCGCCCGCGCCCACCGTGTCATGGACCCGCACGGCGGGCGCGCGTTCGCACCACGCCCCCGCCCTGGTGCGCGCTGTCGCCCCCGCCGCGCCCTCGGTGACCAGGACCAGCGCCGTGCCCCGGGCGATCAGCCCCGCCGTGAAGGCGGCGCCATCGCCTGGCGCCAGCCAGTCCAGATCCTCGTCCGACAGTTTCACGATATCGGCGGCGCCCAGCATCCGTGCGAGCCGCGCGCGATACGCCGCCGCGTCGCGGATCGCCGCGGGCCGGATGTTGGCGTCGATCATCGTCACGCTTCGCCCCGCCTCGCGCCGCATCAGCGTCTCGAAGGCGTCGCCGCAGGGCTCCATCGCCAACGAGATCCCGCCCAGCAACAGGCAATCCGCGTCCACCCTGGCGGGCAGATCGGCGGCGGTCAGCATCCGGTCCGCCGTGCCGGCATCGTAAAAGGCATAACGCGGCGCGCCGTGCGACAGATCCACGAAGGCCAGCGTGCAGGGGCGCGGGGTCGTGACGCACAAAGACAGGTCCACCCCGGCGTCCGTCAGCGCGTCGCGCAGCCGACCGGCCAGGAAATCGGTGCCAAGACCTGACAAAAGGCCGGTCGGAACCCCCAACCGCCCCAAGGCGACGGCAGTGTTCAGCGCCGCACCGCCCGGGCGCGGCTCAAGGAGCAGGCCTTGCGGCAGGGCGTGGGGCACCATGTCGATCAGCGCCTCGCCGCAGCACAGCACCGCGACCATCTCAACGGCCCTTGCGCGGCGGGGACGGACAGCGGGCTGGTGGGGTCATGACGGCGCCTTGCGGTGTTCGGGTCCCAGGGTCGCGCGGTCGCCGCGCGCGCCCCGACGCTGCCACAAAGGGCCGCGCCGCGCCAGCCCGGCGCGGGATCAGACCGCGATGCCCGTCAGGTGCTGCCGCAGCGCCTGGTCCAGGATGTCCCGCCACAGGGCGCGAAAGCGCGAGCTCTGATCCTCGGTCACGGGGCCGATGGCCTGATGCAGCAGCACCAGCCGGGTGCCCGCGCCCTCGGGCTCGAGGTCGAAATAGACGCGCCCCGCGACCACGCCGCGCACCCCGAACCAGCCCTGCAAATACAGCCGCCGCCCCGTTTCAAGCATGTCGATCCGGCCCCAGATTGCCCCGGACGGACCCGCCGATTCGGTGAAATCCGCCCCCAGCACCGCCGGCAGGGTCAACCGGCTGTTTGGCCCCAGCAGGCGCGCCGAGGCCGGCCACCACCGATCCACCTGCCCTGTCAGAGCCTCGAACAGCGCCATCGCGGACGCGTCGAAGAGATACTCCTGCCGGATGTTCAGACCCGGAACCCCATGTCCGATCACGGACGCCTCCCTTGGAGAATTTCAGGGAAAACAGAGATCACAGCGAAACCACACGCCTGCCCGTCCTGCGGCCAAGTGTCACAAAGTTGGTAATCCGCAGTGACGTCAGGGTCAACCACGCGGACTTAAGGACCGGTTACCACGCACCATAGCAAACTGCCACGCCGGCGGAATTCGGATTGCGGCAAGCCGACCTCGGGCACCGCCCCGGGGTTGGCCCGCGCCTGCGCCAGCAGCGACCGCGTCCGCCAGGCGCCCAGCAGCGCCGCGCGCGGCAGGCGCTGGGGCGCCTGGCGGGCCTGCGATAGCCGTTGCAACCCCTCGACCGCCAGCGCGGCGATGGCCGTGGGCGCGGGATCGGGCAGCGGCTGGCGCCCGGCCGCCACCAACGCGGGCACGGCCGCCAGGTAATTCGCCAGCGCCTGCGCGCTGCCGACGGCCCGTGCCCCGGAACCCGCCACCCCGCCCAGCGCCTGCACCGTCGCCTCCATCAGCGCGCCGCCGGTGCCGTCGAGATAGGCCCACAGCGCCGCCGGATCGCCAAAGGGGCGCCGGGTGCCCAGCTCGGCCTCGCGCGCGTCGATCATCCGCGCCAGCGGCGCGGTGGTCAGGGGGGTTTCGGCGATCACCTGGCGCAGGGGGCCTGCGACCGCGTGCGGGGCCGGGTCCTCGCCGGCGACCACGTCGCGCCAGAATTGCAAGCGCATCTGCGCCAGCATCGGTTCCCGGGTCACCCAGGGAATGCGCGCCAGTTCGAGGTTGAAGGCCGCCAGCGTGAACAGCGCCCCGCGCGCCCGGACCGGCGCGGCCATCGCCGCCAGGAAACGGTCGGGGTCACCCCGTTCGACAAGGGCGGCGCAGGTGTTGATCGCGGCAAGATCCATGCCTGCGGCATAGCGCGGCGCGACCATGGGCGCCAGCCCCTCAACCCGGTTGCAGGAAGCGCAGGATCCGCGTCAGCGTTTCGGGATCGTCCACCACCGACAGGTGGCTGGCGTCGGTCAGCGCATAGGTGCCGTTCGCGGTCAGCGCGGCAAAGGTCGGCTCGTAGGCCTCGGCCCGAAAGGCCTCGTCGGCGCGCCCGGCCAGCAGCAGGAAGGGCGGCAGCGCGGCGACATCGGCGCGCCAGTCGCGGCGCGGCGCATACGAGGTGTTCAGCCGGTAGCTGTAGGCCCGGGTCGCCGTCAGGCCCAGCGGACCGTCAAGCACGCTGTCAGGAAAGCGGAACTGGATCACCGTCAGCCCGTTCAGCGCCCGGATGCCGACCGCGTTCAACATGCTCAGCCCGATCACGCGCCGCACCAGAACCCGCGCCCAGCCGCCCGAATCGGGCCGGGCGGTCGGCGCGTCGTGCTGCACGAACGGCGCCAGCAGGATCGCGCGGTCGATCCGCGCCCCGTGCGCCCCGCCGGCAAGACGAATCGCCAGCCCGCCGCCCGAGGAATGCCCCAGCACCACCACCCGTTGCCCCGGCGCCGCCTGATCGGCGATCAGGTCGGCGATATCGTCCTCGAACTGGCCCAGATAGTCGATGTCGCCGCGCCGCGCGGGCGCCGGGCCGTGGCCGCGCAGGTCGGGGGCGATCACGTCGATCCCCCGCTGCGCCAGCGCCGCACCGAGGCCGGCGTATTGGGCGCCGTGCCAGCCCGACCCGTGCAGCGCCACCACCAGGGGCGCGCCCGCCTGCCCGCTGTCCCAGCGCCGATAGCCCAGGCTGGCGCCGTCGCGGGCGGTGTATTGGCGCAGCGGCACCGATGCGGTCGGGCCGCCCAGACGGGTGAAATCCAGCCCGTCCCCTTCGGCGCGCAGATCGGGAACCGGGCGCTGACTGGCGATCAGGCCCAGGGCGATCCCGGCCGGGATTGCCACGAAAAGCGCCGCGGACAGCGCGAATTTTGCCCAAAGGGTCATGTGTTTTCTCCCGGGTTCGGAATGGGTTTGGCGCGGTCGCGCCTGGCATCGAGGCGGCGGATCTCAGGGCCCCTCCAGTTCGAAGAGGTCGTGCACGCTGACCCCCAGCACCTGCGCCAGCATCAGCGCCAGCGTGGTCGAGGGCACGAAAATGCGGTTCTCGATGGTGTTGATGGTCTTGCGGCTGACGCCCGCGGCCCGGGCAAGATCGGCCTGCGTAAGCCCGGCGCGCTTGCGGTATTCGGCCAGGTGGACGATCAGGCTCATGCCAGTCTCAGGTCGTGCCAGACAAAGAGCAGAAGAAACGCCGCCCCCATCAGGCAACCCTGCGCGGCGTAGGCGGTCGCCCAGCCCACCGCCCCGGTCGCGGCGGCAAAGCCCAACGCGGCGAACAGCGCCAGCGACAGCCAATAGGCCTGGCCCTGCGCCCGCCCCCAGACGGCGCGGAACAACTCGTCCGCCGCCGCGCGCGCCGCCGAACGCCCTGCCGCGACCGACGCCAGCGCGATCGCCCCCCCTGAGGCCAGCCCCAGCGCCGAAGGCCAATACCACGCCACCGGATCGGGCCGCCCCATCGCCAGCGCCGCCACCGCATAGGCCAGGCAGCCCAACCCCGTGAGCCCCAGCAGGACCGCGCGCAGGCGGCTGATCGTTTCGGATTGCATGACGGCCCCTATTGTAACCCTCGGGTTACATACAGGGCCCGCAAGGTAACGTCAAGGTTACATGGCCGCCGGCACGCCGTCGCGGATCAGTTTCCAGGTGATCGCGTCCAGCAATGCGCTGAACGAGGCATCGACGATGTTGGCGCTGACCCCCACCGTGGACCAACGCCGCCCCTGCCCGTCCTCGCTGTCGATGATGACGCGGGTCACGGCCTCGGTCCCGCCCTGGGTGATCCGAACCTTGAAATCCACCAGTTTCATGTCGTCGATACTGGCCTGATAGGGCCCCAGATCCTTGCCCAGGGCCTTGGACAGGGCGTTGACCGGGCCGCGGTCAGTGCCGGTCTCGTCCATGCTCTCGCTCACGGACAGCACCTTCTGGTCGCCGATCTTCACCACCACGACGGCCTCGGAGACGCTGACCATGCGGTCGTAGCGATTCTTGCGCCGCTCGACCGTGACGCGGTAGCGCTTGACCTCGAAGAACCGCGGCAGCAGGCCCAGTTCGTCGCGCGCCAGCAGCTCGAAACTGGCCTGCGCCCCGTCATAGGCATAGCCCTGATCCTCGCGCGCCTTCACCACGTCCAGGATGCGCGCCAACGCCGGGTCGCCCGGTGCGACCGCGATCCCGGCCGCGGCCAGCCGCGCGCGCAGGTTCGACTGCCCGGCCTGGTTCGACATCGGGATGACGCGGCTGTTGCCGACCAGCGCGGGGTCGATGTGTTCGTAGGTCGAGGGATCCTTGAGGATCGCGCTGGCATGAAGCCCGGCCTTGTGGGCAAAGGCCGAGGCCCCGACATAGGGTGCCGAGCGCAGCGGCACACGGTTCAGGATGTCGTCGAGTTGGCGCGAAAGCTTGACCAGCCCGGCCAGCGCGTCGGCGGTGACGCCGGTGTCGAAGCGCGCGGCATAGGGGGGCTTGAGCAGCAAGGTGGGGATCAGCGTGGTCAGATTGGCGTTGCCGCAGCGTTCACCCAGGCCGTTCAAGGTGCCCTGGATCTGCCGCACGCCCGCGTCCACCGCGGCCAGCGATGCCGCGACCGCGTTGCCCGTGTCGTCGTGGCAGTGGATCCCCAGCCGATCGCCGGGGATGCCGGCCGCGATAACCGCCGCCACGATGCGGCCGACCTCGTCGGGCAAGGTGCCGCCGTTGGTGTCGCACAACACCACCCAGCGGGCGCCGGCGTCGTGCGCGGCCCACAGGCACTCCAGCGCATAGGCAGGATTGGCCTTGTATCCGTCGAAGAAATGTTCGGCGTCGAACAGCGCCTCGCGCCCCAGGGCGACCATATGCGCGACCGAGTCGCGGATCGCGTCGCGGTTTTCGGCCAGGGTGATGCCCAGCGCGGTGGTGACGTGGAAGTCATGCGTCTTGCCCACCAGGCAGACCGCCGGCGTGCCCGCGTTCATCACCCCCGCCAAGACGTCGTCGTTGGCCGCCGATCGCCCGGCGCGCTTGGTCATGCCGAACGCGGTGAACGTGGCCCGGGTCCGGGGCCGGGTTTCGAAGAATTCGCTGTCGGTGGGGTTGGCGCCGGGCCAGCCGCCCTCGATGTAATCGACGCCCAGCGCGTCCAGCGCCTGCGCGATCGCCACCTTTTCGGCGGTGGAAAACTGCACGCCCTGCGTCTGCTGACCGTCGCGCAGCGTGGTGTCGTAAAGGAAAAGCCGCTCACGCATCGCATCGCTCCCAGGACCCGCGTAGGGTGCGTGCTAGCACGCACCTTACCCCACGCCCGTCAAATTGCTCGAAAAACGCGCCGGGGGTGCACGCGCGAAAACGCCCGGCCCGCCCCCCCCACGGCCCCCCTGCCAGAGTCATCCCAACCCCTCCAGCTTTGCCGCGTCGAACCCGGGCCCAGGCACCAGTTCGACCCCGGATTTCGACATCCGCACCTCGACCCCGGCGGCGATCAGGGCCGTCTTCAGCGCATCGACCGGGGCGAAATCCCTGGTCTCCATCGCCGCTGCGCGAAGCCTTGCAAGCTGCGCGGACCAGGCGGAAAGATCCGGTCCCGTTTCGACCCAGGCCCCCATTTCTGGCAGAAGCAATCCGACGATGTTCGCCGACGCAAGGAATTCCCCCTCGATCTCGTCCGCCGTGCGGACAAGATCCTTCACACCCTGCGCTTCCCAGGCCCGGTGTTGCGCCAGATCGGCCGCCATATGAGACAGCCAAAACGGCACCTTTCCCGTGTTCAGATCGTCACACAGGTCGGCCAGCAACTCGGGGCTCGGTTCTGTCGGCGCGACGCCCGTCAGCAGGGCCCTCCACTTGCGCAACTGGGATTGCGCTTGCTCGGCCTTTTCCGCCGTCCAGTCCATCGGCTTGCGGTAATGCGTGGACAGCATGACGAAGCGGATCACCTCGCCGGGATGGCCCTGCTCCAGCAATTCGCGCACGGTGAAGAAATTGCCCAGCGATTTGGACATCTTCCTGCCCTCGACCAGCAGCATCTCGTTGTGCATCCACACGCGGGCGAAATCGGACCCGGGATGCGCGCAGCAGCTTTGCGCGATCTCGTTCTCGTGGTGGGGGAATTGCAGGTCCAGCCCGCCGCCGTGGATGTCGAAGCTTGCGCCCAGCAGCTCAAAGGACATGGCCGAGCATTCGATGTGCCAGCCCGGCCTTCCGCGTCCCCAGGGGCTGTCCCAGCCCGGCAGATTGGCGTCCGAGGGTTTCCACAGCACGAAATCCATCGGGTCGCGCTTGAAGGGTGCGACCTCGACCCGGGCGCCGGCGATCATGTCATCGACCGAGCGGCCCGAAAGCCGACCGTAGGCTGGAAAGCTGCGCACGTCGAACAGCACATGGCCGGCGACGGCATAGGCGTGGCCACGGTCGATCAGCGTCTGGATCATGGCGATCATCGCGCCGATATAGTCGGTCGCGCGTGGCTCGTCCGTCGGGCGCAGGGCCCCCAGCGCGTCCATATCGGCGTGATACCAGGCGATCGTTTCCTCGGTCCGCTGGCGGATCAGATCCTCGAGCGTGCCGGGGGCGCCGGCGTCCTTGCGGGCCTGGGCGGCGGCGTTGATCTTGTCATCCACATCGGTGAAATTGCGCACATAGCGCACGGCATCCGCACCATAGACATGGCGCAGCAGGCGGAACAGCACGTCGAACACCAGCACCGGCCGGGCGTTGCCCAAGTGCGCGCGGTCGTAGACCGTGGGGCCGCAGACATACATCCGCACGTCCCGCGCATCGAGGGGGGAAAAGTCCTCCTTCGCGCGCGTGCGGGTGTTGAACAGCCGGATCGTGGTCATGCCTTCTCTCCTCTGCACGGCACCGACGAGCCCCTCGCCCGCGAGGTGGCATCCGTGTTTTCCGAGGGAAAAGACAGCGCCCCGCGCGAGCCCAGGCTCAGCGGGTAATGCAGCAGCAAATGATGGTGCACAGCGTTGTCATGGCGCTGGCCTAGCACCATCGGCCAGACCGCGCAAGCGGGCAGAGGCGAGGCGCCTTGTATGCAGTTCGGCAAAGGTCATGCCCAGCCCGCCGGCGACGATGATCGCAGCGCCCGAGGCGCTGACCCAGTCCGGCCAGATGCCAAAGGCCAGGATGTCGTAGACCGCCGCCCAGATCAGCGTGGCATACCAGAAGGGCGCGACGAAGCTGACATCGGCCAGCCGGTTCGCGGTCAGCAACAGGATCTGCGCCGTGACCATGACGCTGCCCATGGCGACCAGCAGCAGCCAGACCGCCCAGCCCTGCGGCCAGTGGAACACGGGCGCCGCCAGCACGCAGCCGATCACCGCGCCCATGGTGTTGTTGATGAGCATCGTGCGCCCCGGCGGCTCGGTCGTCGCCAGGCGCTTGATGGCGATGGCTTCCAGCCCCATCGAGGCCGCCGCCCCCAGGGCGAAGAACGCCGCCGGCTGGATCACCCCTGCCCCAGGCCTGAGCAGCACCAGCGCCCCCACCAGCGCGACCGAGGCCGCCACCCAGCGCGCCGCCGCGACCCGCTCGCCCAACAGCAGCGCGGCGAACAGCATCGTCGCCACCGGCGAGACGAATCCCAGCGCGCTGGCGTCGGCCAGCGGCATCCGCGCGGCGGCGGTGAACATCAGGAATCCGCCCAGCCAGCCCAACGCCGTGCGGATCGTGTGGACGCCCCAGGCCGGCGGGCGGGCGCCGCCCGGGGGCTCGACCCAGGCGGGCCGGCCCGAGGCGCGGCGCAGGCCCAGCGTCAGCGCCACCGTCAGCGCACCAAAGACGAACCGCGCCTGACTGGTCATCGCCGCCGGGATCGCCTCGCCCAGGGCGCCGTTTCCCAGGGCCTTGGCGAACAGCGTCGTGGCAGCCACCAGAAGGGTGCAGCCCAACATCAGCAGCACGGCGGCAAGGGTCGGGGATCGCATTCAGGGGCTCCGGCACGGGGATGCCAAAGCGTAGACGTTTCACAGGCGAAACACCAGTGCCGCGATCCGCGCAGCGCCGGTCACTCGCGTTCGGGGCCACGCATCAGCGACTGCACGACATAGACCAGGATCGCGAAACCGACCGCACCGACGCCCGCGATGCCCAGCAGCACCAGCACGTCGATGGGTCCGCCCATGTCGGCCAGGCTGGACGACGTGATCGCCAGCACGAACCACACCGCCGCGACCGCGCCCACGGGCATCGACAGTTGCGCCAGCAGGAACTTGCGCATCGACATCTTGCGGTCGCGGATCAGCACATGGACGTAAAGCGCGGTGATCGCGGCGGCGACCAGCACCATGGCCCAGAACACGCCCGCGCCGAACATCTCTTCCCAGACGGCGATCAGGGTGGCGAATGTCAGGTCCTTCATGATCGTCGCTCCTCAGGCCAGGCCACGCAGCATGGCGTTGTAGGTGGGTTTCAGGGCGATTTCCTTCATCAGCCAGGAAATCCACAGCTCTTCCAGCGGGGCGATGATCCCCGGGAAGGACGGGGTGAGGTTGTCGTTGTAATCGAACTCGACCAGCATCGCGCGGCCGATCCGGGTGATCATCGGGCACGAGGTGTAACCGTTGAACCGCGCCGTCCCCTCGCGGCCCTGGATCTCGGCCACCAGGTGGTCCTCGACCACGGGTTGATGCCATTTCGCGCTGGCGGCGGTCTTGCCCTTGGGCACGCCCAGAATGTCGCCGACGCCAAAGATTTCGGGGTAGCGCAGATGGCGCAGCGTTTCGCGGTCCACCTCGATCCAGCCCTGATCCAGCCAGCGGTCGCCCCAGCTGAGGCCGGCCTCGCGGATCACGGACGGGGCACGCTGCGGGGGAATCACGTTGATGAAGTCATAGTCGGTCTGCACGTCGCCCTCGGGCGTGGCATAGGTCGCGACGCGGCGCTGCGCGTCGATCGCCGTCAGCACATGATCGTAGCGTTTCTCGATACCGCGTTCGTCGAACAGTTGGCGCACCTTGTGGTGCACGATCGGCAGGCCGAACAGCGCCTGGTTCTGCGCGTTGTAGACGATCTGCACGCGCTCGCGGTTGCCCTTGCGGCGGGCGATGTCCTCGGCCAGGAAGGTGATCTTGAGGGGCGCACCGGCGCATTTCATCTCGGTGGCCGGGCGTCCGAACAGCCCGACCCCGCCCTGATCGGTAAAGCGGTCCAGCGCGCGCCAGCTCAGTTCCGCATATTCGGGCCCGGCGTAATGCGCCGACACCCCGTTCTGGCCCACCTGGTCCAGCGAGAACCCCTCGATCGCGTCCCAGTCCAGGCTGAGGCCGGTGGCGACAATCAGGTAATCGTAATCGACGACCTGCCCGCCGGTGGTGGTGATGCGCTTGCGCTCGGGGTCCAGCGCGGCGGCGTATTCGGGCACCCAGGTGACGCCCTGCGGCAGCCAGTCGGCGGTCTGGCTGATCGAATAGCGCGCCGATTTCAACCCGGCGGCGATCAGCGTGAACCCCGGCTGATACCAATGCTGCTGGCGCCCGTCCACGATGGTGATGGTCGCCCCTTCCAGCCGGTTCGCCAGCCGGTTGGCGATGGCCGTGCCACCCGCGCCCGCGCCCAGGATCGCGATCCGGGCCGTGGTCCGCACCCTTTCGGCCTGCACCGCCCCCCCCGAGGCCGCCAGCGCCGCGCCGCCCGCCGCCAACCCCAGGAACCCGCGCCGCGACGCGGCCAGTTCGAGCACTCGTGTCATGGTTCCACCCACCCTTTACATTCCGTATTTCGAATGTGTATTTGACGGCCGCCGCCGCATTTGGAAAGCCCTGTCGCGCCCCCTGCGACACCCTGTCGCCGCCGTGGGGGCCCAAATCGGCAGTATCGCCGCCCCGGGGGCCGAAAAACTTGATCTCAATCAAGGCGGCCGGGGCGCGCAAAGGTAACCCTGCAACGCATGAATTCGGGCAAACGCGCCCCCACCCCTTTTCCCGGAGGCCACTCATGCGCCTGACAACCCGCACCAATCTTGCCCTGCGCACCCTGATGGTCTGCGCCGTCAACCCGGACCGCATCATACGCAAGAGCGATGTCGCCGGGGCCATCAACGCGTCGGAAAATCATCTGGCGCAGGTGGTCAACCAGTTGGGACAGGCGGGGTTCATCAACACCCTGCGCGGACGCCATGGCGGCTTTACCCTGGCCCGCCCGGCCGAAGAGATCAGCGTCGGCGCGGTGTTTCGCGCGTTCGAGGCCGAACTGCCGTTCATGGAGTGCATGACCAGCGAGAACACCTGCCCGCTGAAAGGCACCTGCCGCATGTCGGGCCATCTGCTGCGCGCGGTCGAGGCCTTCTATGCGTCGCTCGACCCGGTGATGCTGAACGAACTGACCGCCTGCAACGACGGACTCGAGGCGATCCTGGCGATGGACGAGGCGGCCCGGGCCTCGGCCGCGCGCCGCTGCCGCGAGCGCGAGGCCGCCTGATGGCAGCTCCCCTGACTTCTGGCCGGTCGGGCCGGAAGTCGGGCTAGAAATGGATCGTCAGCCGGTCTCGGGTGATCTCGATCCGCTGGAACCGTTCCAGGAACCCCATGCCCAGCAGCGAGGCGTGCAGCGCCCCCTCGTTCACCAGCGCCGGCACGTCGCGGGCCATGTGCCCCTCAAGCATCACCTGCGGCAGGCTCACCCGCGCCGTGCGCGTGACGCCGTTCGCGGTGCTGGCGACGCCGCCCCAGCGCAGGCTGCCCGCCCCATAGCCCAGCCGCGCCGCGTCTTCCTGTGTCAGCACCAGATCGGTGGCGCCGGTGTCCACGATGAAGCGCACCGGCTGGGCCCGCCCGTTCGCCCCGATGATCTGCAAATCCAGATGGAACTGCCCGTCGAACGCACGCCTGAGAACGACGGCGCTGTCGCCGTTGGCCTCGACCGCGACCATCGCGCCACGGCTGCCGGTCCACAGCTCGTAAGCGGCGGCGACGCCCGTGAACAACAGCCCCCACAGCACCAGATTGCGCAGGCTCGTGGCGATCCGACCGCGCGAGGCAACCAGCGCATAGGACCCCACGGCGACCAGCAGGATAAGCAGATAGACCAGCCGCATCGTCTGATCGGCGGTGAGGGTCTCGGGCCAGGACATGGGCGCTCCTTTCCGCTCCGGATGTAGGGGGTGCGGCGGCGCCGTCAAAGGGCGCGAATGGTCACATCCCGGTCAGATCACCCCGGCCCCTCGGGCCCCGTTCAGCACGAACTGGACCGACATGGCCGCCAGCAGCATCCCCAGCAGGCGGCTGACGACCATCGTGCCGGTCTCGCCCAGCGCGCGCTCCAGCGGCGTCGCCACCAGAAACAGCACGAAGACGATCGCCAGCACCCCCAGCATGACCGCGTGCATCGCCACGACGCCCTCCCAGCTTTGGGTCTGACCGACCAGCAAGATCATCGACGCCATCGCCCCGGGACCGGCGATCAGGGGCATCGCCAGCGGAAAGACCGACGGGTCGGGCACCCGCCCCGCATGCCCCGACCGGCGCTGGGTGCGGCGTTCGAACAGCATGTCCAGCGCGGTCAGGAAAAGCAGGATCCCGCCCGCGATCTGAAACGCCGGCATGGTGATGCCGACGGCGTTCAGGATCACCTCGCCCGCCAGGCCGAAAACCGTGAGCAGACCGGCCGCGATCACGCAGGCGCGCAGGCCGATGGCCCGGCGCTGGCGGGCATCCATCCCTGTCGTCAGGGCGATGAACAGCGGCGACAGGCCGATCGGGTCGATGACCACGAACATGGTGACAAAGGCGGGGGCGAGCACGGCGACATCCAGCATGCGCCCAGCCTTCGGCCTTGCGGCGCGGCTTGTCAACGCCGGTGTGAATTGCACCCCGGGGCGCCGCGCCCTAGCCTGAACCCGCCCAGACCGGAGACCCCATGCCCGCCGCCCGATTTCTTGCCTGCCTCGTGTTGCTGGGCGCGCCCGCCGGGGCCGAAACCGTCCTGGGACCGCAAGGCGTCGCGCCGCCGGGGGTGCTGGTGCCCTGTCAGGGCGCGGGTCTGACGCCGGCATTCTGGCGCTGCCTGACGGCCGCCGGAGTGCCCGACCAGGGCCTGGCCTTTGCCCGACGTCTGGCCGCCGATCCCGCCTTTGACCAGCCGGCGATCCCGATGGGATTCACCGAACTGGGCGCGGTCGATCTGGCGGATGTGCTGTTTCCCTTCATGGCAAACACCAACGACCAGCAGCTTCTGGTCAATGGCGACCCGGCGGTGCTGCACCCGTTGGCGCTGGAACCGCCGCGCCCCGACGACCCGGTCAGCGCGGCCCTGGTGCAGGCGCACCCGCACGCCTTTCCGACCGCCCGCGTGGGGCTGACGGCCGCGCGCCGCGACGGCACCCGCCAGCGTTTCGTGTTCCTCGATCCGCTGGCCGACGGTTGCCGCGCCTGCGAGGTGGTTGGCGCCTCGCTCTTTGCGATCGATTTCGACGCCGGACGGCAGACCGGAATCGAGGCCCTGGGCTGGGTACCCGTCACGCTGGCCGAGCCCGATCTGCGGGCCGGTCGAATCCAGTCGGGCGACATTCAGGCGTTGCAGGTGGCACTGGTCCTGCGCGGCTACCGGCCCGGTGCGCTGGACGGCGTGATGGGCGCGGCGACGCGCGCGGCGCTGGCGGCGTTTCAGCGCGATTATTGCCTGACATCTGAAAGTCTGACAAATTTCGAGACGCTCGAAGCCCTGTCCGCGAGCGCCCCGGACCTGTCCCCGCCCACCTGCTCCGAAGGGGTCGGTCCCTGAATGTAAGACTTTGTAAAGTCAGACTTTCAAGATGCGGCTATTTTTCTGCTTTTTCAAGCGCCTCGACCGAAGTCATCCAAAGGGCTTCGGCACGGTCGAGCCCGTCCATGACCTCGGCATACTTGCGGTTCCAGACCTCGAGATCGCCCTTGCGGTCGTCCTCGTAGAGGGCGGGATCGGCCAGTTTGGCGGCCAGTTTCTCGCGCATGTCCTCAAGCTTCTCGATCCGCTGCTCGCATTTGCGAACCTCGGCCTTGAGCGCCAGAACCTGCTCGCGGGTGGCCTTGGGCCGCGCCGGTCGCGCCGATCTCAGCTTGTCCTTTTCAGGGTCCGACAGCAGCATTGCGCGATAGGCGTCGAGGTCGTCGGGATAGGGCGCGACCGAGCCGTCCTTGACCAGCCACAGACGGTCGGCCACCAGCGACAGCAGATGCATGTCGTGGCTGACCAGAACCACCGCGCCCGAATAGGCGGTCAGGGCCTCGACCAGGGCCTCGCGGCTTTCGATATCCAGGTGGTTCGTCGGTTCGTCCAGGATCAGGAGATGCGGCGCGTCGATCGTGGCCAGCAGCAGCGACAGCCGCGCCTTCTGCCCACCTGACAGCCGCGCGACCACGGTTTCGGCCTGGTCCGCCATCAGCCCGAAACCCGCCAGCCGGGCGCGCAGGCGCGGCTCGCCTTCGGTCGGGCGCAGACGGCGGATGTGCTGCACGGGGGTCTCGTCCAGGTGCAGTTCGTCCACCTGGTGCTGCGCGAAATAGCCCACCCTCAGCTTTGACGATACGGTCATCGAGCCGCCCAGCGCGGGCAGCTTTCCGGCCAGCAGTTTGGACAGCGTGGATTTCCCCTCGCCGTTGCGGCCCAGCAGCGCGATGCGGTCGTCCTGGTCGATCCGCAGCGACAGGCGGCGCAGCACGACGTGATCGCCGTAACCGACCGCGACCCCCTCCATCGCGATGATGGGCGGCGAGAGTTCCTCGGGCGCGGGAAAGGTGAAGACGTGTTTCGCGGCCTCGGCGGGCGCGGTGATCGGCGTCATCTTTTCCAGCATCTTGACGCGGGACTGCGCCTGCCGGGCCTTCGAGGCCTTGGCCTTGAACCGGTCCACGAAGCTTTGCAGATGCGCGCGGCGCGCGTCCTGCTTCTTGGCCTCGGCCGCCTGCACGGCGCGCTGTTCGGCGCGGGTCTTGGCAAAGGTGTCGTAGCCGCCCGAATAGAGCGTGAGCTTCTTGTCCTCGAGGTGCAGGATCGCCCCGACCGCCCGGTTCAGCAGCCCCCGGTCGTGCGAGATCACGATCACCGTATGCGGGTATTTCGCCAGGTAGCTTTCCAGCCACAGCGCCCCTTCGAGGTCCAGGTAGTTCGTCGGCTCGTCGAGCAGCAGCAGGTCGGGTTGCGCGAACAGCACGCCCGCCAGCGCCACGCGCATCCGCCAGCCGCCTGAGAAATCGGAACAGGGCTGGTGCATCTCGGCCGCGGTGAACCCCAGCCCCTTGAGGATCGTCGCCGCCCGCCCCTCGGCCGACCAGGCGTCGATGTCGGTCAGACGGGCCTGCACCTCGGCGATGCGGTGCGGATCGGTGGCGGTCGCGGCCTCGGCCATCAGGGCGGCGCGTTCGGTATCGGCGGCCATCACCGTGTCCAGGAGGCTCGTCGCCGACGAGGGGACCTCTTGCGCGACGCCGCCGATGCGGGCCCGGCTGGGCAGCGAGATCGCGCCCCCCTCGGGCGTCAACTCGCCCCGGATCAGGCGAAACAGGGTCGTCTTGCCCGACCCGTTGCGCCCCACAAGGCCCACTTTGTGCCCCGAAGGGATGCGCGCGGACGCCCCCGCGATCAACGGGCGGCCTTCGACGGAATAGCTGAGATCGGTGATGCTTAACATGCGCCGCCCGATAGCAGAGCCCGCGCGCCGGCGCCAGTGCCCGGCATCCGCCCCCTTGCCTTTCACGCGTTAAGTTGTTTTGCAGGAACGACCCGCACCCGAGGTCCCGATGCCCCGCTCCGCCCCGCGCCTGTTCACCCTGGTCCTGCTGACCGGCACCTCGGTGCTGACGCTGAACATGTTCCTGCCGATGCTGCCCGCGATGACACGCGCGCTCGACACGCGCGAGTCGGTCATGGCGCTGGCGGTGTCGGGCTACATGCTAGTGTCGGCGGTGGTCCAGATCGTCATCGGTCCGGTGTCCGACCGGCTGGGTCGCCGACCCGTCGCGCTGGGGGCGATGGCGGCCTATGCGCTGGCGTCGCTGGGTTGCGTGCTGGCCACGGACATCACGCTGTTCCTGATCTGCCGCCTGGCGCAGGCGATCGTGGTGGGCGGATCGGTTCTGTCCAACGCCGTGATCCGCGACCAGTTCGGCCCGCGCGAGGCCGCAGGCAAGATGGGCACCATCGCCGCGGCGATGGCGCTGGCCCCGATGCTGGGGCCGATGCTGGGCGGCGTTCTGGGCGACGGGATCGGCTGGCGCGCGGTTTTCGGCGTCTATACCGCGCTGGGCGCGGCGGCGCTGGCGTTGGTCTGGCTGGACATGGGCGAGACCCGCAAACCCGGCCCCGCCCGGCTGCGCGCGCAGGACTATGGCACGCTGCTGCGCTCGGCGCGGTATTGGGCCTATG